>VAOX01062128.1_pt1 | contig 13680 bp, 10 predicted proteins | sample 3393891 | NCBI WGS metagenome assembly VAOX01 (sample SAMN08290429, study PRJNA428436) | hydrothermal vent metagenome | isolation source: Deep-sea hydrothermal vent chimney | place: Indian Ocean: Southwest Indian Ridge | depth 2822 m m | reverse complement strand
CATCGCGAGTCATGGCACCAGTCGTATCTTGAGAACCGACAGTGGCAATACGCGGCTCGCAGTAGGTGCCGGGACGCACACCGACGGTGCCGCACGCACGGCCAACTATTTTCTGCGCCAGCGTGAATCCCCGAGGATTATCCTTCGGCGGCAACGGTTGAATAAACTCACGAGTGGGCGGCAATGCCAACACCTTACGTGCTTCATTGGTCAGCCTGCGCCCGATAATCAGTGGAATGCGTCCGCCGGCGCGCACCTCGTCCGGCAAAGTCACCGGCTCCAGGGAAAACCTGCTAATCACCTGGCCAACGGCATTATGAATTTCGCCGCGAAATGGGTAAATAGTGATGATATCATCGGCATTCATCGCCGACACGTCACACTGAATCGGCAATGCGCCAGAATCCTCGGCGGTATTGAAGAAAATTGGCGCGATCTTACCGCCAAGCACGACACCGCCGGTCCGTTTATTCGGCACGAAAGGAATATCATTCCCTAGATGCCATTGCACCGAGTTAATCGCAGACTTGCGAGAAGATCCTGTTCCCACCACATCGCCGACGAAAGCAACGGATAACCCCTGCGCTTTCATCTGCTCGATATTAGCCAAAGAATCCGGTATTTTATTTATCAGCATCATCTGCGCATGCAACGGAATATCTGGCCGCGACCACGCCTCCTGGGCAGGAGAAAGATCGTCCGTATTAGTTTCTCCAGGTGCTCTAAAGACAACGACCTGCATACGCTCCGGTAGCGACGGCCGTTGACTGAACCACTCCGCCGCCGCCCATGATTGGACGACGTCACGCGCGTGGGTGTTGCCAGCGTTCATTTTTTCCACAACATCGTGGAATGCATCGAAAACTAGAATAGTGCGCGTCAATGCCAATGCCGCATCAGCGGCAAGCGCCGAATCAAGCAGATCAACTAAAACCGTGACGTTATAGCCACCGATCATAGTGCCCAGCAACACCACTGCCCGCTGTCGGTCAATGAGCGGCGAGACCGCCTCGCCGCGAGCAAGTTGGCGAAGGAATTCCGCCTTAACCTGAGCCGCGTCGTCCACCCCAGCGGGAATGCGCGTCTCAAAAAGCGCAGTTAATAACGATTCCTCTCCCACAGGTGGATTTTTTAACGCCCCCACCAAAGCGGAAACCTGCGCCACACTCAATGGTAACGGCGGCAGGCTCTGCGCCGCCCGCTCGGCCACATGATCACGATAAGCACTCAACATAATAACCAGTTTCCCACTACGATTTATTCAAGTCAAAAATTCGGGGATTATAGCACCCTCGCCAATGCGACAGAACTTGCTATCAGACAAGGAAACGCCGCGACGCATAGATGAGGCTACCAACGCAATAGAATGGAAAAACGGCGGAGCACATCACCGGCGATCGTGCTGGTACGTCACAGAACAAATACAAATTACGATACCCAGGAAGGATCTGGCTTGAAGTCTCGCACCCAGTCAAGGACGGCATCACCAGGCATGGGTCTGGCGATGCCGTAACCTTGGGCGACATCGCAGCCTAGCCGGATCAGCTGCGCTCCTTGCTCGGCAGTTTCTACGCCTTCGGCGATAACTTGACGTCTAAAGGCTTGCGCCAAGGAAATAACGCCCTCCACCACCGCCAGATCGCTATCATCGTTGAGCATGTCGCGCACAAAAGACTGGTCGATTTTTAGAATATCGACCGGCAAACGCTTCAGATAGGCCAGCGACGAGTAACCTGTGCCAAAGTCGTCCAGTGCGAACAGCACCCCAAACGTACGGCATGTGTCAATCACAGCGCTCACATGGGCAAGATTCTCCATTGCCACCGATTCGAGTATTTCGAGATCTAAGCTACCTGCGGGCGCATCAGGCGTATCTGCGAGCACCGCTCGCACTTGGTCGACAAAATCTGGCTGCTGGAGATGCAACGCTGCGACGTTAACGCTGACTGTAGTTTCTAGACCGGACTCACGCCATACCGCTGCCTGGCGCAACGCTTCCCGCATGACCCAATTGCCGATATCGATAATGAGCGGGCTGGTTTCAACCATCGGCAGAAACTCGCCGGGAGAAACCACGCCACGATCCGGGTCGAACCAACGTAATAGCGCCTCGAAACCAATGATTTCACCCGAGGATAATCGCACCTTTGGCTGATAGAACAACCGCAACTCTCCCGCCGTGAGAGCCTGTTTCACGCGCGCCAGCAAAGCACGCCGTTCGCGCGCGCGCCGGTCCTGCGCAGCGTCGAAAAAACTGAGCCCTCCTCGGTTTTCGTCCTTCGTCTGATGCAGTGCGATTTGGGCGTGACGCAGCAGGGTATCGGTATCGCTATCGTCGGCGGGAAACAGGGTGACACCGGTACTGGTAGAAACCATAATTTCCTGATCGCCGATTATGAACGGTGCGCCGAAACGGGAAATCAATTGGATTAAGCGCGGCTCCGCCTCCTCCCAATGGTCGAGATCGGGCAAAATGACGGCAAAGTGTTCGCTGGACAAGCGACCGGCAACTTCACCCGTGACGAGTGCTTCGTGTAACCGTTGAGCAAAAGCGACCGTCAACTTATCGCCGAAGGAACGTCCGTGCGTCTCATTGATACGGTGAAAATGATCGATATCGAAACACGCCACCGCCACCCAATGCCCTCGGCGACGAGCGCTGGCAACCGCCTGTTCCAGGCTGTCACCAAAAAAGAAACGATTGGGCAAATCGGTCAAGAAATCATAGTGCGCGAGACGCTCAAGCCGCCACTGAACTTCATTGAGGCTGCTGATATCGGTAAGAATACCGAAATAGTGGAGGATATTGCCGTCGCCATCGCGCAACGCACCAATGCTCAGCAACCCAGGATAGTGGTCACCATTCTTACGCTGGTTCCAGATTTCCCCTTTCCAATAACCCTTCTCGCGAATGCTGCGCCACATGTCAGCATAGAATATGGCGTCATGCCGACCTGAAGCCAGCATCCGTGGCGTTTTGCCGAGCACCTCTTCGCGCGCGTAACCGGTCACCCGGCTAAAAGAAGCATTTACATCGACAATTAGCTGCTGACAGTCAGTAATTAAAATACCGTCACGCGTCCGATTGAAAATATCGCCGTAGAGCCGTTGAACTAACTGCGACTCGGCATAATGCCTGATGACCTCCTCACACGTCGATTCGTAACTGCGGCATAACGCGAGCGCCTTAGCCAAATTAGCGGCGACTGGCGCGAGAATCACCGCCAGAGGCAAGACGGTAGCCGGCATCTGCGGTGCCAGGAGCAAAATAACGCCAGAATCACCTACAGGTACACGGAAGACAAGTTTTTGTTGTTTTCTCAAGGGTAGGGAAGCGATCAAGTCGGGGGCCTGCTCCAGGTTCACCTGAGCGCACACCAGCGCCAGTGGCAAACGTAACCGCTCACCCTGGTGACGAATCAGGGCAAAATCACCAACGGTTGCTTCGATGTTAGCACTGACGTAACCGTCACCATCGCCAGCAATGTCAGAAAGAAAAATACCCACGGAGAATCCAGTGTGGTAGAGCAGGCGTTGTAACGTCCGCGTCAGTAGTGGCGTAACCGCAACCTCGCCACCAATCGTCAGAGCGAGATCGTAGAGAACGGCGAGCGTCTGATCTTGTCTTACCGACCCGGCCATGGCATCCCCACCAACGCTGCATTGTGAAATAATGGGTGGCCGCCGCTCGGTGCCGTACCAATTTCTCCCAGTGACAAAGCCCCAATAACTTTTTTCTCACCGCCGTGTGTCAACGCTGCAATTTCCGTCAATGCCAATGGCCCAACATGTAAGCGCCGCCCGGCACAATAAAACAATAAGAGATGCTCGATGGGCGCGGCCACCAGTCGAGCCAACGCCATCTGCAAAGCAGGCACTGCACGATCAGCACAACCACGTGCATCAAGTAGCGCCAACAGTGAATTAGCGGGAATCTCACCAGCGCAAACAATCGCGCCATCCGCATCGAACGTCGTAGGAATGCGCACCAGAACCTCGCTATCTGCCCGCAAGATACCAAACGGAAAATGAACTGCGTGACTATAAAAACTCTCCAGCGTCACCTCAACGCCATACGCATCAGCCAACAACTCCCGATAAATAGCCAGTGCCGGGCGCCAGTCGATATGGAGAATGCGATTGCCCTGCGCCGAAGTAGCCATAATCAAATGATCTGGCACCTGGTAACCATGTTCTAACACGGCACCCGGATGCCCAGGCAAAAGCTGGACGAGCGCGCCATTTGCCACAAAATGCTGCGCATCGAACAGGCAAGGGGCTGGGGCAAAACGCTCGTTGCCCGCGTTGACGCCGCAATACTCCACCCGGTTAGCCAATTGTAAATACCATTGATCAAGATGGGTGGCAATATTCGGCACCAGCGCGTCAAATACGCAAAACAGGGCGGCATCCTCATCGTCGGCCACATTCGCTTCCACATAGCGAACCAACGCTCGACCGAAGCGCTGAGGCGCGTCCGCAGCGGCGGCCTCAGTCAACAACAACGGCAGCGGTGCGTTGTCCACCCGCAGCAGCACCGCACCCGATTCGCGAAAAGCTGCGCCCACAATTAATGACGGGAACAGCGCGCCCGCCACCGCACAACCCACTTCCGCACAAACCGCTTGCACCAATCTCACCTTGGCGCACTCCGCTTCTGGCAGTAAAACCACGACGTGGAACGATCCCCCATCGCCTTGCCAGCGCACCAGTAACGCCTTCAGGTCGCTGACTGTTAGCCGCTCCAGCACGGCGGCGGTTATCATGAGCTGCGGCGCCTTTCCGCGCACGTCACCGCGCTCGCTGTCCGAGGGATCATCCTCGATAAAACTGCTAAGCATATGGGCCTAGTCATTCGCTGAACCCCCTTCGCCGTAACGCCAGGATAAAAACGCTCGATATTTCCACGCCGGTCTACAGAAACAAGACACACCAGCGCACCTCCGCGCTTCAGTATACCGTTAGCGAACAAACCACGCGACTCCACCCAGTGTATGATAATAATCAAGGAAATACGCGGAGCAGGCTTGCTGCTATCGTTCTAATACCACAATGGCCCACCCTACCAGCGAGCGCGGGTATCGACAGGCCGTATCACTGCTTGGTAACAAAACAGTAATTCAATTGAGCGACGCCAACGGCAATCACTGTGGTAAAATGCGCCTCGTTTCTGACAATGTGTGAGTGTTATGGACTTGTCATCACTGACCGCATTATCCCCTTTGGATGGGCGTTATCGCGACAAAGTCGCCGGTCTTGCCCCATATTTCAGCGAATTTGCTCTCATTCGCCACCGCGTACTGGTCGAGATTGAATGGCTCAAGGCGCTCAGCGCCGAGCCAGCAATCGCCGAGGTACCAGCATTCTCACCGGAAGCGTTGGTAGTACTGGAAGAGGTCATTACCCAGTTTGCCGATGCCGATGCCGACGCGATCAAGGCAATTGAGGCGCGCACCAACCATGACGTCAAAGCCGTGGAATATTGGCTTAAGGAACGCCTGTCCGGCAGCAACGAAATTGTCGCAGTCAATGAGTTCTTTCATTTTGCGTGCACCTCCGAGGACATTAACAACCTTGCGCACGCCTTGATGCTCAAAGGCGCGCTCTATAGCGTCCTGCTACCCTCGCTAGACGCCATCATCACTAGGCTACGCGATCAAGCGTATGCACTGGCCGATGTGCCGATGCTGTCTCATACGCACGGGCAAGCAGCCTCTCCTTCCACACTGGGAAAAGAACTAGCCAACGTAGTCCATCGGCTGGAACGGCAGCGCCGCCAATTAAACGCGGCGGAATTCCTCGGCAAGATCAACGGCGCAGTTGGTAATTACAACGCCCATCTCACTGCCTATCCTGATCACGACTGGGAAGTCTTCGCGCGCCGTTTTGTCGAACGGCTGGGACTTAGTTTCAATCCATATACCATCCAGATCGAGCCTCATGACTATATGGCTGAGCTTTTCGACACACTCGCCCGGACAAATACCATCTTAACCGACATGGACCGCGACCTGTGGGGCTATATTTCCCTAGGTTACTTCAAACAACGCGTAAATCCAGACGAAGTTGGCTCGTCCACCATGCCGCACAAAGTAAACCCGATCGACTTTGAAAACTCAGAAGGCAACCTGGGGTTGGCCAACGCCCTGTTACGCCATCTCAGCGAAAAACTGCCAATTTCTCGCTGGCAGCGCGACCTAACCGATTCAACCGTTCTACGCAATATGGGAGTCGCCTTCGGTTACTGCTTATTGGGCTATCATTCAGCGCTACGCGGCCTGAACAAACTAGAGGCGAACCCCGTGCGGTTAGTGGAAGACCTGGAGAACAACTGGGAAATTCTCGCCGAACCAATCCAAACGGTCATGCGCCGCTACGCGATCGCCAACCCCTACGAACAACTTAAAGAATTAACACGTGGCCGGGAAGGCATCAATCGAAAAACCCTGCACGCGTTTATCAACGGCCTCGCTATTCCCAATGAAGAAAAACAGCGCTTACTACAACTCTCGCCCCATAATTACCTCGGTAAAGCGGTGGAACTCGCCAGACGCGTTTAACCTCAATAATTTTAAGCCAAGTCCTTATGCCCCATTACGCTATTGATGTTACAGAAGCAAACTTCGAGGAAAAAGTTATCGCGGCATCGCGGCAAACACCAGTTATTATAGATTTCTGGGCGGCGTGGTGCGGCCCCTGCCGCGTCTTGAAGCCATTGTTAGAACGCCTCACGGAAGAATACCAAGGCCAGTTCATTCTCGCCAAGGTTGATTCTGATGAAAACATGCGACTTTCCGGCCGTTTCGGCGTACGCGGCATTCCGACAGTGGTGGCCATCGTCAATGGCGAGGAAAAAGCGCGTTTTTCCGGCGCCCAACCTGAGAAACAACTCCGCAGCTTTATTGACCAGATTATCCACGCTCCCATTGACGAACCACGCTAAGCCACCAGAATTACGATAACGCAGTTATTACGCGTTGTTAATCTCGCGCCGCCGCTCCACGGCGGTGCCGCCAGTAACCAATCACCCCCGGCAAAATCGAGAACAGAATAATCCCGAAAATAACCAACGTCAGATTTTTTTTCACCACCGGCAGATTACCGAAGAAATAGCCGACACTAACAAATAATACAACCCAAGCGATCCCGCCGCTCGCATTGTAAGCAAGAAAACGACGGTAACTCATCCGCCCAATACCGGCAACAAACGGAGCGAAGGTTCGGATAATCGGCACGAAACGGGCGAAGATAATAGTTTTACCGCCATATCGCACAAAAAATCGGTGAGTACGTTGCAAATGTTCTTGGTTGAGCAAACGTGAACGTCTCTCATGAAACACCTTAGGGCCAAGATAATGGCCAATGCGATAATTCACCGTATCACCGGCAATCGCCGCCGCCGCCAGCAGCAACATCAGCAACATTGGGTCCAGAGACCCAGTCGCCGCCAGAGCGCCGGAAACAAACAACAGAGAATCGCCGGGAAGAAACGGTGTGACCACCAGCCCGGTTTCCAGAAAAATAATTACAAATAGCAGCAGATAGACCCACGCGCCGTAATCGCTAAGGAATATTGCCAGATGCTGATCCAGGTGCAGCAATAAACCAAACAACATCGTGATAGCGTCCACGGAAGCTCCGGCCACTCACCACGCCGTCAGGGCATGGCATCTACTGGCTTTTTCTCTGATTTCATGAAATTCTCACGGGAAATTCCCAGCCACATCACAATAGGACTCGCCACCAACACCGACGAATAAGTGCCGAAGATAATGCCTATCGTCAGTGCCAACGCAAAGTAGAACAACGTCTGGCCCCCAAGAAACAGCATGGAAAACACCATTAACTGCGTGGTAAGGTGAGTGATGATGGTGCGTGAAAGTGTGCGGGTAATAGCATTGTCGATCAATTGCGGTACCGGCATCTTGCGCATTTTACGGAAATTTTCCCGAATGCGATCAAACACCACCACCGTATCATTCACCGAATAGCCGAGAATCGCCAGGATCGCCGCCAACACCGTCAGAGAAAACTCCCAGCGAAAAAAAGCGAAGATCCCCAGCACAATCACCACATCGTGTACTGTGGCGATAATCGCGCCCACCGCGAAACGCCACTCGAAGCGTACAGCAAGGTACAACATGATGCCGATTGACACCACCAGCAGCGCCAACGCACCGTTGGCGAACAGCTCTTTACCCACTTGCGGACCAATAAACTCCACACGCCGCAGCACTACCGAGGCATCAGCGCGGCGCAGTACCTTCAGCACATCATCGCTCAATTTAGCGCTGCTTTCGTTCTTGCCCAATTGCAGGCGGATTAACACATCGCGAGAAGTGCCAAAATTCTGCACCCGAACATCATGATAGCCGCCCCGCGCCAATGTCTGACGAATCGATGGCAAATTAGCGGTTTGCGTATAATGCAGCTCTATCACCGTGCCGCCAGTAAAATCAACGCCGAAATTGATCCCGCGAACACCAAGAGCAACCAGTGCAGCGATAAAAGTTAACGCCGAAATAATTGCGGTCGTCTTCGCGTACCGCATGAAATGAAGATCACGCTTAATTTTAAAAAATTCCATTACCCTCTCGCCTTATGGTAGATCTCATACTCAAATCGCCAATGTCGATAGCCGTCGGCGGCGTCCGTAAACGAGGTTTGCCATCCCGCGGGACACCATCACCGCGCTGAACATCGAGGTCAAAATACCGATACACAGGGTTACCGCGAATCCACGCACCGGCCCTGACCCCAGCCAGAATAACGCGATCCCAGCGATCAAGGTCGTTATATTGGAGTCCAAAATCGTGTCGAACGCCCGATCATAGCCGACGTGAATTGACGCCTGCGGGGTACTACCATTACGTAGTTCCTCACGAATACGTTCATTAATCAACACATTGGCATCGATCGCCATCCCTACAGTGAGCGCGATACCGGCAATGCCTGGCAAAGTGAGTGTCGCCTGCAACACCGACAGCACTGCCACTAAAAACAGCAGATTGATCGCTAACGCCAAGGTGGAAAACACCCCAAATAGCCGATAATAGAACATCATAAATAGCGCAATCGCAGCAAAACCAATTAAGGTAGAGTAGAACCCCTGCTTGATGTTCGCCGCACCCAAGCTAGGGCCGACGGTACGTTCCTCGATGATATTCATCGGCGCCGCCAACGCACCAGCGCGCAACAACAAAGCCACGTCACTCGCTTCACGGGTCGTCATATTGCCGCTAATCTGTACCCGACCACCGGCGATTTCACTGCGGATCACCGGCGCGGTCACCACTTCGGCCTTGCCTTGCTCCACCAGCAAGATCGCCATACGCTTGCCGACGTTCTCACGCGTCACCCGCTGAAAAATCCGTGAGCCCGTACCGTCCAGGGTAATATCCACCGTCGGATCACCAGTTTGCGAATCAAAGCCGGGACGCGCGTTATCGATACTCTCGCCGGTTAGTATCACGGTCTTTTTCACTAGCAACGGCGAGCCTTCACGATCCACATAAAAATTATCGCCGTAGGGCACTTGCCCCTTGGATGCCGCTTGCAACGACGCAGGATTGCTATGAGCTTCGTCCACCATGCGGATTTCCAGCGTTGCGGTACGTCCCAGAATTTCTTTAGCCTTAGCGGTATCTTGCACCCCTGGCAGTTCCACGACCACGCGATCGACGCCCTGTTGCTGAATGATGGGCTCAGCCACCCCTAGCTCGTTCACCCGATTACGCAAGGTGGTAATATTCTGCTGCACGGCATAATCACGCATTTGTCTCAGCGCGCTAGACTTAAGCGTCCCAACCAGCAAGAGCGCCCCCGCTTGGCTACTTTCTTTAAACTGCAAGTCGGGTACATCAGTGGCCAGTTGCGTCTCGGCCTGTGTGCGGGCAGCAGCGGTGCGAAACCGCACCTCGATCAGATTGCCTTGACGGCGCGCGCCACTGTAACGAATATCCTTGGCTCGCAGCGCCGTGCGGATTTCTCCCACCATGTGGCCCAACGACTTATCGACCGCAGCTTTCATGTCCACCTGCAACAGAAAATGCACGCCACCGCGTAAATCCAGCCCCAGATACATAGGCAACGCGCCAATATCACTCAACCAAGCGGGAGAGCGCGGTAAAAGATTGAGCGCCACGCTGTAACCAGTGCCCAATTTAGATTGCAACCAATCTTTGGCCTTCAACTGTGTATTGGTATCGGCGAAGCGCACTTTAACGCTGTCAGAGTCGAGCAAGGTGCCCTGATAAGCAAGGTGCTTCTGCGCCAGCAATGCTTCGACCCGCTGCAATAAAGCAAGGCTCGGTTTCTCTGCCCCTTTTTCCGCTGCAATTTGCACCGCCGGCGACTCGCCGTAAAAATTGGGCAATGCATAAATAATCGAAAACAGCAATGCCGCCGCGATAACGACATACTTCCACAGGGGGTAGCGATTCATGACATCCTCAATTCAGAGCAACGCGCCATCTTCGAAACGCGCGGTGAGGTAATCTAGCACCACGCGTCGAGGTCACACGAGCCAGTTACAATCCCTTGATTGTCCCTTTGGGCAAGAGAGTTTGGACCGTTGGCTTCTGGACATGCACCACGGTATTTTCAGCAATCTCCAAACTAATGAAATTCTCGCTCACTTTAACCACCTTGCCAACCAGCCCGCCGTTGGTCACCACCTCATCACCCTTTTGCAGCGCGCCCAACATGTTGCGCTGCTCCTTGGCGCGACGCATCTGGGGACGCAATAACATGAAATAAAACAACACGAAAATGACAATCAGCGGCAGAAAACTCATGATGCTGGATTCTGTTGGCACGATGCCCGCTGCGTAAGCTGTATTAATAAACACAAGTCGCTCCGTTCAGGAAAATACCGGCGGCCATTCTAACACGATGACGCGACCAACGCTCGCTGGAATTCGGCGACGAAATCAGCAAACCGTCCTGCCGCCACAGCCTGGCGAATTTCCGTCATCAGTGTATGGTAGTAATGTAGATTATGGATAGTATTAAGGCGCGCGCCGAGAATCTCCCCCATACGGTAGAGATGGTGTAAGTAAGCGCGCGTAAAATGGCGGCACGTGTAACAATCGCACGTCGCGTCCAACGGCCGCAAATCGCTACGATAACCGGCGTTCTTAATTCTCACCGTGCCGTGCCTGGTAAATAACCAACCATTGCGGGCATTACGCGTCGGCATCACGCAATCGAAAATATCTATCCCCTGCGCCACCGCCGCGACAATATCCGCTGGCGTACCCACTCCCATCAGATAGCGGGGTTTGTCAGCTGGCAATTGTGGCGCAACATGGGCCAAAATTCGTTGCATATCGCTCTTAGGTTCGCCCACACTTAACCCGCCGATAGCGTAGCCATCGAAACCCAACGCTGTCAGTTCCCGCAACGACTCATCGCGCAGGTTCTCAAACATACCCCCCTGAACAATGCCGAACAACGCGTTGGTATTGCCCTCGTGAGCAGCCCGCGAACGAGCCGCCCAGCGCAAACTCAGTCGCATCGACGCAGCGGCTTGGCGCTCATCCGCCGGATAAGGGGTGCATTCGTCGAAAATCATCACAATATCGGCATTCAGTACCCGCTGAATCCGCATTGACTCTTCTGGGGTGAGAAAGCAAGGATCGCCATTCACTGGCGACCGGAATCTAACTCCTTCCTCGCTAATCTGACGCAACGCTCCCAGACTGAATACCTGAAACCCACCAGAATCAGTCAAAATCGGCCCATCCCAGCCCATAAAGCGATGCAATCCACCGTGCGCGGCGATCACCGCCAATCCCGGCCGCAACCATAAATGAAAGGTATTGCCGAGCACAATCCGCGCACCAACCGTCCGCAACTCAACAGGAGACATTGCTTTAACGGTGCCATACGTGCCTACCGGCATGAACGCTGGCGTTTCCACCGCGCCATTAGCGAGAGTGAGTGTCCCGCGACGAGCGAGGCGGTCAGTAGCGTGCAAGGTGAAATTCATACAGTAGCGCTATTCATTATTAACCATAATTTAGGAGGGGTATTGCCACGGCCGGGCCATCGCTGGACGCATTGTAAATTATCCTTTGCCATTTTAACAAAATACGTGGGTGCCGCTGTGCAAACCATCTCACGTTCAACACTGAATGAGGCCCTGCTGTGTCAGGTTAGTTGTCGCGTTCAAATTGAGGCAAGTAGATAGCCCGTGGGCGGCAAACGAATGAGACATGGTGAATTACTCTGCACAAGATAACCGACGGCTTTGTCGCGGAACCGGTGATCGACAAATAGCCCAATTCGTCAACACCGAGCGCCCGCGTTCCTCGCTTGACGACAAAACACCGGTCGAGGCCTGCTAACGCGACCAGTCGGCGAGCACCCGGCCAAGACTAACGCCTTATCAACATACCCGCCAACAGCGGCAAGATAATATTTATAAAAGAGTTTAGTGGCGTGATCAAACAGTGGAGCACACCTTAAACAAACCAGCAGACTGACCAGTTTTATAGGATCGTCCTTGACCAGACCATTATTTCTGGCCGTTCACGATGCGCATCGCCGCCGCCACCATCGATCCCATGTCGGCCATATTCCCCGGCAAGATGAGCGTGTTGCCTTGCTTGGCCACATTGGCGAAGGCGTCCACGTATTTCTCCGCCACTTTGAGATTGACCGCTTCCATGCCGCCAGGAATTTGGGTGGCGGCGGCAATTTTCTGAATCGCCTGGGCACTGGCGTCCGCCACTGCTTTGATGGCCTCGGCCTCGCCCTGAGCTTGGTTGATCGCGGCGCGTTGTTCGCCCTCGGAGCGCTGGATAGCTGCCTCGCGTTCACCAGTAGCAATATTAATCTGTTCTTGCTTGCGACCCTCGGAAGCGGCGATCAACGCACGTTTTTCTCGCTCGGCGGTAATCTGCTGCTGCATGGCGTGGAGGATTTCTTTTGGCGGCGTCAGGTCTTTAATCTCGTAGCGCAACACTTTGACACCCCAGCTTGCTGCGGCCTCATCCAGCGCAGCGACTACCGCATGATTAATCATATCGCGCTCCTCGAAGGTTTTATCCAATTCCATTTTACCAATCACGGAACGCAGCGTGGTCTGGGCCAACTGGGTAATCGCCATTACATAGTCGCTGGAACCGTAGGATGCCAACCGGGGATCTGTCACTTGAAAATACAGAATCCCGTCTACCTGTAACTGGGTATTGTCCCGAGTAATACAAATCTGACTTGGCACATCCAGCGGCACTTCTTTCAGCAAGTGCCTGTACGCTGCCCGGTCAATGAACGGCACCACGATACTCAGGCCTGGTGCCAGCACTGCGTTAAATTTACCCAAGCGTTCCACTACCAGCGCGTATTGCTGGGGGACGACCTTGACGGCCTTGATGACAAAAACGATGGCAGCAAGTAAAACAACGGCTAATGCGATTTCCATGAGACCTCCTTATACGGTGGTTGATGGTGAGTCAAGATGAGTTGATTACCGCGAACTTCGCGGATATACAGCGTTGTTTGCCGCGGGGTAGCGGCTGACTCCGTGGCGGCGTCCCACTCAGCACCTCGATAATAAACGCGGGCGGTGCCGTCGTCGTGCCAAGTCAACACGGTCACCCGATTACCGGTGTCAAGCCCGAGTTCCACCGCTGAATCGCCTTTGGTAATGTGAGAGAAGCGCAGCATCAGTGT
>VAOX01038383.1_pt1 | contig 13690 bp, 16 predicted proteins | sample 3393891 | NCBI WGS metagenome assembly VAOX01 (sample SAMN08290429, study PRJNA428436) | hydrothermal vent metagenome | isolation source: Deep-sea hydrothermal vent chimney | place: Indian Ocean: Southwest Indian Ridge | depth 2822 m m | reverse complement strand
GGAGACCTCCTTGAAAAAATATGTGTATGCACTCCCTGTGTGATCGGGAGGTAAAAATAAATACTAGACTGACCCTTGTGACCTTGTCAATTTTGATTTTAATCTTGCACCTTTGCAGGCAACTCCCTTACAATTTCCAAGTCACCTCATTTAAGATGTGTTTGTCCGGTTTTTCGCTTTGCGAGTTTAAATCAGATGTTCCATCCCCCATTCTTAATACGTCTCTGTTTACACAGCGCATTCTTCGTCCCCTCCTTGCTTTTCGCTGCAATAGCAGATCCCCCGAAAAGTGAACAAACAGATTCATCCACTCGATTTAGGGCCATTTCTGAGGATAACCTTGCCAACAACCCTAAAGCTTGGAATCGCCGTGGGACGACACTCTTTCGAGAAGGCCGTTACGACGATGCATTGTCTGCCTTTAATCAAGCAATTTTACTCAAAGAAGACGATGCCGAAGCCTGGAATTACAAAGGCGAGGCCCTCTTCAAACTGGCCCGCCAGGAAGAAGCGCTGGCGGCTTTTAAAAAAGCCCTGGAAATTCGTCCCCTGCTCACACGGGCCTTACACAACAAAGGCGCGGTCTTGCTGGATTTAGATCGTTTGAAAGAAGCGCTCACCGTCTATAAATTGTTGATTCGGCGAAATCCCAGCGACGCTGTCGCCTGGAAGCAACAAGCCGAAGTGCTGCTCCTCCTGGGTCGAGATTTTGAAGCACTGGATGCCGTGACACAAGCCCTTGACGTCCGTCCCGGTTTTCAAGAAGCGGAAAAACTCAAAGAAAAAATAGATCTAAAAATTCAAAACCTGCGCTTTAATCTCTGAGAAATGATGAATCTCCACATTGGGGAGACCATTGCTTTTGAAATGGGGCTTATTGTACCCTTTAGGTAGGGCGTAATTTTCTCTACTCAAAGTGTAATCGGAGACGACAATGGGCGGCATCATCGACCTGTTAGAAATGATAAAAGATGTGATTTGGCTTCTTTTTTCCTAAGCGCTGAGATCTTCCCTCGTTCTCAAGCTTTTACAGCCTCCCGCAAGCCTCATCCATCCCCTCTTGTGCATCAAACAATTTCTTAAAATTTCGTTTGCGTTTATAGTCAGTCACCGTTTTTTGATTCTTGTGCAAGCTTCTTTCGACCCATCCAGCCTGTCAATAATAATAAAACACTCATCACCAAATAAAGCGAAGCCAGATGCAGGTGCGGCCGTGGGTTGGGATCGTTTTCGGGATGGAACCAGACTTTTTGCCAACGATTTCCCCACCAAAAAAGAGTGAAAATTGACGAGACGATGAGGACGGTGTAATCACGACGGATCAGTTTTTTACCTTGTTTCACCATCCAAAGCAGGAAAAGTCCTATGCTGAAAAAGATGAGCGCAATAAAGGCATTAAACATAGAAAAGCGGTCTGTCCCCCAACGTGTGAAAAGGACATAAAACCGAAAAGCCCAAGACAAAAAAATAATAAGACCCGAAGTAATTAACAATGCACGAACTTTTTTAGACATATTCTATTTTCCTCATGATAAAGATCTAATGCGCCTCGGCCCAGTTTAAGCCAATGCCGACATCGACTGTCAGCGGAACTTTTAATTGCGCAGCCCCTTCCATGAGGGCTTTGATCTTTGTGCGCATGAGCGGCACTTCGTCTTCCGGCACATCAAAAAGCAGTTCATCGTGGACTTGCAGGGTCATGAGACTTTTAACTTTCTGTTCAGACATCCAGTCTGAGACATGAATCATGGCGATTTTAATGATGTCGGCAGCGCTGCCTTGCAAAGGGGTATTGGTGGCCAGCCGCTCTCCAACCCCACGTGTAAAACGATTCTGGCTCGCAAGCTCTGGGATATCCCGTCGTCTGTCGAAGAGCGTCGTGACGTATCCCTGCTCTGTCGCCGTTTTTAGGGTTTCATCCAGAAAATCACGCACTCCGGCATAAAACTCGAAATAGCGATCGATGTATCCTTTGGCTTCGGGCAGGGAGACGCCGATATTTTTTGCAAGTCCGAAGGGACTTATGCCGTAAATAATGCCAAAATTAACCGATTTTGCGGCGCGGCGCATGTCGGATGTAACCTCGTCTTTATGAAGCTGAAACAGTTCCATTGCGGTCCGTGTATGCACGTCTTCGTTGTTTTGAAAGGCAGCCAATAATTCGGGATCACCGGAGAGATGCGCCAGCAGCCGTAATTCAATTTGATTGTAATCCGCAGAAAGAATGACATTGCCCGGCTCAGCAATAAAAGCTTCGCGGATGCGACGACCCATGTCGCCCTTGATGGGAATATTTTGCAGGTTGGGTTCGGTGGAGCTGAGTCGGCCCGTCGCGGCGACGGCTTGATTTAACTGGGTATGAATCCGTCCGGTTTCAGCATGCACAAGTTTGGGCAGGGCATCGACATAAGTAGACTTGAGTTTGACAATCTGTCGGCTATTAAGAATCTCTTCGGGCAAGGGATGATGTATCGCAAGTTGTGTGAGCACGTCTTCGTTCGTGGAGTAGCCCGTTTTTGTTTTTTTGATGGGTTTGAGGCCCAGACGGTTAAAGAGAATCTCTGAGAGTTGTTTGGGAGAATTGATGTTAAATACACTGCCGGCAAGTGCGTAGATTTTTTCGGTCACGCTGGCAAGCTTTATGCTGAGTTCATCTGACATTTTGTTAAGCAAGTCGCTGTCTATTTTCACGCCATTTTGTTCAATTTCAGAAAGCACGGGCACAAGCGGTATTTCCATTTTTTCAAAGAGCTTTTTAAGCGATCGTGATGCAAGCTTGGTTTCAAGCAATTTAGAAAGACGCAGGATGGCATCGGCTTCACGGCACAACACTGGCGCAGCCACTTCCGTACTGTGGTCGTTATTTGAAAAGAGCGTCGGGGTTTCGGTCTCAACCTGTTCCTTGAGGTATTCGAGCATCAGGGCTTCTAAGCTGTAATCCCTTTTGACTGGATTGATGAGATAGGCTGCGATTTTTATATCAAAAATCTGTGCCCCAAATACGATGCCCTGACGATTAAGTATGGTCAAAAAAGGTTTGAGGTCATGACCGTAAAAGAGCATCTCAGCGGAGGCCAATAGATCTAAGAGATCCTGGGGAAGGCCCTGGTCTTTTAAAAAGGGAAAATAGACCCGTTTGCCCGATGCCGTAACAAGTGCAATGCCCAGTGCTGTGGCATACATCGCATTAACTACACTTGAAAGCAGTCGAATGGCGACAGAGCCCTCTGTTTTGATTTGTACAATGACTGGGGCCAGGGCCTTTTCATCGACAATTTCAAAACGCAATTCCGGGGCTTTTTCTTTGGGCAGGAGGTCTTTAATGAGACCAGGGAACTCTAATTCTTGGCAAAGCGGAAGCAGCAGTTTGGCATCCGGGGCCTGTACTTTATAATCTTCAAGCACAAAATCTAAGTCACAATCCGTTTTAATTAAAACCAATTTTCGACTGAGCAGGGCCAGTTCCTTCTGAGATTCAAGCGTTTCTCTGAGTTTTGGCCGTTTCACATCAGCCGTGTGTTCAAGTAGGTTTTTAATGCTGCCAAATTCCTGGATGAGCTTGATGGCTGTTTTTTGACCGACACCAGGCAGACCGGGAATATTGTCAGAAGTATCACCCATTAAACCCATCATATCCACAATTTGATTGGCCGCGATGCCAAACTTTTCTTGAATTCCGGCTTCAGTCAGCACCCTGTCTTTCATGGAGTCGTAGACGGTAATATTAGGGGTAATCAGTTGATTCATATCTTTATCACCCGTCACAATGACGACCTGCAAACCAGCGGCCTCCCCTAAGTGTGCCAAGGTACCAATCAAGTCATCTGCCTCCAGTCCTGATTTTTCAAGAAAAGGAATTTGCAGGGCTTTGACCATCTTGTGAATATAGGGAATTTGCGGACGCATTAAATCCGGCATGGGTGGACGATTGGCTTTATATTCGGCGTAGATTTTGCTGCGAAATGTAGGGCCTTTTGCATCAAAAGCGATGCCCAAATAATCCGGTTTCTTTTCGTGGATGATTTTAAGCAGCATCTTTGTAAATCCGTAGGTCGCGTTCGTCGGCAGACCGGAGGAATTAGAGAGCTCGCGAATCGCGTAAAAAGCACGGTAAATATAGGAACTGCCATCAATAATATAGAATTGTAAGGCCATGAAATGATCGCTCTAAATCAGAAAGAGGCTCATGATACAGGGGCTTGAAAAAGCTGTCAATTTTCGAATTTTTGACGCAAAGCAGCGTTGCAGAGTGGAAGATGACATGGTACATTGGGATATGAGTCTTATTCACGGAGATATCTTGTGGCAGTGCTAGAAGTCGTCAAATTAGGAAACCCTATTCTTCGAAAAATTGCGGCCCCTGTTACAGCAGATGCGTGTCACGATCCCGATTTCCAAACCTTTCTGGACGACATGATCGAAACGATGGAAAAAATGGATGGCATCGGTTTGGCCGCACCACAAGTGGGTCACAGCAAACAGCTTGTCATTCTGAAATCGACGGGAAACAATCGTTACCCGGACGCCCCCGACCACCCGCTAATGATTCTGGTTAATCCAAAATTAACAAATCATTCTGAAGAAATTATTGAAGGCTGGGAAGGCTGTCTGAGTGTGGAAGATCTGCGGGGAAAGGTATGGCGTCATCATAAAGTGACGGTCAGCGCATTTGATCGTGAAATGAACCCACTTTCTTTTGAGGCCGAGGGATTTCTTGCCGTCGTCCTGCAACACGAGATCGATCACTTACTTGGAAAGGTCTTTCTGGATCGTATGCGTGATTTTTCAACATTAACCCACCTTGCTGAATTTGATCACTATTGGCGCGCCCCTCAAGAGGTCACGGTATAACAATGAAACTAGAAGACAAACTCTTTCTGGATCAATATAAAGTCGATTCTGAACCCCACCTTAAAATCAAAACCCCTGATGTCTGTCTGCAATGTGAGCACAAACAATGTACATGGGTTTGTCCCGCCGGCGTTTATAAATGGGATGAAGAAAGCAAAAAAATCGTCGTCGGATGGGAAAACTGCATGGAAATGGGGGCCTGTGTCGTGGCCTGTAACCAATTCGACAATATCGAAATGCATTACCCCAAAGGGGGTTATGGTATTTCCTACAAATTTGGATAAAACAATTTTTACAAGGACCCTGCCCCTTAAAACCTGAGTACAAACCCTGATGCGCATCACAATAAAAATTCAGCGCTTTAACCCCGAAAGTGAGATCAAAAAAGCCCATTGGGTGGATTACACCCTGGATGCCGGACGTGAAACCACGGTGCTGCTCGCACTCATCAAAATTAAAGAAGAGATCGATGGCACACTCACTTTTCGCGCTTCCTGTCGGGCCTCCATTTGTGGTTCTGACTTGATGATGATCAACGGCATTCAAAAGCTGGCTTGTCGTACTTCGGTACTAGAGGAGATTTCTCGTCACGGAAAGTTACATGTCAGCCCGATGGATAAAATGCCCGTCATTAAAGATCTGGTTGTGGATATGGATCCTTTCTGGAAAAAGCTTAAGGCCGTCAAACCTTATATTCAGAGACAAAACGATGATGCGCCCGTAGAAAATGAGACCTTAACAAACATTCAAGAAGACCTTGAAAATGCAGATGCCTGTATCATGTGTGGGGCTTGTCTTTCTGCCTGTAACAGCTTTGAAGCCTCCTCTGATTTTCTGGGTCCTGCGGCCCTGGCAAAAGCCTACCGCATTCAGGTTGACCCCAGAGACGAAATGAGAATCGACCGACTGAAGGCACTTCAAGAAGACAATGGGATTTGGGATTGTGTGCGTTGTGTTTATTGTGTTCAGGTTTGCCCCAAGGACGTGGCCCCGATGGAACAAATTGTGCGGCTGCGGCGCTTATCCATCGCAGCAAACATGACAGAATCCATTGGCGCCTTACACATTACAAAATTTACCGAAGTCGTAGGGGAAGAAGGACGTCTCAATGAAACAAAACTCCCTCTTTTAATGACCTGGGGCAATTTTAAAAAAATGTTTCAAATGATTCCACTGGGCATTAGAATGCTCATTCACGGAAAGTCGCCGAACCCTTTTGCTGATCCACCAGCGGGTCACGAAGCCGTTCGTGCCATTTTCAAAGGGAGAAAAAAATGAAATATGCCTATTACCCCGGCTGCGCGGGAAAAGGGGCAACACCAGAGCTTCACCAATCCACAATGAAAGTTGTAGAGGGTTTAGGCATTGAAGTCCATGAGCTGGACGCCTTTAATTGCTGTGGCGCGGGTGTTATTTCAGAAGCCGACCCTGACTTGGCCTACACCTTAAATGCCAGAACGCTTGCAACAGCAGAAGCGCTTCATCTCGATATCATGACCGTCTGCGGAACCTGTCAGGGGGTCTTAGGGGGTATCAATAAAAAATTACAGAAAGATAAAACCCTACGAAAACGCATTAACCTCGGTCTACAAGAATCAACGGGTCTCACTTATAATGGCACCGTGAAGGTCAAACACATCCAATGGATTCTGGTGAAGGATTTTGGCCTTGAGGCACTGAAACCTTTTATTTCCAATCCACTCACCGATGTGTCCATTGCGCCATTTTACGGCTGTTACATTTTAAGGCCAGAATCTGCCACAGGTTTTGACGACTGGGAGAACCCCCAGTCTCTCGAAAAATTGATCAAAACAATGGGTGCGTATCCGGTCGAATATGACGGTCGAACAAAGTGCTGTGGTTTCCCTGTCTTTCTAGAAAAAGAAAAAATTGCAACCGAATTGGTTGCAAATCGTGTGGGTTCTGCAAAAAAGGCGGGAGCAGATGCCATGGTGACTCCCTGTCCGCTTTGCCATATGGGTTTGGATATTTATCAAAAAGATGCTGAAAAAATCCATCAAAAAAAAGAAGGCCCCAGTCATTCGCTTGACATGCCCATTTTGCATTTGCCGCAACTTCTGGGTTTGGCCATGGGGTACAGCCCTGAATCACTTGGCATGAAACATCATCTGGTGCCAACAGCACCCCTCATTCAAAAAATTCATTAAAAATTAGGAGAATCTATGTCAGATGCAACACCAGTGGTTTTAAAAGCAGGAGATCAAGCCCCCACTTTTATATTGACCTCGGACCGTGAAGAAGAGGTTGATCTTGCGGACTTTCAGGGCAGTAAAAATGTTGTGCTTTATTTTTATCCCAAAGACAGCACCCCAGGGTGCACGATAGAAGCCTGTGACTTCCGGGATGCTTCGGCACAGTTTGATCAAAAAGATACGGTCATATTTGGCGTCAGTCGTGATTCTTTGAAATCACATCAAAACTTTGTCAACAAACAAACACTCAATTTCCCCTTATTGAGTGATCCCGATACTGTGGTGTGCAAAGCCTACGGTGTTTTTAAACTCAAAAAGAATTATGGTCGGGAATACATGGGCATTGAACGCTCAACATTTATCATCGGAAAAGACGGTAAGATCATCGAAGCCATTTATGGCGTAAAAGTAAAAGGACATGTCGATCAGGTTCTGAATGCGATTAACGCGTAAACGTATCAAAAAAAGGCATCTTAAAAAAATTGACAACCCAGAAAATGCCGTGATATATACAAGAATCTTGTTTGAACATTTTATTTAAGGAGGAAACAGAAATATGGCACTTTTGATCACGGACGAATGTATTGCGTGTGCGGCTTGTTTGCCGGAATGTCCGAATGAGGCAATTTTTGAAAATCTGGACGATTGTGAAGCCGAAGGCTTACCCATCACCGGTGAAGAAGAGGGCGAAGATACCGAAACCCAAATGTCTTATGTCGATGGCGATAACATTTACGTGATTACCTATGAGCGTTGTACGGAATGTGTCGGTCATTTTGACGAGCCTCAGTGCGCTGCGGTCTGTCCGGTCTCAGACTGCTGTATTTCTGACCCGACTTATGCCGAAACGGGCAAAGTCCTCTTGGAGAAAGCGATTAAACTCAATCCGGACAAAGAAATTGATGCGGATAAAGTTTGGAGCGGTGTTCGCGACTAAAAGACAACATCAGAAAACAAAAAAAGCCGAAGATTTCAAGAGAAGTCTTCGGCTTTTTTTTATTTTGAATCTGCTGAAAAAAGGGCCGTCTCGACACAGCCTAAGCGTCTTAAATTCTGTTCTTAAAACAGAGGACCAGATCCCGCATTGAAATAATCCCGACCACTTTTTCTCTGTCCGTGACGATGAGATGCCGTACCCCCTCTTCTGCCATCTTGTCATTGGCTTCTTTTGCAGTCTGATCAATATCAATTGCAATAATCGGTTGACTCATGATGGCATGAATGCTCGTTGTATCTGCGCTTAAGCCTTCCGCAAAGGCCTTCCGAACAAAATCCTGATCGCTGACAATACCAATTTTCTGCGCTCCATCCGTAACAAGAAGGGATCCGACCGATTTATCACGCATCTGCTGTGCGGCTTCGTGCAGACTGGCCAAGTGAGAAATTTCCTCGATATTCTTGTGCATAAGCAGTGCCAATGGCGTCATGGTCATTTTATGCGCTCCTGTGGGTTTTGTGGCAAATCTTCACGCAGATCTTCCAGTAAAAAACCATCATCTGATGGATCAGGATATAATAAAACCCGGCAAGAATCAATTGACTCATCACAGGAAGCCCCTGTCTCGGGAGGGGAAAAGACCTTATAAAACTAAGACGTATTTCAACTGATACTGTGACAGACTCTTTTTTTGTTAATGGGTCAATTCACTCAAACCAAGAGGGGATGAACGGTCTTCTTTATTGATCATTGTTTCATCAATCGCCAATAGAAAGGAAAGCAGTTTATCCAGATCTCCCAAAGTCATCTTTTGACCGTAGTCGGAAGGCATTCCGTCTCCCCCTCGAAAACCGGGCGAAATAAAAGCGCTTGGATTCAGAATTGACTCCTTGACGTAGGCTCGATTTGTCATTGCTTTTGCACGCCCTTCTAAAACTGCTTGTTGGTATTCTTTTGAGGCCAAACGACGTGGGGCGATGCTTTTCATTGCCAGGATGGGGCCGATGAGACCTGTTTGGGCAATCTCAATACCGGGAATCTTGTGACAAACAGAACAACCATTTCTTTTAATCACTTCTTCGAGTGAAGCTGTCATTTTTTCGGTTACAGCCAGCCCCACACTCGAAGCAAAAACCTTGGGAGCATCTTCGGGTAGCGGCAATTCTTTCTTAAAATAATTTTGCCAGTCTTCAACCGCCGTGACCTTCTTAAGTCCCCCGGACGAAGTATGGGCTTGCAGGTAGGATACAATGGCAATTATTTCATAATCACTCAATTGATACGGCATGTGGTTCATGACAGGCATTTTACTGACCAGATCATTACTTTCGGGCAAAGCAAAACCTTCAACCACATAACAGCTCGGACAGTAGATGGATTCCAGGATGTATTCACCCCCTGTTGTCGCTATTGCTTTTAATCCAGAAACAGCTTCAGGCGTATTTCTATACTGCTCTGAAAACATCTTATAACGGGCTTCCTCGAGTCGTGTGTGTGATCTCTCTTCGAGACCGATCAGACTAGGCCCAATGTCTTGTCTTTGGCCTTCGACAAAGATATGGCAATGGGCACACTTTCCTTTTCCGATCGGCATCCGGTCAAATTTGCCTGAGGGACTGGTTTCCATGACAGGCTGATGACGACCGAAGATGACAAACTCACCTTCTGAAACCAGGGTTTCTGCAGAAAAAAGCAAATCAAGATCAGGAGCTACTTTTTCCTCTACCGGGATTGCCCCTGTTTTTTCTTTTGATGTACGAGGCCCTTTAAAAACAAGGACGGTTACACCGATTACAGCGATAAAGACCAAGACCAATTTCCAGATTGGGACAGATTGATCCGAGTTGGAAACATTCATGTGATCGATTTACTCCTTCGTTTTTTTTAAAACCACAGTCTTCTATTATAAATAAGCCAGAATCAAGAGCGCGATAACAATGCGATACCAGCCAAAAGGTTTTAAAGTCCATTTTCCCAGCAAATGAATAAAAAACTTGATGGCAAACCAGGCAGAAATAAAGGACACGACAAAACCAATAATAAAAATGGGGATGTCTGAAGACGATAAAAAAGCGCGGCTTTTGAAAAGATCATAAGCCGTCGCAGCAAACATGACCGGAACGGCTGCCAGGAATGAATATTCTGCGGCAGTTTTACGCTCAATACCGACCAACATCCCCCCCACAATGGTCGCACCTGATCGCGACACGCCCGGCCACATTGCAAGGCATTGAAACAAACCCACCCATAAAGCGTCCAATTTTTTGAGTTCATCGACTTTTTTGATCCTGGACCGAGGCAGTTTAGACTCAGCAACAATCATGATTACACCGCCCACACCTAAACCCAGTGCAACAGTAAAAGGATTGAACAAGTAGGTTTTGATGTAACCATGCACCAAAAATCCAAAAATGAGGGCCGGGGTGGTTGTGATGGCAAGCAGAATGAGGCCATTCATGCCTGACAAACCTTCTCTTTTTTTAAAATCAAGCAGGCCATAAAATCGTTCTTTGTAAACGATAAGAACCGCGAGAATGGCACCCAGTTGGATGAATACCTCGAAGGTTGAGGCCGCACTCCCTTTAAATTGCAGTAGGTCTCCTGTCACAATCAAGTGTCCGGTTGACGAGACAGGGATGAATTCCGTCAAGCCTTCGACCAAACCCAAGAGGATCGCCTTCATCCATTCACTCATGAAGAGGCCACCCGCTTTTTGGCCTTTACGGGAATGAGGCTTTTATAAGAAGAACATATGATCATTTTTAGAACCAGAATTTTCACGAAGAGGGAAGAAACATAACTAAAACACTGGAAAATCGCTTCATGCTCCAGTGCTTTGTAGAAAGCGGCAGTCAAATCACAATTTTTAGAATCATTACCACAAAATAAAAACCTTAAAACGATCTCTATTTGACGAGACTTTTTTGTATCGCTTCCCCAATCATTGCAGGGTTTTTCACGACGGTCCCCCCCGCCGATTCAAGCGCCGCCATCTTGTCTGCCGCCGTTCCTTTTCCCCCAGAGACAATGGCACCCGCATGTCCCATGCGCCGTCCAGGGGGGGCAGTCATGCCTGCGATAAAGGCGACCACAGGTTTGCTCACATTTTTCTGAATGTATTCTGCGGCCAATTCTTCCGCATCACCCCCGATTTCGCCAATCATAACAATGGCTTCGGTTTCGCCATCTTTTTCGAACATTTCAAGCACATCAATAAAATTCGTGCCGTTTACAGGATCGCCCCCAATACCGATACAAGTCGATTGCCCTAAGCCTAAGTCGGTCAATTGCAGCACGGCTTCGTAGGTTAAGGTCCCACTGCGAGAGACCACGCCGACATTGCCCTTTTTATGAATAAAACCCGGCATGATGCCAATTTTACATTCGCCCGGTGTAATCAAACCCGGACAATTTGGACCGATAAGACGCACGGGTTTATCTGACAAAAAGCGCTTGACCCGCATCATATCCATTACCGGAATGCCTTCGGTAATACAAATGATCAAGGGCACACTGGCGGCAGCAGCTTCCATAATCGCATCGGCAGCAAAAGGCGGTGGCACAAAGATGAGTGCGACGTCGGCTGCGGTTTCATGTACTGCATCCTCAACGGTATTAAAAACGGGGATGCCTTCAAAAACCTGTCCCCCTTTGCCCGGCGTCACTCCTGCAACCACCTGCGTACCGTAGCTTTTGCAGGCCGCTGCGTGAAAAGAACCCTCTTTTCCCGTAATGCCCTGCACCAATATTTTTGAATCTTTGTTGACTAAAATAGACATGAAAACTCCTTTAAGTCACTGCGGCTACAATCTTCTGCGCGCCGTCCCAAAGGGTATCGGCCACGATGAGTTTAATATCGGAAGCCGCCAGCATGTCTTTTGCCTCTTTTGCATTGGTGCCTTCCAAACGCACCACCAGGGGCACATTTAAATCCACCTCTTTTGCAGCTTCAATAATGCCACCTGCGATGCGGTCACAACGCACGATGCCACCAAAAATATTAACAAAAACCCCTTTCACATTCGGGTCGTCTAATAAAATCTGAAAAGCCTGTTGAACCGTCTCTTTTGAAGCACCACCCCCCACATCCAGAAAATTGGCGGGTTCAGAACCAGCCAATTTAATGACATCCATCGTGGACATCGCAAGCCCTGCCCCATTGACCATACAGCCGATTTTCCCATCCAACTTGACATAGTTCAGACCATGCTGGGCTGCCCGGGTTTCAAGCGGATCTTCTTCGTCTAAATCACGTAATTCATTGATATCAGGATGTTTAAACAGTGCACTGTCATCAAAACCCACTTTGGCATCCAAGGCAATCAAACGATTGTCTCCGGTAATAATGAGAGGATTGATTTCAATTTGTGTCGCATTTTTTTCGACGAAAAGACGATAGAGATTTCCGAGTAATTTCACAAATTGCCCGATCACCTCTTTCGGCAGTGCCATCTGAAAGGCAACAGATCGACCCTGATAGGCCTGATAACCCAAAACAGGATCAATAACACAGCGGATGATTTTTTCAGGCGTCGCTTCCGCCACTTCTTCGATCTCCATGCCCCCTTCGGTGCTGGCAATAATCACAATCGAACCCGTGGCCCGATCATCTACGAGACTGAGATACAGCTCATTCCGGATATCCGCACCCTCTTCGATCAGCAGTTTTCTAACCTCTTTTCCTTCGGGGCCTGTCTGCGGCGTCACTAAAATCTTGCCAAGAATTTCATTGGCGAAAGGAATGACCTCATCGCGTGTTTTTGCGAGTTTGACACCACCGGCTTTCCCACGACCGCCCGCGTGGATTTGTGCCTTTACAACACAAACAGCACTTTCCAGTGTACCCGCAACCGCCGCCGCTTCATCGGCGGAGAAGGCCACATTTCCTTTTGGAACTGGGATTTTGTAGGCAGCAAAGAGGGCCTTTGCTTGGTATTCATGAATATTCATGGTTTTCCTTTTTATTTCACGGTAATGGTAATGGACTTCGAGACCACAGGGGGATCATGCGGTACATGGGCCTTATCCCCAAGAATCAACTGTAAGGTATGCTTTCCGGGCGAAAGAGAGAGTGTCACTTCGGTTTGACCGCCGCCAAAATGTTTGACCAAATCTTTACTCATGGCTTTGTTCATTGGGGGCAATTTTTTACCATCAAGCATCAAATGATGATGACCGGTCTTGGCTTTATCTGTCCCAGCCGGGGCCACGCCCATGCCTTTAAGACCAAAACGAATGGTAAGGCTTTTTGAAACCGTTTCACCGTCTTGAGGTGAAATGATGTAGACCTCAGCGCCTTCGGGCGAAGGGGTTCCCGCATTTGCTCGAGGAACAAAAACGCTGGATAAAAACAAAATTCCGACAAAAAGCCACAACTTAAAAAAATTCATCTTTTCCTCCCAGGACTCAAGGTTAGTCAATCGATTTACAAGATTGATTTTAGTTTTAGGATAATCACGGTCATCCTTTATTCACATAATCTGGAAAAAGGATCGGTGAAACTGTTTCAGAAACGACTCCCGCAGCTTTTTTCTCCGTTTTAAAATCCTCAAGATGCTTCAGCGTCAATGGACAAAAATCCAATGCACTCGCCCTTTTTGCCGCAGCCACACCCGCGCGTCTGCCATAGACAACAATGTCGAGCAAGGAATTGCCCATCAAGCGGTTTCGACCATGAATCCCACCGGAG
>VAOX01003834.1_pt1 | contig 13694 bp, 12 predicted proteins | sample 3393891 | NCBI WGS metagenome assembly VAOX01 (sample SAMN08290429, study PRJNA428436) | hydrothermal vent metagenome | isolation source: Deep-sea hydrothermal vent chimney | place: Indian Ocean: Southwest Indian Ridge | depth 2822 m m | reverse complement strand
GGGCAGGGTTGCCGAACCGGGTTTGGTTGCAATCGCACCCGGCAAAGGCGAAAGCATAATGGCCCCCGTCTCTGTCTGCCACCAGGTATCCACAATCGGGCATTTCCCACCACCGATGACCTTGTGATACCACATCCACGCTTCCGGGTTAATGGGTTCACCCACGGTACCTAAAAGACGCAAGCTCGAAAGGTCATATTTTTTAGGCCATTGTTTTCCGAGTTTGCTGAGGGCGCGAATAGCTGTCGGCGCGGTATAAAAAATATTGACCCGATATTTTTCGATAATTTCCCAAAAACGACCGGGATTGGGATAGGTCGGCACCCCTTCATACATGAGTGAGCTGACCCCATTGGAAAGCATGCCATAAATGATATAGGAGTGACCCGTGACCCAGCCGATGTCCGCTGTACACCAATAGGTATCCTCTTCTTTTAGGTCAAAAATCCATTTTGAGGTCACGGTCGCACTCAAAAGGTAGCCGCCTGTAGTGTGCACGACACCCTTGGGTTTTCCGGTTGTACCGCTTGTGTATAAAATAAAAAGAGGATGTTCGGAATCTAAGGCTGTGGCTTTGCAATCTGCGGAAGCCTCCTTCATGAGGTCTGTCCACCAAAAATCACGACCTGCTTTCATGGCCACGTCATTTTCTGTGCGTTGAACAACAATCATGCACTTGACACTGGGCGCATCTTCAAGGGCTTCATCCACCTTATCTTTCAGGGTAATTATGCCCCCTTTTCGATAACCCCCGTCGGCGGTCACTACTAACTTGGCTTCCGCATCGTTAATACGATCACGCAGTGCTGCGGCAGAAAAACCGCCAAAAATAATGGAGTGGGTCGCCCCGATGCGCGCACAGGCAAGCATGGCAATCGCAAGCTCCGGGATCATGGGCATGTAGATTGCGACACGGTCTCCCTTTTTCACCCCTTTATTTTTCAGTACATTGGAAAACTTTGAAACTTCACGATGGAGATCCTGGTAGGTTAAGGTTCTGGAATCGCCCCGCTCTCCTTCCCAGATAATCGCAGCTTTGTTTTTCCGAGGGCCCTCTAAATGCCGATCAAGACAGTTGTAGGCCACATTGGTCGTTCCGCCGACAAACCACTTTGCAAAAGGTGGTTTCCAATGCAAGACCTTTTTCCAGGGTTTAAACCAGTGTAGTTCGCTCTTTGCTAAGTCTCCCCAAAAGCTTTCAGGGTCTTTTTCCGCTTTTTTATAGAGACGGGTGTACGCGGCACGGCTTTTAATATGGGCCTGTTTACTAAAGTCACTTGCAGGCTTGAACAAGCGATTTTCATGTAAGACTGAAGTGATCTCTTCTTCGACTTCCTTAGACATCCCGTTCTCCTTCATCTTGATAACTTAGGTGTATACTAAAGTCTATCGATAGCAATGCAAACGATTCTATGAAAGGGGGTCCTGCTTGTCAACGGGGAAAACGACCGCAATCAATCGACACGCTAGGACCTAAACAGGGTTTTATCCGGGAGAAGTTCTCGTTGACCTGTCTTGGCAAAGTGGGCTATACATAATAGTTTGCATGCCACATTTCCCGAACGAAAGGCACCTACAATGTCCGATACATCGATAGACACCTCTGTGATTGATCGAGATATCGCTTCGGTTCAGGAAGCAAATACAGTATTTTATAAAGCATTTGAAACCTTAGACATCCAAAAAATGGATAAACTCTGGCTCCAGGATGACCACGTGAAATGCGTGCACCCCGGATGGGAAATTTGTAGTGGCTGGCCGGACGTTCGTGACAGTTGGGTGCTCATCTTTAACCATACCCATGAAATCACGTTTTCAGTGTCTTTGCTCGATACCAGGGTCAAAGAAGATCTGGCCTGGGTTGTTTGCAATGAAACCATTGCAACAAGAGACAATGGGAAATGGCTTGAAGGCCGCGTGCTTTCAACCAATATTTTTGAACGCCGGGACGGGATCTGGCTCCTGGTACATCATCATGGGTCACCCGTATTGGCGACCGGAAATGATGACAAGGGAGAGGAGTCCGACACGCCCTAGAGGGGATCGGGGTTGCGCAAGACTTGGCACGTATTCAAGAAATTATATTTCTGGTTTTTGGGCAGTTGGCCGTCGGTGGCGTTTTTTTGATGTCTCTGCCTTCTCTGAAGACCGTCGGTATCGGATTCTACCGCACCAATGGTCTTGTCTTTCTGCTCACCGTCATCCTGGGGATCTCCCTCTTCCCTATTGACTGGTCTCAGTGGTTTCAGCTTTTGCTTGAACTTGAGTGGGTCGGGGCCATGTTTCTCCTTTTTTCTGCTTTTATTCTCACTTTATTTATTTACAACCTAAGACTTTGGTTCCGCCATCCGCATCATAGCCAAAACCTTCTTATTCTGGCCACCGTATTTGGCACCCTTGCCATCCTTGCAAGCGCAGTCTATTACCTGCCGGAAGATTCCGGCACAGCACGTCTGCTTTCCCTCTCGTTTTATTTTCTCGTTTCAAGTCTGGTACTTGGTGCAGGTGTTTTGTCCATGTTGCTCGGACACAGCTATCTGACGCGTCCTGGTTTGTCGATTCTGCCGCTTCAACAGTTGGTCAAACTATTTATGATCCTTGTTTTTGTTGAGGCCGCTGTCGCGCTGCTCAGCATGATTTTGCTCTCACCCACGGAACGCCTGATTGATGCCCTGTTGCTCAGAAATTTTGAAGGGCTTTACCTTTGGATTCGATTGCTCATTGGTATGGTCGGGCCTTTAATTTTAACGCCGATGATTGTTCTAACGGTTAAAGACCGGGCCACCATGTCGGCCACGGGTCTACTCTATGTGGCAATGATGATGGTTATCATTGGCGAAATTTGTTCTCGTTTTTTTCTGCTCGTTGACGTTAATTTTCTTTAATCTTAATTAAAGCGTTTAATCTTACTTTATATAAAGAGGTGGAGGGATGATGAAGATTGCAACATTTGAAAAAATGAAAGTTTTTTCCCCTGAAAAAATGAAAAAGACAAACCTGTTCACTACAGAACGTCTCTTTTGTGATCTTTACTGTTTGGAGTCGGATCAATTCCAAAAAGTACATGCCCATGCAGGAGAGGACAAAGTCTACACCGTGCTTGAAGGAGAAGGTCGCTTTCAGGTCGGAGAGGAAACCGAAACCGTCTCAGCCGGATCTTCCGTTTTGGCGCCCGCCGGGCAAGTGCACGGGGTCACCAATATCTCAGGAAAACGTTTAGTCATCCTTGTTTTCATGGCACCAAAACCTCATCACGGTTAATTTTGACTTCAAATTTATAAAAAAAGCAGTGTTGCCTTTCGGTAGGTGATTCAATATAATCCACCGAAAAGACGGGAGAAGACCATGATAACAGATCGCAAGACCTTGAACGATCAGCGCATTTTACTGCGGGACGACATGCCTTATACCACCTTGGAAGATTATCTCAAGATCGGTGGCTTTGAGGGTCTCAAAAAAGCAATGGACATGACGCCGGAGCAAATCATCGACGTCATCAAAAAGTCTTTCTTGCGTGGCCGAGGAGGAGCGGGTTTTCCTGCGGGCATCAAATGGGATGGCGTTCGAAATAATCAGTGTGGCGCACATGGTCTTGAACCCCAACGTTACTTGGTCTGTAATTTTTCTGAAGGGGAGCCGGGTACTTACAAAGACCGCTATCTCGTCAATAAAAATCCCTACGCCTTGATCGAAGGCATGATGATTGCCTCTTACGCCATCGGTACGGTCAATGCCATTATCTGCATCAAAGAAATATACAAAAAGGAGATCAGCATCCTCAACCGTGCCATGCAAGAATGTCGATTGGCGGGGTTTATCGGGGATAATGTGCTTGGCAAGGGACACGATTTTCCGCTTGAGGTTTTCCTTGGCCCCGATTCTTACCTCTTGGGAGAAGATCGAGCCCAACTGGAAGTGATTGAAGGCAAACCCCCGTGGCCACGTGCAAAAGGCATCATCCCTGTTTATGTCGGACTCTATGATCAACCCACCGTTGTCAATAATGCCGAAACCCTCTCGACCGTATCCTATATCATGAAAAATGGGCCGGAATGGTTTAAGTCAATTGGTACCGCAGATTCCCCCGGCACAATGATTTTCACTTTGACAGGAGATATCAAAACCCCCGGTATGTACGAGCTGCCCTTAGGCACACCACTCTCCACCCTGATCAATGAATACGGAGGCGGGCCACTTATGGGGCGTCAGATCCAGGCCGTCTTTTCAGGCCCAACCAATGCCGTCATCCCGGCCGATAAAATCGATACCCCCTTGGATTACGGCTCCATGCGAAAAATCCCTTCAGGACTTGGATCGGGGGGATATACCGTACTGGATAACACCGCCTGTGTGCTCACAATGGGCATGATGTTCTCCCGATTTCTTGCACTCGAATCTTGTGGTCAGTGTACGTCCTGTAAAACAGGCACAGGACGGATTACAAAAAATCTGGAACTATTGGAAGCAGGAGAAGGTACAGAAGAAACAGTCCTTGCGATTTTAGAAGACTGCCAACACATTAAAGGTGCCGGGCATTGTTATCTCTGTACCGAAGAAGGCATTGAAATCGGAAGTATTTTTTATAATTTTCCCGATGTCATCGTCGAACATCTGGAATACGGCTGTCTAAAACACCGCGATCTTGTCATGCCCAAAATCAAAAGTTATGACGAAGAAACCCATACCTTTACCTTCGATCACAAATATTTTGAAAATTGTGCCTCACTCGGGAAGTACATCAATTATCCAGGGATCTAATCTCATCTTCTCGGCTAAAGACTGCTAAGCTTCACCTGCTGCCATGCATCGAAACGCCCTACTTTCTCTTCTTGACGTTTACAAAAACAAATACCCTGAGGAAAGAGAAAGCTTAGACTTTTTTGTCCATTTCGTTCAGGACAATGCAAACTGCTTCGAGCGGAGCCTTGCCAAGGGGCACGTTACAGGATCCGCATGGCTTGTCAATAGAGATCACTCCAAAATTCTGCTCACCCATCACCGAAAACTCAATAAGTGGCTGCAGCTGGGTGGGCATGCTGATGGTGAAAGCAACGTCGGCGCTGTCGCGCTCCGTGAAGCCTATGAAGAATCAGGTTTAAAATCTATTGTTCCACTGTCGGAAGAAATCTTTGACATCGATATTCACCGGATTCCAGAAAACCCTAAAGAAGCGGCCCATTTTCATTACGATGTGCGTTTTGCCTTAGAAGCCAAAGTCTGTGAAAAAGTGATCGTCAGTCTCGAATCCCACGATTTGTCTTGGATTCCTATTCTTGGGCTACATGAACAAAGCGACGAAACATCCATCCTTAGAATGCGTCAAAAATGGTTTTCCAAAGACGATTAAAGGGAAATCAGGGACTGTGAAACGCGCTGGGTTTAGCGAACTGTTTTTTTTCCAAAAGGAATCTTTAATTCCCTCATTTTTTTACGCAGGGTGTTGCGATGCATGCCTAGTAGTTGAGAGGCCTGAACCTGATTGCCACCTGTTTCTTTTAAGGCCAGGGAAATCAAGGGTTTCTCAACTTCTTGTATCAATAAATCGTAGAGATTATTCCCCTCTGAAACCCGTATCTTTCTGACAAAATCTGCGAGGCGCTCTTCAAGCAATTCGGCAAAATTTGGTTTTCCGAGACGATCTGTCTTGCGCCGATTGTAGGCCGAAGACGGGGTGTCTTGTGCCAGTGCTTCCGAAGCGGAATCTATCTGAGAGACGGTTTTTTTTAACAAGGTGGCGGTTGAAACAATGGCATAAAATGCCAGACCTTCTTTTTTTAAATTTTCCAGGGTTTGAAGCGCTTCTTCCCAATTATTCTCTATATCAATGACAAATACGGCATTGGGAAAATCAGAAATTTTGGAGAGTGCTTCCTTTGTTTGAAGCGGCGTAACGCGCGTGCCGTTATGACTCAGTCTTTCTTGAAATTCCTTCAAAAAAAGAGGATCTTGATGGACCAGAAAAATATCGCGTGTCACAGATAACCCCAGAAAATACGGTAGGAAAATCAAAGTCGGGTTCTACCATATCTCCCTGATTTGTGTCAATCAAAAATAAGCTTTCCTGCTTTAAAATTTACAGTGATTTTATCCCCCGCATGAACACTGCCCTCAATCAACTTAATGGACAAAGGATTTAGTAAATCGCGTTGAATGACCCGTTTTAAAGGCCGGGCCCCGTAAACAGGATCATAGCCTTCCTGCGCAAGATGTTTTTGGGCTTCCGAGGTCAAAACAAGTTGGATTTGTTTCTTTCCCAAACGCTGTTTCAACAAACCAATCTGGATTTCAACAATTTTTTCCAACTGTTCCATTCGCAGTGGGTGATAAATCACAATGTCGTCAATCCGATTTAAAAACTCCGGTTTAAAGTGGTTTCGCAATGTCGCGAGCAGGACTTCTCGCATCTCCTGTTCATTGTCGCCCAAGTCTTGAATTTCCTGACTGCCGATATTTGAGGTCATCATGAGGACGGTATTTTTAAAATCAATGGTACGCCCTGTCGAATCTGTCAAACGCCCATCATCTAAAACCTGGAGGAGAATATTAAAAACATCCGGGTGAGCCTTTTCAATTTCATCAAACAGAATGACGGCATAAGGCCGTCTGCGGATGGCCTCGGTCAATTGTCCACCTTCTTCATGTCCGACATAACCCGGAGGTGCCCCCACCAAACGTGAGACACTGTGTTTTTCCATGTATTCTGACATATCGATCCGAATCAGGGCTTGTTCGTCATCAAAAATAAATTCGGCTAAGGCACGGGCCGTTTCTGTTTTCCCAACCCCGGTCGGCCCTAACAAAATGAAGGAACCTAAGGGGCGATCCGGATCCGAAATGCCTGCCCGTGCACGACGAATCGCATCCGAAACGGCTGAAATCGCCTCATCCTGTCCCACCACCCGCTGATGTAATCGTTCTTCCATCTGCAACAATTTTTCAATCTCACCCTCAATCATTCGCGTCACAGGAATGCCGGTCCATTTTGAGACAACCACAGCGATATCCTCTTCATCCACCTCTTCTTTGAGCATCTTATTTTCAGATTGTAGGGTTTTCAAATGCTCATTTTCTTCAGAAAGGCGGGTATTGAGCATGGGGGCTTTTCCATAACGCAACTCGGCTGCGCGGCCAAGATCTCCAGACTGCTCGGCCTGTTCAGCCGCTTGTCGGGTCAGATCAATTTCTTCTTTCAAAGCCCGAATTTTTTGAATCACCTCTTTTTCACCTGTCCATTGTTTGGAAAGTGCTTCCGAGGCATTTTTCAAATCAAGCAATTTTTCTTCAATTTCATTCAAGCGTGTCTGAGAGGCTTCATCCGTTTCCTTCTTAACGGCTTCGCGTTCAATTTCAAGTTGACGGATTTTTCGCTGGGCCTCATCCAATTCCGCCGGCATAGAATCAATTTCCATGCGGAGACAAGAGGCCGCTTCATCAACTAAATCAATCGCTTTATCCGGTAAAAAGCGGTCAGTAATGTAACGATGGGAAAGCACCGCAGCCGCAACAATCGCTGCGTCTTGGATACGCACCCCATGATGAACCTCATAGCGTTCTTTCAAACCGCGTAAAATAGAGATGCTTTGATCCACCGTAGGTTCATTGACCATAATCGGCTGAAAACGCCGCGCCAGGGCCGGATCTTTTTCAATGTGTTTGCGATATTCGTCAATCGTCGTCGCACCGACCGTGCGCAATTCCCCGCGCGCCAAAGCCGGCTTAAGCAGATTAGACGCATCAATTGCCCCTTCGGCTGCCCCCGTACCCACCAAAGTGTGCAATTCATCGATAAAAAGAATCACTTCTCCTTCGGCTGAAACAACTTCTTTGATCACCGCTTTGAGCCGATCTTCAAACTCCCCGCGAAATTTTGCGCCGGCAATCAGGGCACCCATGTCCAACGAATGCACCCGCTTATTTTTCAGACCTTCCGGCACATCACCTGAAACAATACGCTGTGCCAAGCCTTCGGCGATGGCCGTTTTTCCAACTCCCGCCTCCCCAATTAAAACGGGATTATTTTTTGTACGCCGGGAAAGCACTTGAATGACACGGCGAATTTCCTCATCACGTCCGATGACAGGGTCGAGTTTTCCTTGCTGTGCCAAGGCATTCAAATTTCGAGCATAACGGGCTAAGGCCTCATATTTGTCCTCCGGATTCTGATCTGTCACACGATTTCCGCCGCGGATGTCTTTTAAGGCCGTCAATACTTTTTTGCGATTGAGCCCTTCAGTTTTGAGGACTGAGGCGGTCTCATTTTTTGAATCCAAAAGCACTAAAAAGAGATGTTCTGTGCTCAGATAATCATCTTTTAAATCACGGGCTTCTTTTTCAGATTTTTGAATCAATGCCGCGAGCTCAGGACTCACCTGAAGCCCTCCCGCTGCCCCAGGGCCAGAAACGGTCGGTCTTTTTTTCAAAAGATCAATTAACTTTGAACGCAGACCCTCTAAGGGCAAGCCGATTTTTTTGATGAGAGAAGGCACGACTCCGCCTTGCTGCTGCAACAAGGCCAGGGCAAGATGACCTTCGTCCACCTGCTGATGATGGTAAGATTGTGCATTTTTTTGCGCATCGGCCAAGGCCTCTTGCGCCATAAGTGTTAATCGTTCTGCCTGCATGAGAACACCTCCTTCTTCTAAGTCCTATTCTCTAGGTAATTCCGTTTTACACCATTTTCAAGCGTCTAATACAAAGATGTCTTTTTGATGAAAATCTAGAAACTGCATGAAGAAATGTGCCGTTTTGCGCTCTTTCCGTGAATTGACAGACCTGTGATGCGATGATATCTTCCCTAAAAGGGGATTTTATGCGTATTTTTGGGGTTTTTGGTCTTCTTTCATTTTTATTCTCTCTCCCTTTTTGCGCTCAAGCGTCGGAGATTTATAAATATATTGATGCCGCTGGCACCATCCATTTCACCAATGTTCCCACCGATTCACGTTTTAAACGGATGGATCAGGGGGAAACAAAAACCGTTCTTCCCGATAAAATCGACCGCGATATCTTGAATGCCTTGATTTACGAAGCTTCAAAAATTCAAAAGATATCCCCAGCGCTTACGATGGCTGTCATTCGTACCGAATCAAATTTTAATCCACGTGCCGTCTCTGTCGCAGGCGCACAAGGATTGATGCAGATCATGCCTGCGACAGCCGGTGACTTAAAGCTTAACGACCCTTTTGACCCAGAGGAAAACATTCACGGTGGCACACGCTATCTGCGTTATCTTTTGGATCGTTTTGATCAGAACCTGACACTGGCCCTTGCCGCCTATCACGCAGGCCCCGGAACCGTTTCAAGATACGGCGGCGTCCCCCCCATTAAACAAACAAAACGTTATATCAAGAAGGTGCTACATTTTTATGATTATTATTTAAATGAAATAAAACAGCCTGAAACAAAACGGGAAGAAGAATTCCCCACGCAACCGACGCTCGGCCCAGCCCTAGCACAAAATATCCTAAGCCAATCACAAATAAAAATGCCCAACAATTGATTTTTAAACGCGCTCTAAAGTCCTGTGCCTGAAGTCCAAAGGCTTTCAAATAAAAAATGCTCAGACAAGGTTTTTCGTGTTAAGGCAGAATGTTCAGGAACGTCACTGCTTTCTCCTTCGGGGAAGTCTTCACGGAAGTGTGCACCCAGACTTTCACGCCGTGCCAGTGCGGAGGTGATTAAAGCGGCTGAGGCCCAGAGCATGTTCCCTGTTTCTAAGGCAAGACGAGACAAGGGGGGATTTTTAAGTACATCAGCGCAAAGCTGGCAGTCTGAAATGGCACGTCGCACCGAGTGATCGCTGCGAATAATGCCCACATTTTTCCACATCGTGGTCTTGATCTCATTTTGAATCCGGTGGTAGGCTTCCGGCCACTTTACGGCTGTCTGTGCTGACCACGAAACTGGAATCTGCATTGCCGCATCAGAAAAAGCAGGGGCTTCTGGTGCGACCGATTCCAGCACATCTCCGACCCGCGCGCCAAAAACAAGTCCTTCCAATAAAGAATTACTCGCAAGTCGATTTGCCCCATGTACCCCAGTCGAGGCCACTTCTCCAACCGCGTAAAGCCCAGGCACATTGGTTCTTCCCGAAAGATCTGTTTTGACCCCCCCCATCATGTAATGGGCGCTTGGTGCGACAGGAATTTGTTGATCCACCATGTCGAGGCCATAATGCAAACAGGTCGCATAAATCATGGGGAAACGCTCTCGGATAAAATGCGGATCTAAATGGCTGACATCCAGAAAGACGTGGGCGACACCCGTTTCACGTATTTCGTTGAGTATCGCACGCGAAACCTGATCACGGGGGGCCAGTTCTGCGTCGGGATGATAGCGATCCATAAAACGTTTGCCTTCGGCATTTTTGAGTTGTCCCCCCTCACCCCGGATCGCCTCAGACAATAAAAACGAAGGGGCTCCCGGCAGAGCGAGCGCCGTCGGATGAAACTGAAAAAATTCGATGTCTTCAAGTACGGCCCCGGCTTTTAAAGCCATGGCAATGCCGTCTCCTGTCGCCACGGTCGGATTGGTCGTACGTTGAAAAACCTGTCCAATGCCTCCCGTTGCCAAGATCACCGCCTTTGCAAAAAAGCGCCGAAGCTCCCCATTGGATTCATCCAGAACCAAGGCGCCACAACAAGATGGGGGGCCGCCTTCGGTCTGAGACATCAATAATTCGATGGTAAAATGACCGTTGCGTATTTCGATATTGTCCGTGATGGAAATGGTGCGGTGCAGGGTTTTGACGATTTCATTGCCTGTCGCATCACCTCTGGCACGTAAAATCCGATTTTTGCTGTGGGCACCTTCCCGTGCTAAAACAAATTGATCTCCAACCTTATCAAAAGCCACACCCCAGTCCAATAATTCTTGAATCCGACGGGGCCCTTCTGAGACCATGACCCGCACCGCATCCGGTTTGCAGAGTCCTTTTCCAGCAATCAGCGTGTCTTGACAGTGAGAATTAATTTCGTCCGGTGTGTCGTTCACCGCAGCAGCAATACCGCCCTGGGCAAACTTGGAGCTGGATTCGCCTCTCAGACCCTTATTGAGAATTGTCACCCGTCCAAAACGGCTTGCACCGATGGCTGCACGTAGGCCCGCAATCCCCCCACCGATAATCAAAAAATCTGTTTTGAAATCGGCAATCTGCATGGCATAGGCCTATCTTGGACGTGGCAAGCTGCCAAAGGGAGAGTCGCCGCGAATTTCTGTCAATTTAGGATGGTCTCGATCCACCCAAGAGAAGATCACTTTTCCTCTTTTTTCAATGGCTTCAGAAGAGGAAGGGAGGGTCCAACGCCCCTGCCAACGCAAGGTTGTTTGTGACACGTTTTCTTTAATGACAACATGGTCTATTACAAAAGAAAGGGTGACCACTGTAAAGCGTTCAAAATCCCGTTTGATCCCGTCTTTCAGCGAATCAAGCAATTTTGAATCGGAATCCAATGTTTTAAAAAAAGCCGATTCGTCTCGTTTCTGATAGGCCTTAGACAAGTGTTTCAGGCTTTTCTGAATCTCACCCACTTGCGTCACAATGGGAGAAGCCTTTTTCGGATCAGACGCACAGGCAGAAAGAAAAAAGAGGGCAAAGAGGAGGATCCATCTTGAAAGAAGACCTGAATTTTTTCGGTGTTGCTTTCTTGAGTAAAACATCGGGGAATTATAGGGGAAAGTGAGAAAGGGGGTCAAGACAAGATACAGAGTAAAGAGACACCATCATCATAATCTCGCTTCCCACTGGTTTTTTCTCAATTATTTGTTACAAATAAGTATGAACACTTGTTCCGAGTACTGGCAGGAGTCTGCAGGCTTAGGAGGAGAGATGAAACTGAAGGTCGTTCTTGAGGAGAGAGAGGATGGGGGGTTTAAGGTCTTTGTGCCAAGCCTTCCCGACTGCATCTGTGATGGGAAGAACCAGGATGAAGCCTTTGAAAAAGTCCAAAGTGCAATTTTACGTTATTATGGAATAGAGGAAATCTATCACAGGGATGTATGAAAAATACAGGGGATGGACGCAGATCTTTCACCCCATATCTTGTGTTTCAATATGAAGCACTACAATGACCTAAAAGAGTGCACTTTGTTCGTGTCCTTTGAAATAATGGAGGAATTCATCTTGTCGAGAGGGATTTTTCCCACCTTATCCACAGACCTTGTGGATAAGCCATTACAATCGCCATAAACTGTTTTTTTTCGATTCAATCAAAACAGACCAAAGCCCTCCAAAAGTTTGATCGTTATCTGAAACTTGAATCTATTTCTGATGACTGATATGCTAAAAAAGGTTGATTGCTTTAGGACACCTTCGCGCCATGAAAAAAACAGTTTGGCAACACGTTATTTTTTGGATGATTCTGCTGAGCTTTGCTTTAATGCTAAGCGGAAAGGCCATTGCCTGTTTTGCCCCTTCCGCAATGGAAATGGGTCAGGGAAAGGCGATGGACTGTTGCATGGAACGCTGTCGAATGGAGACGACCCATGAAGCGGCACAAAAGGCCTGTGAAGAAAGCCGTCTGGCCTTTTCCTCCAAAGAAATCCTCTCAAGTTCTAATAAAGATTGTGCACATTTGGCCACAAACATGTTGTCGGAGATCAACCCTTTCCCCCGCGTTCTTTCACTCGTATTTGAAGCGGATGATCGCATAGATCCGGTTCAAAATGAACCGCCGATGAGACGCCACGCCTCAAGGGTTCCAATCTACACCTCCATACAGACCTTTCTGATTTAGACCTTCTTTAACTTAAATACGCTTACGTCATTTTTACCCACGCATTTTGTGTATTGTTCTGTGTGGCATTAAATGAAGTGCGTCCTTTGTCCCGTTTTTAAAAATGGATGAAACATTGTCATTCTCGCAAAGGCGGGAATGACGCATACCCATATACAATTTATGGAGATTTAAGATGAAACGATTTTTTTTAATGATGTTCAGTGTTTTTATTGTTTTGAATGGTGTGTTTTTTTCTGAACTGACCTTTGCACAAATGGATCAAATGAAAGGGATGGTGGGCGGAAAAATGTCCATGTCCATGCCATCTCCTGGCAATAATGTCCCCGAAGGTCAAGTCCCGGTTATCCTCACACCACACAAACAAAAACTGGTGGGTGTGAAGACCCAGCCCGTCCGTCAAAAAACCATGAACAAGCTTATTCGTGCCATTGGCCGAGTGGCTTACAACGAACGTACTTTGACGACGGTCACCACCAAAATCGAAGGCTGGATCGAAGACCTCACAATTGATGCAACAGGCATGGCCGTCAAAAAAGGCAAAGCGCTGTTTTCCGTTTACAGTCCGAAGCTGCTTCAAACACAGGAAGAATATCTCTTGGCAATCTCATCTGCAAAAAAAATGAACAACAAGATGGGCAGTGGCGTCATGGTTCAGGCTTCGCGCAAACGGCTTTTACTTTGGGACGTCAAACCCGAACAAATCCAAAATTTGGAAAAACGCGGCGAGGTCATTCGCGCCTTGCCCGTGCTTTCTCCAGCCAGCGGTATCGTGACCGAAAAAATGGTTTTAAAGGGCATGTATGTCAAACCCGGGATGGCGCTTTATAAAATTGCCGATCTGTCTAAAGTATGGGTACTGGTCGATATTTACGAACACGAATTGCCTTGGATTAAAACGGGTCAGATGGCAGAGCTGACACTGACCTCGTTGCCCGGCGAGTTCTTCAAAGGCAAGAT
>VAOX01048177.1_pt1 | contig 13716 bp, 10 predicted proteins | sample 3393891 | NCBI WGS metagenome assembly VAOX01 (sample SAMN08290429, study PRJNA428436) | hydrothermal vent metagenome | isolation source: Deep-sea hydrothermal vent chimney | place: Indian Ocean: Southwest Indian Ridge | depth 2822 m m | reverse complement strand
AGTGTTCATCACCAATAAGGTGACCTCACATTTTTTCATTACGCTATCCAAATCAATAACTTGCACATCTTTTTCGCGCCCAACTGATTAATCTAGGTTTAACGTGCAATAGTGCAGTTAACTGATGAATTCAGATTAAAAGCCAGCGTGCTGAGGCCGCTATTCCCCGCAGCAGCCACAAACGCTCATTGGAAGTTGTGAGCCACTCTGTGCGTTCTGATTAGTCCATTGGTTATTCCATTTCAATAAGTTTGAGCTGTTCTTGCAGGTCTTTGGACACATTTTTTTTGCCTCAGGCTGGCCATTAATGATCTTGCTGGTCTGGACATCAATGCATTGTCCCGAGCCAGTCGTTATGTCATCAAAAATATGACTCAGGCTGCCGGATGTTGTATTTTTATTGTTTTGAGGCTGTGCTGTACCTATATAGTTATGGCACCCAAAACAGTTGGAAATAAACGAACTGTTCAGATCTACATTTTGAAAATCAGTTTCAGCCACAGAATTAGCAAGCCTGAGTGAGCCACGCTGATTACTCAGATCTGAATTCTTTGTTATATCACTTACCCATATTGCACCCAGATTGAAATAGTTTTTTAACACTGCATAGGAGCCAGTAAGGTACGGTTGAACATTTGTGTTCAGCGTGATGATGTCATCAATATTTTCATCATAATGTGGGTCGCCAGGCGCTGATCCATAGGGGTATTCTCGGCATATTTCAGTTGGAGAGTCAGTTACACGTTTCAGGTTTTTCTGGGGTTGTGGGTAATTGAATCGGCATTGAACAACACCCAGCACATCTGAAGTAGCCAGCTCCGCAGTGCATACATCGCTTGCAAAAGACCACCCGGTGAGTGCCTGAGGTTCTACACAGTTCGGTGTATTTACATTGTGCTCGAACGTGGCCCAGACAAATTCAGGGTGGTCTCTGGTTGCTATAGCAATATGGAATCCGATCATGCCAAGTTCTGTAGGGGTTGTTTGCTCACCAATGATGGTGCTCATAGTAATATATAGACTTTTATCATCCTTATCCGTGAGTACTTTCCAGGCTGTTTTCAGTTCAGTGGTACCAGGGGGGAAGTTGTTCTGGAGTTTTATAGCATTTACATCACACATATTTTTGCTGAATCGGATATCATAATATACAACATTTTTCTGCTGATCATATATCGTTGCACCACCACCTGCCTGCCCAATACGCTCTGGAACAGCAAAAGGGCTGCCTGCATCAACTGACTTTCTGGTGCGCACAAACAGAGTATGGCCTTTTTTTGTGCTATCACATGAATTTTCAGGTGTTCCATCAGGCCTTGCTTCCAGCTCATGGTATTTCTCAGTATTTTCGAATTTCCGAATTTTCCTGCCATCTACAGGCGACATTAAATAGGCGAATGCCTGCCATGAAAACTGGTAGAAGTCGCAAAAACTGGAAGTGCCGTCTGAGCCACTCCTGGCGACCTCCTCAGGTATGCTCGGATTAGTAAACCATGCAGAGTCTGCTGCACAGTTATATGTTTTGCCAGAAAAAGCGTGGGAAGAGCTGTATCCGATAAATAATAGTACAATCAAAGAGATCTTGAGAAGTTGATGTTTTTTCATTAATACCTCGTTTTTTTGATATTTTTAAAAATAAATTTTTTAGTCTGCTATGATAAATTATGCTTTACAACAATGTTGCTGAATTACTATAGTGTGTTCGTTAAAGAGTGAAAATTTTCAATTAGAAGAGCATAGTCGAGTATTAATTTTTGTAAAGAATAGTAAGCTATATATTTTGTCTTATTATGGTCTACCTTATATAAGAATGCGGTATGGCCTGAAGCATGCGAAGGCCATAATCAGTTAATAAAGGCCTTCATACTTCAGTTATGATAGAAAGTACACTGATGGATAAAATAGTGTAATAGTGTGTAATATTTTTTAAGATAAATTTAGCGATTTATTCTTTATTATTTCTATAGTGATTAATCAAAGGCAGGCTGTATATGGAAAGAATTCCGTATTCCAGTAAAAAAATAGTTTTTCTGTTGCTGTCTATTATTACAGCAATGGCACTTATGTTTGTTTTATTTGGGCATGATAGTAATATTCTGGTGACTAATATGGTGAATGCTCTTAATTCATCCTTTAACACCTTATGGCTTTTCTCAACTTTTGTTATTGTTATATTAGCATTTGATGTTGTGTTACCAATACCATCCAGTATTGTAGCAGTCTTTGCATCTACTACTCTTGGGCCTGTGGTGGGCTCAGTAGTCATATGGCTGGGATTGATGTCAGGTTGCTTTCTGGGCTATGTGCTGGGCGCGGGTTCAGGCAAAGTTATACCAGAGCACTGGATGAGCGATGGTGAGTTTAAGAGGGCCAGGCAGTTATCCCGTTCAACAGGCCCCTGGATTCTAATCGCAGCCAGGGGTGTGCCAATACTGGCCGAGACCTCGGTTATTGCAGCAGGAATAACCGCTTACCCTGTAATTCCTTTCATTATTATTATGGCCATGAGCAATGCGGGTCTTGCTGTCGCTTATGGTTATCTGGGGCAGTATATTGGCACGGGTCATTCTGCTTTAATTGTCATTGCCAGTAGTGTTGTTGTTCCCTGTGCCGCATGGTTGCTTAAAGGAGTACTGGAAAGGTTATTTCGTTATCTCAGCCTGAGCAGACATGATGATGGCAGTGAGCAGAAAATTCTGGCCAGGCCCTGTAAACAACCGACTATTCATAACATTATTGCAAAATTTAAGGTGTCATACCACTACTCAGTTATTTTTGAAAATCAGGTGTTTGACACGAATAACCCCACTTTTCGAAATTTGTTCAGTCTGACAGGTTCAAAAAAACAATCCCTGTTTTTTCTTGTAGATTCAGGTGTTATCAGAGCGAACCCGTGTTTATCGGATTCGATACATCGGTATTGTAAGTATTATGAAAAATGTCTGCATCTAATCGCGCCCCCTGAGTTAGTGACTGGCGGAGAGGCAGCAAAAAAAAATGAGGAAATAGAAAATATTTATAAGATATTGCTGATGCATAATCTGGATCGCCACTCATGCGTTGTGGTTATAGGTGGGGGCGCAGTGCTTGACGCAGTTGGATATGCCTGCGCCACATTCCACCGAGGAATTAAATTACTGCGGATGCCAACTACAGTACTGGCACAAAATGATGCAGGTGTTGGTGTTAAAAATGGATACAACGCTTTTGGTAATAAAAATTTAATCGGGACATTTCAACCCCCATTCGCTGTAATTAACGATGCTTCATTACTGCATAGTTTAACAGCAAGAGATCGCATCGCAGGTTTGGCAGAAGCGGTAAAAGTTGCGGCAATTCGTGATTCCAGTTTTTTCAGATGGATTGAAGAGCACGTTTTATCACTACGGCAGTTTGAAAATGATGCTACAGGATATGTGATTGCAAGGTGCGCACAATTACATCTGCAACAGATTACCGGAGCGGGAGACCCGTTTGAGTCGGGCAGTGAGCGCCCCCTGGATTACGGACACTGGTGCGCACATAAATTAGAAGTAATGGATGAGTATCGGATTCGTCATGGTGAAGCGGTTGCTATCGGCATGGCTCTGGATGCTCGCTATGCAGTGAATATTGGATTGCTTGCTGAGAAAGACGCGTTACGGCTAATCAATCTGCTTGAAAAACTGGGCTTTGATTTGTGGCATTCGGCACTGAGTAAAATTGATTCCAGTGGCGAGCTGCTGATACTGGCCGGGCTGGAAGAGTTTCGCCAGCATCTGGGGGGAGAGCTGTGCATTACCTTATTGAGCGCGTTGGGTATGACCCAGGATAGAAACGTGATAGATGCTATTGCACTTAATGATGCATTGACCTGGCTTAAAGAACGGTGCATGGAGTCGAATACTGCAAAAGCTCAGCTTAAACAAAATCTGGCATTGAACTAAGGTATCGAGATAATGCAGATTAAAACATTATTAACGCTGGGGCGAGTATCAAACTTACCCACTATCTGGACTAATGTGCTGGCAGCAGCTGTTCTGGCTCAGGCAGGCATTTTAGCTCCCGATATTACTACAGTGCCAGATCATTTACTGTTGTGGCAGTTTAATCTGCATTCTTTAATGCTATGGTCGGGTGTTTTGTTGGCTCTTTCCCTGATGTACGCCGGTGGAATGTTTCTGAATGATGCTTTTGATGCGCAGTGGGATAGAGAAAATGGTAATTTGAGGCCCATAGTGAACGGTGATGTTTCTGAGAGGATGGTATGGGTTACGGGTAGTTTACTACTCTGTGCAGCAGTGTTCGTGATAGCTGTTATATATACAAAGGTAGCACCCTCAACTGATTTGACACCCTGGTACCAGAACTATTATGGACTGCTTGCAGGCATCATGTTAGCGTCGGTTATTATTCTTTATAACGCCAGCCATAAGCACCTTTCTCATAGCGCATTTATTATGGGGAGCTGTCGTTCTGGTGTTTATCTAATTGGCGCATTATTGCTGGCTCAGGTAACAGTTCAGGTGGTACTGGCTGCCATGGCGATACTGTTCTATATTGCGGGCGTAACCTATCTGGCTCGCCATGAGCATGCTAACAGGGTAAACCGTCTGTGGCCATTTTTTCTACTTTATATGCCTGTTATTGTTGCTGTTTTTATTGGTTATAACTTACTATATTTCTGGTTTTTTCTAGCAGGTTACATCGTCTGGGTTAGAAACCAGTTTCAGCTACTGCTCCGGCCTGAAAAAACTCAGGTTAAAGCTTTTATTGGAGGCTTGCTGGCAGCAATTCCACTGCTTGATGGTTTAATGCTAGCAAGTGTAAATGCCATTATACCGAGTCTGGTTTGTCTACTTGTTTTTTTATTTATTCCACGATTGCATCGCTGGATAAGTGGGACGTAATTAAAATTTAACCTGCTCTGAAGTATTTAAGAGTGTTTTATTTTTTTAAAATAAAGTTAATATATGAAAAAAGAGAAAAATGTGAATCGATCTGATGTTGAATCAATTACGGGGCTCTCGACTGCTTTATGGGCAAGCTTGCCAGATGAAGTGGCCAACTGGTTAAAATCGGCATTAGATGAAATTTCAGAAAGTGCTCACGATATAAATAAATCCAGTGAATTGCAGTTGCGTTATAGTGCTATGGTCAGGCGTAAATCAGGCACCTCGATACTTGTTGGTTATCAGGATACAGGTTCCTGCTCATGCCATTGGCAGCTTGATGAAGCTGCGCGTGTAATACTGCTGGAAAAACTGCTTGATGTTTCGTTGAGAAATAATATCACGGAACAGATTAACACAGCTTATAAGATGGGTGACGAATACGAAAAAATTGCTATCATCAAAGGGCTTGGTTTACTGGATTCTCAGGGAAACCTGGTTAATCTAATGTTACTCACAGGGCGAACAAACAATATTAATCTGTTTGCAGCCTGTGCATTAAATAATCCTTACCCAGCAGCACATTACAATGATCGAGCTTATCATCAGCTAGTATTAAAAGCGCTGTTTATGGGGCTGGATATTACCGGTATGTCAGGTTTACAACAGCGATTGAATCCCGAATTGTCGCTGCTGTGTATCGATCTGGTAAAAGAGCGTCTGCTAGCAGATCGTGTACCCCCTTATTCTATCAGTTCGGCGATTAACTCGGAGCATCTTTCAGCAGACGATAAGCTGCTTTATCAGCGTTGTCATAATATTCATAACAAAGAGGAGTTAAAAGTCGATGCAGTATTTTGATCCACACATACATATGATGTCCCGTACTACTGACGATTATCAACGCATGTACTCTGCGGGTATTGTAGGCGTTATAGAACCTGCATTCTGGCAAGGACAGGCACGCTCATCGGTTGGCAGTTTTATTGACTATTTTGATACACTAATTGGCTGGGAGCGTTTTCGAGCGAGCCAGTTTGGCATTCACCATTACTGCACTATTGGTTTAAATCCAAAAGAGGCAAATGATTTATCCATTGCTGAGGATGTAATAAAAATCCTGCCACGTTATCTGGCTAAAGACGGCGTAGTTGCAGTTGGTGAAATTGGCTATGATGATATCACACCTGAAGAAGATCGGTTTATGGCAGAGCAATTTGAACTGGCGATGGAGTTTGAGTTGCCAGTATTAGTGCATACACCTCATCGAGATAAAATGGGTGGTACAAAAAGAACGATCGCGTTGATAAAGGAAACAGGGATTTCTGAAAGTCAGGTCATCATTGATCATCTGAATGAGCAAACATTACCACTGGTAATGGAAACAGACTGTTGGCGGGGGCACTCGATTTATCCAGATACTAAAATGTCTGAGCAGCGTATGGTGTTGTTACTACAGCAATACGGTCTCGAAAAAATGGTGGTTAACAGTGCCGCTGACTGGGGTTGCAGCGACCCGTTAAAAGTACCCAAAACTGGAGATGCGATGCTTGTGGCCGGATTTAGTACATCTGATGTTCAAAAAGTATTGTTTGATAATCCGGTTTCATTTTTTGCTCAAAGTGGACGTATTTCTCAGGCACAGGTTAATACCCCTATAATGGTTGATCAGACCCGGTTGTGGCAGGAAAATTCAACACTAAGGGGTCAGGAGCCAATAGTTCAATGCCCAATAGCTCAAAGCTAGAACAGGTCAGAAGCTGGCATCCCGCTGATATCGCTTATTGCAGCAATGTTCACGGCGGTGAAAGTGTTGCAGAGATTAAGCGAAATTTGCGTATGTTTATTCAGCCTGTACGCCAGCAACGCAGATTAAAAACCATGGCTACCGGATTGTGGATCAGTGGCGCTGCGGCAAGGGATTTGCAGGATGCTGAAGTGCTGGCTGATTTTCAGCATGAAATGGATTCTTCTGGCTTGAGTTTAACATCAATTAATGGCTTTCCTTACGGCGATTTTCATCGCCAGCAGGTTAAAGAGAGTGTCTACTTACCAGACTGGGCCGATTCAGATCGCCTGCAATACACAAAAAATCTTGCTGACATATTAGCTGCCTGCTTACCTGGTGATTGTCAGTATGGTGCAATTTCAACAGTGCCATTAGGTTACAAAAGTGACTGGTGTCAGGCTAAACAGCAGCGGGCGTGGTCGCAACTTTTAGAGTTGACAGAGTATCTGGAGAAAATAAAGCAACGCACGGGGAAGCAGATTCTGGTTTGTCCTGAGATGGAACCTGATTGTGTGCTGGAATCAACAGATGAGCTCATCGATTTTTTTGAGTGTTTACGCAATGAAGATCATCCGAGGATAAGGCACCCTGAATACCTGGCGGTCTGCTACGATGTATGCCATCAGGCAGTAATGCATGAACAGGCTTATGAAGCCCTGGCACGTATAACTGAAGCCGGTATACGGATTGGAAAAATCCAGCTTTCAAGTGCGCTACAGGTTAATTTTAATGGATCACTGACAGCGGATAACCCGCTACTGGAATTACTTGGACAATTCTCTGAGCCGAAGTACCTGCATCAGGTAAAAACTATTGATCATAAGGGGCAGCTGGTTTCCAGTTCAGATTTATCCCGGGCTCTATCGAGTCATAAAGGCACTAATTCACAGTTGAGCTTTGATCGGCCCTGGCGTGTTCATTTTCATGTGCCAGTTAATGCCAAACAGTTGAGCCACCCACGTTTGAAAGCAACAGACGCTGACCTGCACCAGGTATTTGATTTTCTGCATGACCATCCAGCAATAAGGCCATGGCTCGAAGTTGAAACCTACTCCTGGCAGGTATTGCCCGAAGGCCTGCGACCAGCGAATGATGCTGAATTAATTGCTGGCATTACAGATGAGTTACGCTGGGTTGAAGAGCAGCTGGTTAACAGGGAGTGTATGGTGGAATGAACAAAACCAGAGTCCTTGTCGTGATTGATATTGTTGGTCTGACAGCATCTATGCTGGGCGAGAACACCCCGAGTTTGAATGGGTTAATTCAGGATGGGTTTATGGCCCCGATGGAAGGCGTGTTTCCAGCACTCACGACATCATCGCAGGCCAGTATGCTAACAGGGTTAATGCCGTCTGAGCATGGCGTTGTTGGTAATGGCTGGTATTTTAGAGAACAGGCTGAAGTTCGTTTCTGGCTGCAATCAAATCATCTGGTGCAGGGTGAAAAAATTTGGCAGAAAATTAAAAAATCAAAAGCCGATTTCCGTTGCTCTAAATTATTCTGGTGGTACAACATGTATGCTGATGTGAGCAGTGCGATTACTCCCAGGCCACATTACCCGGCGGATGGGCGAAAGGTGATGGGGCTTTATTCAGAACCTGCGGGCTTACATAACACCATTGAAAAGGCGATTGGACGTTTTCCATTTTTAAACTTCTGGGGGCCTGGTGCAGATATCCGTTCGAGTCGATGGATTGTTGATTGCGCCATTACAGAATTCAAACTTAACCGGCCGAATCTGCAACTGGTTTATTTGCCGCATCTGGATTATAACCTGCAACGGCTAGGGCCAGCAGATCCCGCCATTACTGAAGATATTCGTGCAATAGATCGAGAAGCAGGGCGACTCATTGACTTTGCCAGAGAGCAGGGTGCAGACATTATGGTAGTTTCAGAATATGGGATTAACGAGGTGAAACAATCGGTCTCAATTAATCGTATTTTGCGTGAAGCCGGGTTTTTAAAGATTCGTAAATCACTCAGCTGGGAGTTGCTGGATATGGGCGCTAGCCGTGCTTTTGCAGTGGCGGATCATCAGGTGGCTCATGTTTATGTTAAAAATGTCAACGATATAAGCCGAGTAAAAAAACTGCTGGAAAATACCCCGGGTGTTGAACGCGTGCTAGATGAAGAAACACAGGTTGATGCACATATAAATCATGGCAGAAGTGGTGAGTTAATTGCAATAGCTGAAGCCGATTGCTGGTTTAATTATTATTACTGGCTGGATGATAAAAAAGCCCCTGACTTTGCTCGCACAGTAGATATTCATCGTAAACCTGGTTATGACCCGGTAGAGCTCTTTATAGATCCTGAAATAAACTTCCCAAAGTTAAAAATTGCCAGACGTATATTGCAGAAAAAACTGGGGCAACGAATGTTAATGGATGTTATTCCGTTGACATCCGAGCTTGTCAGGGGCAGCCATGGCAGGCTTGAAACAGTATCTGAAAAGGGACCGTTGTTTATCTCCAGTGCATCCTGGTGTGCTGGAGAATCGATAAAAATGACAGACATTTTTAATTTGATTCAGCGTTATTTCTTCGAGTATGAAAAATACAAGACATAAGCGCAGCAAATATTAATAAAAATTACTGAAAATAATGAGATAAAAAATTATGAAAATAAATAAAATAATGTCAGGAATATTATTGTGTGTACTGTTGACTTCTGCGCAGCTGGTGGTTTCCAGCGGAAGGTCTAATAGCGCAGGTGATGTGTTTCCAACAAATGGTGTGCATAATAACTTTGGCTGTGATCCAGCTGAAAGCTGCATTGCTAAACGTAAGCCCGGTGAGCCTTCTGATCCAGTGTACCCTCAATGGTGGATCAGTGACTGGACCATGTATCGAGTAAAGAGCAACTATAAGAAAAACCCTCCACCATATACCAGCCCACCATCAACTTTAAGCTCGAAAGATTATACCGTTTCCTATGGCACAAGTTACTACGATGCTACGTTTATTCCAGTCGATGGTGATGGGAGTGGAGCGATGATGGAACATTATGAAAATTATTGTTTACCTATATTTCCAATTAAAAATAACAGCTACAGCTGCTCGTTTATTTCTCTGGGTAATAAAGCGTATTTTCTAACGTATAAAAAAAATCGCCCCGGTGGTATGCCTGCCTGTTGCCTGTTTTCACCATTGAACCACCCACCACGGAAAGATTTTATAAAGCACTTACCCTACGATTTAAAACGTAGTCAGCAACTAAATGGAGAAACGCAGGCCTATTCCCTGCGCACGGGGCCGAGTGATTCTATTCTATTCGGATATGCTTTTTATAAAGACAGCGCTCCTGATGCTTATAATATGCCGCCCTACAGGCATCCCCAGTCGTTTTTCTTTTCTGGTAATGAAGATGTGGCAAAAGCACCCATTGTTAGTCAGAATTACAGCAGTTTTAGAATGGAGAAACCTGAAGCAAAATATACATGGGAGCGTGTGAGAAAAATGTGTCCGGCTAAACCCGTTAATTGTCAGCTTTTTTAAGGTCAGAGCAAAGAAACTACAACATATTAATTACAGCATATTAATTACAGCATATTAATTACAAACTGAGGTCATCATGAGTTATTTAAATAATTTGCACCTGGCTTTTTCAGGTCGTTTTCAATCAGACGTATCAACGGTTAATAATGATGTAAGACATTTTGATAATGAGACGTTTAAGCCCGATTATCAGGAATATAGCAAAGGAAAAAATCTCAATGGCTGGTGGAACCCCTGTGGTTCCGGTGCATTTCGCTTAATTGACTGTAAAGTCGCAGAAGTAGGGTATAGCGATGGAACGACTGTGTCAACAGCGGTAGATGATCCCGCTGTCGGTATGTTGATTGGCGGCTCTGATGCAATGGTCAGTGGAAAAATGGTCGATCTGGACCCGCAGATGCAAATGGTCTCAGAAATCTGGGGCCTGACCATGCGGTTAACCGACGGTAAAACCAGTGGCTTTTTTGAAGGGCAGTTTTTACCCGCTCCTTTCAGAGATATTTTATTTGGCCGGCAGCAGGGCGGTGCTGGTGGAGATCAAACGGCCGCGGCAATTTATCAGTCGGTTTTAAGTGGCTTAAGCTGGGTGGATGATACCGGGAAATCCCGATTTTTACGAGAGTTAAAAGAAATGGCAGGAAATACTGGCGATCTGTCTGTGCGTATGATGGTGTATAGCTATAACATGGATAATAAAAACGCCGAGTTCACTATTGGCAGGGTCTCGGGTGTCATTGGCCCTGCCTTTTCTAACGAGCCTGAAACGTTTATTTCTGGACGGCGTTTCGCACCATCAAATGGTACCAGTACACCTGATAATGTTAACTTTTTCAATGCCCAGGTCGATTCAGCTAATAAAAATTTATGTGTTGATTTGAGCAATGCTTTGCCGCTATCTGGAGGCGAGGGAAATTTTGTTGATATTGGAGAATTACAGCTGGTTATACTCAATACTGAAGCAATACAGGGGCAAAAGCTAAAAAATCAGAAAGATTTTGTGCGTATTGGATCGTCAATTCCGTATTTACAGGCAAACTGGATGAATAGAACAGGGGCGTTGTTTAATGTAGCGTTGCCAGAAGCTTTAATTGCAAAAGTACAGTCTTCTCCGTTAGCACTGATCAGACTCAATAATGGTGATAACGAAGTGGTTATTCGTGAAACAGCTGAAGGTTTACTGATACGTGTTGATCAGGTGGTTCATCGATTGATGCCAACGGCTGATGCGAGCGTAGCGTTTTATGCATCACGTTATGGAGTTCCTTCAAGTGGCGAAAAAATTGTTGTTTCAGTACAACCTGCAATGAAACATCAGGGAGGAAGCGGTGCTACCTCTGTTACGCCGATTATCAATATACCAGCATCGGCAATTTCTCTTGATCCAGATCCTGTAACGGGGGTAGATGGCAAAGCCGTATATTCTATTTTTGCCACTGCACCAGGTAACCCGCGGGGCTATATTGATGGACAGCTTTATTTACTGAGTTATGGGCCAGTGGATAACAGCACGTATTTGCAGTACCAGTTTGATTTTATTGCAACACTGGTATTTGATGAGTTCAGGTTGCCGAAGTCACCCACCTGGGATGATATTAAGCCGATTATGCAACAATACGGTAACCTCTATCCGATAATGAGTCGGATGCTGGTGAATTTGGGTAACTATGACTCGGTTGTTAAATTCCGCAGTTTACTGGAGCTGGCATTCTCAAGGCCAATAAGCGACCCAAATTATATGCCGGTTACTCGAGACCTGTCGCCTGGCAAACGACAGATGATATTGCAATGGCTCACCACAAAGGATGCAAGTGGTCATTACACACTTGCACCGGGGTCGAATATTTCGACGGCAATGGAAGAAACACAAGCCTGTGCATCCTGTTCATTATTGGCTGATTCGGAGGAAGCTTTATCTGAAGCGGTTTTAGATGATGATATAAAAGGTTCGAAACAACTGGCAGATGTTCAATATCGCCGTAACTTTAAGCAATAAGTGGAGAACTTATTATGAAACTTGATAAAAGCATCATTGAAGCCATCAATAATGTCACTGATGTGGCGCAATTGAGACAATATTTACAGAATGCAATTGAGCTTGAGCATGCAACTATACCCGTGTATTTATCTGGATTGTTGTCTATTAAACAGGATCAGAACCAGCAGGCAAGTCGTATTATTCGCAGTGTAGTGGTTGAAGAAATGTTGCATATGAGTATTGCCTGCAATGTTCTTAACGCGATTGGAGGGTCACCATCAATCAACAGAAAAGACTTTGTGCCTGTTTTTCCCGGGCCATTGCCTATGGGCGTGGGTGAAGATCGTGGATTGATTGCCACGCTAGCACCGTTGTCAAAATCTCAGCTTCTCAATGTGTATATGGCTATTGAAGAGCCAGATGATGTGCTGGATTTTCCAGTCGTATCAAAATTGCTGGCAGACGATCTGGCAATTTACTCTACTATCGGTGAGTTTTATCAGGCGATAATAGACAAGATAGTAGAGTTGGGTGAGGGCATCTTTACAGGTGATCCGCAAAGGCAAATGGTTAATAAACACTGGTTCCCGGAAGATGAGCTATGGCCCGTAACTGATATTGCGACGGCAACAAAAGCACTGAAACTGATTGTTAGTCAGGGTGAGGGAACAACAGGATCTCCGCTGGACGCTGAAAAACAACTGGCGCATTATTATCGTTTTGCAGAGATATATCATGGTCGGCGTTTAGTTAAAGATCCATCGCAGGAGTCAGGCTGGTCTTATAGCGGTGAAATTATACCACTGGATGAGGATGGTATTTATGACATTCTGGAAAATGCCAAAGCCGATGATTACCTTGAGGGTACGGCGGCAAGGCGTTATGCCGATCAAACCAACTACACCTATTCGTCTCTACTCAATAACTTACATCAGACATTTAATGGTCAACCAGAGAAGATAGATGAAGCCATGGGTGTAATGTATGAGTTTCGCCTGAGCGTACAAAAAATGGTCACTATTAAATTAAAAAATGGAAAAAATGCAGCGCCGCCGTTTCAGTATGTTGAACTGAACCGCTAAATCAAAGGTGTTTTAGCGCGTAATGAACAAAAAGCGGGGGGGGGGGCTGGTGCCATCCTGGTGAAGCTGCCTGAACAATCAGGCCGCTTCGTAACAGATTTTCTATTGAACTTAACTGGCTTCTGCTGCCAGGTGAATTGAAGTGTTTACTTCATGAATTTTCTGAACTTCGTGAATCCATCCACCGCTATTACTCTCGTACTGATAATCCTAGATTAATCAGTTGGCGCGAAAAAGATGTGCAAGTTATTGATTTGGATAGCGTAATGAAAAAATGTGGAGTCACCTTATTGGTGATAAGCACTTTTTTCATATAGCTATATGAATCAAGAAGTTGTGCAGACTTTCGTGACCCAACTGATTTTTCTAGGATAATGGACCTCGCCGGTGGACCAGTTCTCATCAACCTAAATTCATCAGTTGACCACGCAATAGTGCGGTAAGTTATTGAGAGTATTGAATATTCTATAGTTTCGTTATTCACCCGTTCGGTGATGGCGTT
>VAOX01030622.1_pt1 | contig 13720 bp, 17 predicted proteins | sample 3393891 | NCBI WGS metagenome assembly VAOX01 (sample SAMN08290429, study PRJNA428436) | hydrothermal vent metagenome | isolation source: Deep-sea hydrothermal vent chimney | place: Indian Ocean: Southwest Indian Ridge | depth 2822 m m | reverse complement strand
GCAATTAATTGAAACCGCGCCGGGAACTCTGCTTGGCGCGCTGCACGTGAAATAGTAATGCAACCAGACTCAAGTGGTTCGCGTAATACTTCGAGTACCTTACGATCAAACTCGGGTAGTTCATCTAAAAACATCACACCGTTGTGGGCTAAAGATATTTCACCAGGACGGGGCATACTGCCACCACCGACCAGCGCAACTCCTGAGGCGGTATGGTGCGGGTTTCTAAACGGACGTTGTTGCCAATTGTCGGTTTTTAATTCGCGCGAGTTACTAATTGATAATACGGCTGCTGTCTCTAATGCTTCTTGTTCAGTCATGTCCGGCATAATGCTGGGTAGACGACTCGCGAGCATGGTCTTACCCGTTCCGGGAGGACCAACCATTAACAGGCTATGACCACCAGCGGCTGCAATTTCCAATGCACGTTTTGCATGGTGTTGCGCATGAACGTCCGACAAGCAGACGCTATACTGGTTTTGTTGTGTGCTTTGCTGCAAATCAGGCGTGAACGCATCGATTTGCTGTTGGCCACAGATATGAGCACAGACCTCTAATAAGTGCTTTACAGGTAGTACTTTAAGCTCACTGACCAGCGAGGCTTCATGCGCATTTTGCTCGGACACAACTAATATTTTACTAGCCTTACAGGTTTGTATTGCAACGGGTAATACACCTCGAACTGAACGGCATTCACCACTGAGGGCGAGTTCACCGATGAATTCATATTTATCGAGATTAATATTTGGAATTTGGCCGGATGAGGCGAGCAAGCCAATGGCGATAGCGAGATCAAATCGACCACCCTCTTTGGGTAAATCGGCAGGTGCTAGGTTGACGGTGATACGCCTTGCCGGGAATTCAAATTTTGAATTAATTAAGGCGCTTCGAACCCTGTCTTTACTTTCTTTGACGGTAGTCTCGGCTAAGCCAACAATAGAGAAGCAGGGTAGGCCATTGGATAAATCAACTTCAACAGTGACCAGAGGTGCTTGTACACCAAGGCCGGCTCTAGAGTAGACTACTGCGAGTGACATGGATTCCGTTCCTTTTTTTAGTTTTTATTTGAATGTGTTTTTAATGGTATCTTATAATATACTTTATATATTTAGCTATCGATTCATTTCTTTTTTACGTCACCACTGTATCAGTTTTGGAAAACAAAATAACTGTGCATCATGGGTTAGTTTTAATAAAGTATTTTTTAATTATAAATTATCGTATTTTTATTGTAGACATAAAAAAACACCGATTAAGGTGTTTTAATAAAAGAGTTAACCAGACATTTCTGCTCTAATTGCGTGGTGTGGGTTAACCTAATAGTCAGTATAACGTTTTGTTACCCTACGTCAACTTGTATAGAATAATAGACTATAAAATCAAGTGCTTATGAGATGGCCGTAATGGCATAATGTGAGTATCATCATGGTTTCTATATAAATAATCCGTCATTAATCCATACCGACCAATCTGTTGTTGTTTTCTAATGGGAATGATTATAGGAGATTGACCATTACAAGTAGTATGTATCAAAAGGGGCAAGGGGTTCCTAAATATATAAATCAAGCAATCACTTTGTATCATGAGGGGGTAAATAAAGGTGATTATAGATTAGCTGTATTACTAGGGTTTTTATATAGAGGCACATAAGTGGTTTAACATAGGCTGATTAACTTCTGATGGTATAGCCACAATATCCAAAAAACAAAGGGATTCTATAGCAGAAAAAATGACACCAACGCTATTCGAAAAAGTACAAAAGTTAGCCAGAGAATGGTTAGGAAAACATAAAGTAAAGTAATCAATATTTATATATAATTATATGTACGAAAAAGAGCAAGAAGTTAAAATTAAAAATCTTAAGCTTCATGATACGTTTGCGAAATATTCGAACGAATCGGATAATTAAAATAAACTAAACACTAGAAAAAAGGAAAATCATGACGGAAACAATGAGTGATGAAAATGCTGCGAGAACATTACTTAAATTAATCGTAGATGAGGACATTAACCCGGGTGAAGTATGCATGAAGAATGTGGTGTTCACCAAAATATCTAGCTATAAATTAGATACAGATGCGGCAAATCGTGGCATTAAATTTGCTGTAACCAGGGGCTGGCTTGTTATTAATGGTTATGGTTACATGTTAACTGAAAAAGGCTTTAAAGTTGCGTAAACGAAGATTGGAATAAATTATGGAAAATGAAACGTACGAAAAAGGAGGACGCGCAAAGGAATTGATCGATCAATTTTTTGAAGCTAAGGCTTTAAATACAGATCACACTAAAGAGATTGAAGAATTACGATAATAATCAAATAAAATACTTGAACATACACTAAATAACATTGGAATAAATATGAAATTAACAAGCAACCCCAGATTTTATGCCACGCTTATAGGTTTAATTATATCATTTAATTTATTTAATAATGAGCCATTACATATAGCGCTACTCGGGATATTAACAATAACGTTCTTAACACCGATATTAGTTCATACTTTTATCGAAGAAATAAAGAAAAGTAAATAATTGGAATAGTTAAAGGAGCACGAATAAGCTGTTTGGTTGTTGGCCAAAAATTCGCATGTCTTCTTTACTAATAATAGAGCAGAGCGGGATTTAATAATGGCTAAAACACTTTAAATTAGTTGCGAATGAGCAGTTTGGTGAATTGCTATCGTCATTTAACATTAAAATTTTCACGTCACAGGCACAGTAATAGGCATCACGAATTATCCATCGTGCCGATTACGGTGTTACTAAAAATTACCTAACTCAATCGAACAAATCTGATCATCCAAATATTTTTAATCATCCTCTTTGTTACGACAAAAAGAAACATTCTGATAAAAGTGAAAATGAGCTTTACAAAATAAATATTACGTCCTGTATTGAGATTAGATACTCTAACGTTTTTATATCAGATAAATTTTCGGTTTGGCATAGCTATGCAGTATACGCCGATCCAATTCTTGTTGAATGGTTCAAAACGGATAAGTGCCGGGTGTATATTAGGTCTAGCAATGAATATGCTTGCACTAAGATTGATATTGGTGAGCGTGAATTTTGGGATAAAGAAAAGTTGGCTGACTTTAAAAGTGAAGCTAATGTAAAAATTCCCTTAGATATTTATGACCTGATAGCAACTATCATTGGGTCAAAATATGTTAACCAAGTAACTTGCTTGGACATAGTAATATCATTAACTAATAAATTAAAAAGTTGTTATACTTCATGTGCTTATAGATAATATGCTTATGCCATTAATGGGGATTTATCCTAAAATATTCCGATTCATTGCGTACCCCTCTCTACAAGTGGCACTTGTGGCATAAGTGGCACTTGTAGGCTATACTTAAATCATCAGACTATTGAGGATATGACTATGGTATCTGAACCTATCGACAAAAAAGAAAACTCCAACACAAATGGTTTTATTCTACATGCGAAACGATTCTTTAAAAGTTTATCGTGGGTGTCTCCTTTAGATAGGTTACCCATCACCGGAAGTCGGGATTTTGGACGTGGTATTGAAGCCGCCTTAAATAAGATAAAAGATGAGCATGCCGTTATTCGTCTCCAGTTACGAAAAAAAGATACAGCTGTCGTAATGAGTATTAAGCAATATGAAGATATAGTAAAAATCAAAGCTATATATGAAGTATTGCTAAAGCAGCTTCGTGATCAAGATATTACGGATGCAGTTGATGAGTACGAAGCATTGTATCAGAGCATTACTTCCACAGAGTCTCGACAAGCCGCGAACGCTTTATTTGATACATCAAGCACTGAACTAGCTAATACTTATCAGCCAGGTCAAACGGAAACTCAGTGATCACCGTTCTTGCTGGGGTAAATGGTGCAGGTAAAAGCACAATTTTGGGCGCATTTTTGCGTAACCAAGGGGGTGAATATTTTAATCCCGATGAAGTAGCAAGAAGTTTAATCAAGAAAAATTCTTCTTTAACTCAACATGAAGCAAATTCGCAAGCATGGAAATTGGGTTATCAACAATTGTTAAACGCAATCGACGATGATCATGATTATACGTTTGAGACAACTCTAGGTGGGAACTCAATCTGTAAATCATTACATGAAGCAATTGATAAAGGTCGAGAAGTACAAATTATTTATTGTATGTTGAATTCGCCTGAATTACATATACAGCGTGTAATTGAACGAGTATCAAAAGGTGGCCATGATATCCCCCATGCTAAAATTCATGAGAGATGGAAAAACTCTATTCATAACGTGATGGGATTGATACCAAGGGTTACTAAAATAATAGTATATGATAATTCTGCGCCTTTAGTAAATAATAAACCTGAGCCCATTAAGTTATTTTCATTAGATGGGGATCAGTTAACCCTATTTATAGAACAAAAAGAATTAGATGCTACACCAGAGTGGGTAAAACCGCTTATTGGTGTAGCTAACAGACGAGCTAAATAAACCTAACGGATTTAATTTTTTTAAAAACGAAAATATAAGATATAACGACTATACAAGTATTGATATATTATTTTTTAAACTATAAAATCATGAGCTTATAGCGTAATTTAGTCGTTTTCAGTGATGTCCCTTACCATTACATGCGCCACTTAGTTTTTCCTGAACATATCATGCACGCTTCTTTTATATTTCTATCTTCTGTTTAATTAAATCAATTAAATATAAAGTTCTAACTATTCTTATGATAATATTTACATTTTTCATAGTCATTCGAGCGTGAATCACTCACACCTATTCATCCACTGATCTATCAGGGCGTGTAACGTCAAGTAGTTTTACAATTTGGTCTGGAGCGGTGGTGCTAATAAGTATTGTCAAACAGTGTAATTAAAATTTTATTATTCTCCTCAGTTTTAACTGAGGGGAATAGAATAATTATTTAAAGTTGAACTATTTTTTGTTCAATATCATGAACTTGTTTTTCTAAAGCTTCTAATTTTTCTCTAGTACGCTGCAACACGGCAGCTTGAGTGTCAAATTCGTCTCGTGTAACCAGATCCATCTTATTTAAAACACTGTGCAATGTTGCACGCAAATTATCGCGTAGATCTTGATTCAGTAATTGAAAATCCTTAGGCAAGGCGTCGGTGACTTGTCGGGTAATGTCTTCAATGAATGAACTTTTCATGTTTTTCTATTCCTTATGTAGCTAACTATTTTAGATTCATTATATCGTGTTATTTAACAATATTGGTATCGCTTAATAAGCGATAAAATACCAAATGAGCTAAAAACTGTGATGCGTGTGCTATTTTCGCACTAGTCTGGTGCGATAAGCTAGCGCCAGCAGTTTAATTGCACATAATTAGTGCAATTAATACAATTAGTATGTCTAAGTCATTGTTTTATATGAATTAATGGTTTGGCATAAGTTATGCACATTAGGTTAGACAGAACCTGACAATAAGTGCAGTATTCACTACAGTAAAAAATAAAAAACAGGAAATATAATATGAAAATTAAAACTATTCTAGCAACATCACTTGTTGCAGCATCATTATTCACCAGTAGCGCTGCTTTTGCAGGGAGTTATGCCGGTAATATTGCCATGAGTTCAAACTATATATGGCGTGGTCAAACTCAATCTAATGATCTTTCCGCGATTTCGGGTGGTTTGGATTGGAGTCATCGTTCTGGTGCTTATATTGGTGGTTGGACTTCAAGCTTAGGCGGTAATGATTACGAGCTAGATTTGTATGGTGGTTATGGCTTTGCTGTTAACGACATCGATTTAGACGTTGGTTTCATTAATTATCGTTACCCGGTTACTGGTAATGATCCAAGTAATTTCTCAGAATTATACGTTAATGCCACTATGAAAAACTACACTGCCGGTCTTGCCTTTACCGTTAGCAAAGACGGTACTGAAAAAGACAGTGATATTTATATCTATGGTACTGGTGAATTTGAAGTGAAAAAAGATTTAAATTTAACGGCTACTGTTGGTTCGTATAACTACGATGATAGTGCAGCTAAAGATTATTTTCATATTCAAGTAGCGTTAAGCAAAAATGATTTTACGTTTGCAATTGATAAAAATGACGATACAAGTGGTTCAGGTAAAGATGCAATGCGTTTAACTGTTAGTTATGCAAAATCTATAGATTTATAAATATACGTTGTTTATAAAATAAATACTCTCTTTTTAATTTTGAAAAGAGAGTGTTATAAAAATATAATAATAATTTCCAGTTCGTATTTATTTAAAAAAAAATTAAAGGAGATCTTAAATGAAACTAGTGATGGCAATCATTAAGCCATTCAAACTTGACGACGTGCGTGAAGCCTTATCCGATATTGGAGTGCAAGGAATTACAGTAACTGAAGTTAAAGGGTTTGGACGGCAAAAAGGGCACACCGAATTATACCGTGGTGCTGAATACGTAGTTGATTTTTTACCTAAAGTAAAAGTTGAAGCAGTTGTTGATGACAGTTTGTTAGACCAAGTAATTGAATCAATCTCCAAAGCGGCTAATACCGGAAAAATTGGAGACGGAAAAATATTTGTGTCTAACGTCGAACAAGCAATTCGAATACGTACTGGTGAGTCTGGTACAGAAGCTCTATAGCAATGAATGTTTTTCTAGCTTTAGCTGTACTATTTTAGGAGAGTAAAAATGATTAAGAATATTTTAAGTTCACGATTAATTGCAGGGCTAATTTTGGCGTGTATGCCAATGCTTGCCTTTGCAGAAGGAACGTTAGATTCAGGTGATACCGCCTGGATGTTAACCGCAACGGCTCTTGTGTTGTTTATGACAATTCCGGGCTTGGCATTGTTTTATGCGGGCATGGTCCGCAGTAAGAATGTGTTATCGGTGTTGATGCAGTGTTTTGCAATAACGGGTTTAATGACTATTTTATGGTACTTTTTTGCTTATAGTATCGCGTTTGATACGACGGGCATGGTGAAAGGCGAAACCAATATACATTCATTTGTTGGCGGCATGAAAATGATGTTTCTTAATGGCCTAACTAAAGACAGCATGAGTGGCGGTATACCCGAGTCTGTTTGGATTACATTTCAAATGACTTTCGCGATTATTACACCGGCTCTTATGGTTGGTGCTTTTGCAGAACGAATGAAATTTAGTGCTTTATTGATGTTTTCAGCTGCATGGTTAATTTTAGTTTATGCTCCTATTTGTCACATGGCTTGGAGTGGTGATGGTGCATTCTTCTGGGATATGGGTGTATTGGATTTTGCAGGTGGTACAGTTGTTCATATTAATGCCGGTATCGCCGGTTTAGTTGCCGCTATTATGATTGGTAAGCGTAAAGGCTTCCCAACCACCGCAATGCCGCCACATAATCTGGGTTACACATTAATTGGTGCGTCAATGTTGTGGGTTGGCTGGTTCGGCTTTAATGCCGGTAGTGCAGGTGCTGCTAATGGTGATGCAGGTATGGCAATGTTAGTAACACAAATAGCCACGGCTGGTGCTGCTTTAACCTGGATGTTTATCGAATGGTTTACACACGGTAAACCCAGTGTACTTGGTATTGCATCTGGTGCGGTTGCAGGCTTAGTTGCTATTACACCGGCTTCTGGCACGGTTGCGCCATTTGGTGCATTAATGATAGGTATTGCTGCTGGTGGTGGTTGTTTCTTTGCCGCTACAACCTTAAAGCGTAAATTGGGTTATGATGATTCATTAGACGTATTTGGTGTACATGCGGTTGGTGGTATTATCGGTGCGTTATTAACCGGTATTTTCTCACCTGAAAGCATGGGTGGCTTTACTGCGGATATCACACCGGGTGGGCAATTCTTCATTCAGTTAAAAGCAGTTGCTTTTACCGTCGTTTATTGCGGTATTATTAGTTACATTCTATTAAAAATACTCGATGTTGTGATTGGCTTACGCGTCAGTGAAGATGATGAAACCGAAGGTCTGGATTTAACCCAGCACGACGAACGAGGTTATATCTTGTAAGTATTGTTGTTAAGTTTAGACTCAAAAAAAGGGCATCGATTTCGATGCCCTTTTTTTATTAGTTTTTCAATAATTGTTTTTTACTGCGAAATAAAGCAGATATATCCTCATCACCGTGGCCTTTATCCATTAAGCGCTGATAATGAATCAAGGTCATTTCGATAATGGGCAGACGATTCTCACCAAATTGCTCAATCATTTTATTACACAGCAATAAATCCTTGTGGTGTAGTTTAACTTTAAAGCCGGGTGAGTATTCATCGCGTAACATGCTTTTACCGCGATGTTCTAAAAACCAGTTACCAGCAGCCCCACCTGAAATAACGTCAATTAATTGTTCCGTTGCGATACCGGTTGCGGTGGCAAAGGCCAGTGCTTCAGAGACTGCTTGGTTAATCCCCGCAGCCATAATTTGATTGACAGCTTTGGTCTTTTGACCATTGCCTGATTCACCCATGTAGTTAATTGATTTTGTAAAACACGCGAGTGTCTCGCGAACCGAATCGAGTATTGACTCATCACCACCAACCATCATCACCAGTTGACCATTTTGCGCACCCTCACTACCACCAGACACGGGGGCATCTAAAAAGTAGCATTGTTTATCGGCTAATAAGCTTTTACATTTTAGTACCGTGTCGAGACCGATAGTTGAGGTATCGATTAGTACGCTATTGGATTGAATGCTTGGTAGTAGGGCGTTAACGACTTCCAGTATAGCGTTGTCGGTAGAGACGCTGCTGATGATGATATTACACTGTGAGGCTAAATCACTGAGTGTTTTACTGTAGTCTATTTTGTTTTGTTGTTGGAATTGTTCAGCTCTACTAGTCGTTCGATTGTATACCGTGGTTAATTTTTGATGATTCAGTAAATTAGTGGCGATACCAGTACCCATGGCACCAAGTCCAATGACACCAACGGTATGAGTTGAGTTTGAATTTTTCATGACTCGAGTGTAAGTTATTTTATTTTAAAGTGCTAATTTTATTATTTTTAGTCACACCATTTTTTTACCTGTTGAGCCATAAGTTCAGTTTCTTTTTGGCGTTGTTTGTCATCTAAATAGACTTTTTCACCTTCATCATTTCGAGTGTAGATTCTCGAGGCAGTTTTATATCGCTTCGATTTATCCGTTGCTACTTGGCAGTTGTACTTTTTAGCTTTAGTTTGTTCCCGTTTTTTATCGCGTAACTGTTTTTTAGCGCGCCGATCGGCTTGAAACGAATCTAATAATTTTTGTTGTTTTAGTGCACGCTCTTTATTACTTGAGCTAACATTGGCGGTATTATTTTTAGGGACTTTATAAATTGTGGCGGGTTGTGATGCGGTGTTTTCAGTGCTATTTGGCCTATCACCAAAGTGGACCACGCCTTGCTCGTCGGTCCACTTATAAATATCGGCGCAATACCCTATATTAAGCATTAGAGTAGAAAGAGATATTAGTAATATTATTATTGACTTATAAATAAACAAAATTTGTCCTTTATAGTTCAATCGTCCCTAATTTTTTTGTAAGCGGTCCAACCGTAGTCGCCATCGATCATCAAATAAATACCGAGCACCAATTCGCACACCAATTATAGATGCAAGACCCGAGCCACCGGCAATCATAAACATGATTAGAATTTGATATTTAACGGCATCCATCGGGTCAGCACCTGCTAAAATTTGACCGGTCATCATACCCGGTAAACTGACGATACCCGCTGCGGCCATGGCGTTAATAATTGGCAGCATACCCACTCTAACACTGTCGTGCATAATGTCATTGATGGCATCTTTCCAATTGGCGCCTAACATTAGCTGTGCTTCAATTTGTTTTTGTTTATCCAAGGCCGACTGGGTTAACCTGTCTAAGGCGAGTGCCAATGAGGTCATGGCGTTGCCTAACATCATACCAATTAGTGGAATTGCAAATTGAGGCGTGTACCAAGGCTGTTCATCAATGACCACAACCAATACGAAAAAACTAATGGAAAGTGATGATATAAATAAAGTGATAAAACTCAGTCCATAGCCCCAAAATCCGGTGAAACGTCTTTTTTGGCGGGCCATTACTTCGTATGTTGCTATCGATAACATGATTGCAGTTAGTAATAAAATCCATTCGAGCTCGATACGCTCGAATAACATTTTTAAAATGAAACCAATAAACAATAGTTGAACGACGGTTCGTATAGCCGAGATAATAATACGTTTGTGTAAATCTAGGCGTAAAGCCCAGGATAAACCAGCGAGTAAAACAATTAATAAACTGGCGATGACAAGATCAAATGGACTTAACTGATGCATGTTTGATTCACTATAAGTTGACCGTCATCAAGTTGATAACAATTTTTTGTTAAACGGTGTATTTGGTCAACATCATGGCTAATCCAAATGACGGGAACACTGTACTGTTCTTGATAGTGTTGTACTAATTCTTCGACACGATAGCGATTGCTCTCATCCAAATTAGCTGTTGGTTCATCAAGCAGTAATATTTGAGGTTTATGGGCAAGTAGACGAATTAATGCTAAACGCTGCAATTCACCAGTTGAACATCGAGCAACGTCAGCATGGTATAAACTATAATCCATACCCAGTGCGACAAAATCATCATCGTCTTCACTTTCGAAGTGATCGGATACTTTGGGTAACCACCATTGACTGTTGGCTGGTAATAAGCCAACTTTTTTGCGCCATTCGTCAGGTTTCATGTCGGTGGACAATACATCGTCTAACGACAAGCTACCTTCATGCGGTGTCATATCTGCAATGGCGTGCAATAGTACCGATTTACCGGTTCCCGAGACTCCCGAAATACCAATGGTATTGTTCGATGCGATCTCAATATTGATGTCATTAAGATGGTAAATGCTTAAATTTTTAACTGTTAATGTATTTGGCATAGGAATTAAGTTCGATTTTATTATTGATACTGTGTATCTTTATTGTGTTTGTTTATACTAATATTTATTAGTATCAATGTTTAATTACTATAAACAACATACTGTTTAAGTAATCAATATAATTTATTTAACACTTCTAACTCAGTCTCTATTATACAACTTTTAAAAGGTATTTATGTCTATGTCTGACCCTATTTGTGTTCAAAAATCACCTTTTTCTGTTGAGCTTGATGCCGGTGATTATTGGTGGTGTGCATGTGGAAAATCCAAAACACAGCCGTTTTGCGATGGTAGCCATCAAGGTGGTGAATTTTCTCCAGTAAAATTTTCACTAACAGAAAAAAAAATGGTAACACTCTGCGGCTGTAAACACACCTCAGATCAACCTTTTTGTGATGGTGCCCACAGCAAACTTTAATCGATATTTTCTTCGTTATAGTACTAAACCATAACGTGATAATTATATTAGATTATTCAACATCTTAGATCTTAATTTTACGTGTGCGGCTGGTTGCAACGCAAGGCTTATAACGAGAATACAGCTGTATTTTAGTATGGATAAATTAACGGGGTATTAAAATAAAATATTATTTTACATAAAATTAAAAAATTAATGACAGTGTTAAGAATAATAAAGTGTTAAGTTGTTAAATTAAGAGGGCATTCAAAATTAAACTTTGCGCCACCCAAGTATGAATCGGTTATGGTTATTTTACCCTGATGCCACACAGCTATTTGCTTCACAATAGAAAGCCCCAAACCGCAGCCACCGGAACGTCGGTCTCGACTTAAATCCAGTCGTTTAAATGGCTCTAGTATAGTCTCGCGATCTTCTACGGCTATCCCAGGACCATCATCCTCAACTGAAATTGTGAAACTATCTTGATTATAACTCGCACTCAGTTGTATTTCTTTTGTGGCATAACGTATCGCATTATTAATTAAGTTACTAATCGCACGGTTAATGAGTTTTAAATCGACTGTAATATTTTTAGTATCGATATCGTTGATTTTTTCTAAGTGTAAACTAATATCCAAAATATTTAATCGGTGGTGCTCGGTAAAATCATTTATCCACGAGCCAAAGTTGACTTGTTCAAATTTTAATTCTGGCTTCTCTCGATCAAATTGGGCATAGGTGAGTAACTCGGTAACCAGGCTATCGAGTTCTTCTATGTCCGTGTTCATACTCTCAATGTATTTTTGAGTGGTGTCATGATCATTTGATTGTTTTAACATTTCCATCGCGAACCGTAACCGGGATATAGGAGTACGGAGTTCATGTGAGACGGCATTGGTTAATTCTTTGTGAGAATCGATTAATTTTTTAATTCGATTTGCCATGGCATTAAAGGTTTCAGTAACGCGTACAATAGCAGAATTTTTTCTAATTTTTATTCTAGTGTCAAACTCGCCATTACCAAAAGATAATGCGGCATTTGATAATTGTGTTAAATCGTTAGAAATTGGTTTCATCCAAATGTAAAGTGAAAACGCAATCATAAGTGCAAGAAATGCCATAGCATAATAAAATACGTCAACGATGAAAGTACTAATGTGAACCGGTCCAGCAATAAGGACCTGGTCGGTATCCGGAATTAATTTAAAATAAGTTTGACCATTTTCTCGTGGTTTTATCGCATAAGTTCCGCCATCGCGTATTATATCGATGTATTTTTCATCGAGTTTTAATTCATTAATGGGGATCAATTTTAACGGATATCTAAACTCTTTAGACATTATATTAAGCCTTAGCTCCCAATCTTCTCGTTTGTGCGTTTTGAGTGCTTTAAGTCCAATATAATATGCTCCTCGATTGGAGCGTTCAAAACGTTCTAGTGCAGATTGTTCAAATGATATGCTGATAACTTTTTGAGTTCCGGGCATTAATGAATGCAGTAATTCAGATGTTTTTAAAGCGCCTTTTGTGCTTGCGGTCATACCGGAATAAAGTCGTTCGAGTTGTTTCTTTGTAAAATTGATATCATTTAAATTTTGTAACTCAAGATAATAGCCAAAATGCGGCTTGAGTTCTTCCATTTTTTTTGACCACTGGGAGTCTGGAACAGAGTAAAGCTCGCGTTTGATTAAAAAAAAGGTACCATTGGCGATATTAGTGCGGTGTTCTGCCAGAATATCATCTAACAGAATTTCAGGTAGCGTTTTAAGGCCGATAATAAATAATACAATCGTAATGACAAGTATTACATATAATCGTAAAAAACTTCTGCCCATTATTTAACTCAGTATTTAACTATCGACATTAACAGTTGGAAGGTTAAACTTTATTTTCTACAACAAACATATAACCTTTTCGATGGATGGTTTTAATTTTTTGAGAGGGGTGATCACCATCGCCAATTTTCTTTCGAAGTCGCGAAATTGTAATATCGGTTGAACGGTTTAAACCATTGTAGCCAATACCGCGTAAACTAGCTAAAATTTTATCGCGGCTTAATATTTCTCCTGCGTTATTGGCTAGTAACCACAAAAGTTCAAATTCAGTGTTGGTTAGCTCTACGGGTTTGTCATTGATATAGAGCTGTCGAGAGGTTTTATTAATTCGAATATTGTTAAAGATTAATTCGTTACTCGGAATTTCGTGAACATTTGCTAATTTACCCTGAGGCGTAGAGCGCCGCAGTAACGCACGAATGCGGGCTAATAAAACTCGAGGTTGCACTGGTTTTGAGATGTAATCATCAGCCCCAAATTCCAAACCGAGCACTTGATCAATATCATCGGTTTTTGCAGATAACATGACGATAGGGCAATCTATTTCTTGTCTGACGAATTTACACACTTGCAGACCATCCATACCTGGCAACATGACATCGAGAATGACCAAATCCGGTTTGGTTTCTATGATTTTTT
>VAOX01040902.1_pt1 | contig 13726 bp, 21 predicted proteins | sample 3393891 | NCBI WGS metagenome assembly VAOX01 (sample SAMN08290429, study PRJNA428436) | hydrothermal vent metagenome | isolation source: Deep-sea hydrothermal vent chimney | place: Indian Ocean: Southwest Indian Ridge | depth 2822 m m | reverse complement strand
TACCACGGTATCGGCAAGCAGCGTTTCTGCCTGAGTGCAAACGCCTTTTACACGATTTTTTTCTGTGATAATTTCTTTTACCCGGCAATGTGTTTTATAAGTGTGGGGTGATGTTAAGAATGAGATTATATAAAATAAGTTACATATAAAAAATAACTTTAAAAATCACTTACTTATAGTATTTTACGGTATTAACCGTTTTACACAGAGAATGAGACAAAAACAACAAAAAAGGTGTTTTACTGGTAATTAATTGACTGAATAGTGGTAGAAAAGTGATTATAAATTGACACTAAAATGACTTTTAACTGGTAGTTAATACGTTTTTACCGGGGCTTCTGCTGGGTTTTATTTGTGTTGTATTTTTTATTATGACGAGTACACTTATTTTAGTGCCTCGGACGATCGGAAAATCGCCGGCCCGATCCGGTGATACTTAGGTACCACAGATGTGGGGGTGCCTGGCTTTGACCAGGGTTGGCGTCCCACCCGAGGCACTATAACTTACCTTCCAAAAGTTCATAATTGTTAGTATCAGTTAGATTTACGTTATCAACGACCCCCGCCGACCGAACTGAGTTTGTGTATTCTCCTGCCTGTTTGAAATTAAGCCTGACAAAAAACTTACCTCTACTGTTATTTTTATGCTTAATATCGAATACATAGACAACAGATTTCTCTTTCTTATCCCAGAGTATGGCCTCCGGGCTTGCTAAATGAATGGGTAGTTTTAGTAACTCAGCTTCAGGTACCAGCGCTTTGCCTGATCTGCGGTTTTTTGGTTTTAACATCCGCCGCAGCCTGGAATCTGACATTGTTATTGTTGCATCGCTAACTTTTACGCCATTGTTTTCTGCGTGTACAATTGTATTATCATTAATATACCCAACAACATGCAAGTCACCCATGTTTTTATCACGAACGAAGACATCATTAGCCCAGGCTTTGTAACCGGGTAAAATTTTCTTCGCCATCGTTAGTGTGGCAGCATTACTCAGTGCTTTACTGCGTATTGCGGGTGGTTGCGAAGCCAATTTTGTGCCAAAACTAGACTCGGGAGCTAGCCAGGCCTTGCCTACATTATAATTCCAGCCGGGGTCGATGCCTTCGGGTACTTTGCCGTAAATTTCTCCACTGTGGACGTTAATTCGTTCAGTTGACTTTAATGCTGGCGCCTGATTTATATCCACTTTGTCTCGGCGCATTTTCCTGGGTGACAATGAGATGACGGTGCATCGACAGCCCCAACCATTAGGTGGCATATGAGTGTCCCACCAACTGTCATCAATCGCCAGCGTTATACCGTCCCATGCGGCATGTTGAGGACGAACACGACTGTCGCCGACGGTCTGATATTGTAGAAAGGGCCGCGTTTCCTTTACCCGTTGAAACTGCTGCCAGCGTCCTGCCATGTGAGCGGTACGTAGGTTATTATCGAAAATAACCCGTGTTCGCCAGCCGCGCTTGCCTTTGTAACTCCAGCCATGCTTTTGTACCGCTTTATCGAAGTGTTTACGAAATTCAGTAATCGTGCTGCCATTTGAAATTGCCTGGTCTACAGCCTGTCGAATATCACCCAATAAATCGAGCTTCATCGCACCGGCTACAGTGAACGCTTTGGCGTGAATATCCCCCATTAGATCATCAAAATGCTTTGTTGGAATGTTTAACTTATCACGGAAAAATTTAATGGCTTCGGTAAAAGGAACTACCCCAATTTGTACATTAGAAACAGGCATAATTATGTCATTTATAATGGATGGCCAAAGCAACCCAGGCAGCATTAACAATAACGATAGCAACCCCACCTGAAAAGCTAAACCACTGGTTTAATGACGGGTAATAAAATAGATTCCACAGCCCCCATAGAGTGTAGAAAATAGTCGGAAAGATATGCACCCCGCAAATAACCTTATCGTGTAATAACTGCCTTACATTCATCATTAGCACACATGCGCCAACACCTTCAAACAGGCCATTAATTATGTCAGTATTCATTGTGCTGCATCCATGCCTTCTAACAGGCCTGACATCATTGCCAGGGTTGTTATTTCGCCTATTTTATCGTCGGCCATATGTGGGTAGACGTCATTCAGTTTTTGCTTAAATTCAAGCAGGCTATTACTCTCTTTAAGGGCTTGAACAATCGGTTCTGCCAGGCCATCTATTAAGCCATCGACCTGCGTAGATGCCTGGTTAATTAAGGCCAGTGTATTATCATTTTCCTGGCTAAAATCGTGCTGGCTACCGCAGTGGGGGCAGGGTGTTTTGTTGAAATTTACCGGGGATGGTTGCCCCGTTTTTTGTGCAGCGGCTGGTAGCACCGCCTCGCCTTTTTTTGGCACAGGAATCTGTAATCTATTGTGAGCAAACGATACTGGTACATCAATAAAATCACGCACATCTTTAAATACATTCACCCATTCCTGCCGGGCTTCTGCCTCCTCAAAAAACTCAAAGACTGGCGATTGTGCCCCTTTAAAATTAAGCTCGGTTATCCAGGCAAAAAGCTGGTTAAACGTATCAATAATAATATTTCGGTCGGAAGCATTAACATCCTTCTCACGCTGGCGATGTGTATCAGCCGCCGCCCGGCTACCAGATCCCTGAATTTCGGTTGCCAGCGTCTGTGATGTAATCGCCTTCGACATCTCACGATTGCAGACATCAATCAGCCTTTCCTGAGCCAATTGCCCTGCTGTGGTTGATGACAATAATTCCACAGCCCCGGAATCAGGTATCGCAGCCACACCATCTTCGACCATGTTTGCCAGACTATCTGCCAGCGCGTTCTGAGTGTCAACAGAGGTGCCTTCCGGGTACTTTCCAATCGCCCATGGCATACCGTATTTTTCACAAAATTTAACAAAATACTTAAAACCATTATGCTTGAACGTGTACGGCCAGAAACAGGCGCTAAACAATGCTCGACCATACGGGTTCTCGAACGACGGCATATGCCGAGAGAGCAGGAATTTATAGTTATTAATTTCTTCTCCCCGAACTAAATTGGTGCGCGTAATCAACCGTAATTTATTTTGATAATCGAATACAAAACGGTGATTAGGCTTATCAATAACCTGTGCTGGTATCAGATATTTCCCATCGTGTTTCCAGACAACTTCGTGCACCCGATAGCCCAAAAAAACAGCCTGAGCGATATTCCAGATCACATCGCTCCAGGTCATATTTTCTGTCGGTCTCCCCGCCATTACCTGCCGGCACAATTCTTTAGCAGCCATATCAACACTGGTTTGTCCGCCTTCTTTTACTCGCCACTTTAAATCAAGCAGACCTGAACGCACCGAGCGTAAATCACCCATCACATGGGCGTCGAGCATAATCGCGTCATACACCTCCTGTGAGCGGTGCATCTTACGTAATACTGCATCAGGATTAGGTAAAAAGGTTAATGTATTATAAAAATACGGGTCGGTAGAGCGTGATGCAATCTCGTTTTTAAGCTCGCTTTGCGAGGCTTTTTTTATCTCAGACGAATTCATATAGTGTACCCACAATCAATAACCACTTGTATTCAGTCGGGCAGCCTTACGCTTACGGCTGGTTTTAATTTTAGGCATACCGTTCGCTCTTCTCACCGCGATCATCCATAAAATATGCATGGCGCATAAACCATCATAGTGATGATGGCTTTGTTTTTCCGGCCAGGCATCCAGCTCGGACAATAATGTACGTAAACTTGCATGCAACAAAATACGAGGTGTAATACCATTAATCATCGGCTCTAACGAATCGATGCGTATTGCCTGATCGACTGTTGCTGTTACCCCTACAAGGGGTAGCGATACATGTTCACGGCTCGCCTGCTGAATAAATGCCAGCCGTGAATGTTCATAGGCGTTATTGTTTTCAAAGCCAATTGACTGACAACCAAACTCCTTTTGAACTGCAATCAAATCACTGCCCAACTTACTAATAACCCGGCGTTTAATATCGGCATGAATTACCGCCAGCGTGCCAGCATTAGTATCAAACCCGCCTACCAAAATTGCTGATGGGTCAGCCGATTCCGATTTACCCATCGATGGGTCGCAGGCACCAAAATAAACCCACTGAGGTAGGCGATTTACCCAAAAATGAATATCAGTAAATACCTTATCTTCGTCCGCCCGCGCATCCCCTTGCATCTCTGTACCAAAAGTACGCCGGTTCTTCGCCCGACTGCGCATTAATACATATAATTCACGTACCGAAGGCCATGAAGTCACTGCACAACTATCCATTGCTTTTTTATGCGCTTTATAAAATTTATACGATGGTGAATTTTGCATTAACAAGGCGTTAGCCTTACGATCTTGATTGCGCATAATTTCTTCGCAGCTATCCCACAAATCCATCCGCGCCGGGAATGTTTCGATGGCTTTAAAATGATGTACCACATGGCCAATAGTGTTTTTTGCCCGGCTGATAATATCGTCCTTATTCAAAATGGTACCGACACCAATCAGTTTAACCGAGCCATCAGGCGGCCCCAGATAATCGATTGCCGCTTCGAGAAAATTCCATCTGTTATCACGCTCGGTCGGGCTTTTGGCCTCCTTATCCGTAATCATATCGTCAGGCAATAACACCTTTGGGCGGGAGGCACCATGGAAAGTGCCACGAATGGCCTGCTCGGCACCAAACGGCTCTATTTTTACATTGGTCCGGGTGACAATATCATTAACCTTCCACACCGGGCCACGCCCACACACTTCGGGGAAATCCAGCTTTAACGCAGGGTTACTCTCTATCTCGGTCTTGACCACCGCCAGCAACTTTGTCGGCATTTTAGTTTCTGCGCCCAGTAAAATAACGTAATCATTAAATTTAGGCGCCCGTTTAATACCCACCTCAGCCCGCACTTTCTGCTGTTGCAACAAAGCCATTACCGCAATATAACAGGGGCCGATTTTAGTTAGTAACGATGATTTACACTCCCCACGCGGGGCAACATACCACTCTTTGCAACCTTCATCCATATTAAGCAACTGCGGAAACCGCGCACAGAAACTCGCCTGAAAAATAGACGATTCACCGCGAATATGGTGTGGAAAGTAGTTATAAGCAAAAAATCTGAAATCACCCTGCAAAACACGACTTCGGCGTTGCTTTATCGCCTCAGCAGATGCATCCAGACCCAGTGCAAACGCTTCTATTTCATTGCGTAGCGAAACCTGAAGTTCATCCAGGCTTTGCATGAAATCTTTTTCATCAGCGTATTTACTCATCAGCCTAATACGCGTGAAATGTGCTGACCGAACGGGTCAAGAATGGCCGAAAATCGTGGCAGATCATCCGGTGAATGCTGACGGATAAACCCCGCTAATTCTTTTAATACCTCCATCGCAATGCTCAGCTTTGCAATCTGCGGGCTACCTGCCGTGGCTGCCTTCATTGTTTTGCTGTAGGCATCACTCAAACGGGATAACGCCTCCGCCTTTTTAATCGGGTCCAGGCCTTTAGTATCGCGTAGATCAACAATCGTTGTCTGAAACAAAATGGCAAAATCTTCAATAACCTGAGCGGTTAACTCACCCACACCGCCTTCAGACATGCGTGTAGCACTTCGCGCTTTATCCCAGTCATCACCACTCGCTTTAGCTTTTATCTTCCAAACACGCGCAGTCTGGTAGCCAATACTGTGTTTTTGCGCCGCCGCTGCCAGAGGCAGCCGCTCATTTACATACGAGCGTCGCACAGAGGTACGCAGAGTTTTATTGTAAGCCACTTTAAATTCCGTGATTCCGCATTAATTCTTTAATCAAGAGAATGCCTGCCGTCACGATACCGCCCGTTATAGCACCATTGGTAGCCGCCTTAGCCTCGTTAGCCGATAACCGGCCGTTAATGTGATCAATTTTTTTCGTATGCAGGCTTTGCGTTCTTTTAATGCCCGATAACTCGCCTTCGATGCGCCCAAGGGCACGATGGATTTCGTCACTCATCTGTATAAACCCTGTTTTTTTTCATAATCTTGCTGGCATGGCAAACAGCGAACCACGGTCGGTAAAATACTAATACGCGCCGTAATTGGCTCCTCACAATCGAGACATACTCGCACACCATTTATTATTAACGGTTGCTGGCCATGGCTTTTTTTATGGTTTTTCAACGCCTGCTGGCGTTGAAATTCTTCAAGTGCGCAAGCATTGTCAATAATATCTGCTGCCATTATTTTATGCCCTGCTGAACGCCTGCATTATTAGCCCGAATAATAGCAGCGCACTGCTCGCCATAGTCCTTACGCAATCGGTCACGCTCAACAATGTCCGCCCATGTTGTATTGCTTAAGCAAGCCGTATCGGCGGCTTTAATTGCAGGCAATAACGGAGCAGCGGGTTGCGGTAACGGTGTTGGTGTATAACGTACTTCGGGCGTACAACACGCACTAACCATTATTATCAAGCTGATCGCGACGGCCATCTTTAAGGCTTTGCTCAACATCTAACTGCTCCTGTTTTTGTTTTTGTTTGACAGATTGTTGCAATTTGTCAACGCGGTTGTAAGTAGCAGACTCTGCCAGAGCAGACTCTGCCCGGCGTGTCTGACGCTTCGCTTTTGCATCAGATCGACTTGCGCGATTGCGTTCATAAAAACCAAATAACCCGACGACGAAAGCTAACGCAGAAAGAATTTTAGTTAACATTGGTATTTTCCCCTGTGTTCATTTCAATGCTTTTTGCTTTATACTCGCGCACTTGCCAGACCCCTAATACAGCGGAAAAGGCAGCTGCAAACTCACCACCAGACATGGGCGGTACAGCGCCAAAACTAAAAACATCCTGACCCGCAAATGCAAACCGAAAAATTAAAACAGAAAAAGCGATAATAACAAACGCCAGCGTGGTGCTTTGCTTACCTCGTACTCTAGGCAACATTTGTCACCCCCAGAATAAACGCCTGCAAGGTGAATAGACGTTCCAGCCAGCCCCAGTAATAGATGTGCTGCGTAGGCTTTCGCAGCACGATATCAACATATAACCCAGCGCGAAAACTCAACAGACGGGTCAGCATATCAGGGGTATTATGGGTTTTTGCTGCCCTCAGCGTTTGTGGGCCGATTAAACCATCGGTGGTTACCCCCAACGATTGTTGTAACAGCTTTATTGCCTCATGTGTGCCGTGATTAACCGCACTGCCAAAGACAGCTATGGCTAACGCAGGCGGCAGCTTGTCGCATTGGCAGGTTAACCAGTAATCGCGCCGGTAAATAGATATTGCCCGGTCACGGGTTAACTGCTTAATGTCCAGATCAGGGTAAGCCTTCTTAGAAATGCCGTAGTTGGTTTCGCCGCCTGGGTCATTGGGGTTATTGCTATAACCCCCTTCGGCCTCAAGGACAAACTGTACTGCTTTTGGGAAAATGCTCATGCCGAGTAGCATGCCGCAAAAACGCGGGAATTAGCAGGCGGGAACGTATTCCCTCCCACCTGTAGCAAGTGGAAGAGAACCTAGTTTGCTATTTTAAGCAAGGGGTGTCAACACTGCTTCATTATCCACCAAACATATCCATGTTTGGGTTTTCTTCTTCAACCGTGTTCCATATTTTTTGGATGGTACGCGTGGTCAGGTTGTACGCTTTTGCCAATTCTGCTTTTGTTCTTATGCCTTTTGACTCGACAATATCTATGTTGCGCAGTTGCGCGATAATCTTGTCTGGTTTTGGTAAATCGAGTTTTTTACCGGCCAAGTCACTATTGCACAGGGCGATAATAGAGTCACGTTTTAGCAAGTGGTCTAACGCGGTTTCACGCTTGCCGGTTTTGGGTATGTATGTGCTACGCCCGCCGCGCTCATTTATCAGCGCGACGGTTTCTGGCAACCCGATTACATTAATCAGAAAACGTAACTGTGGCGGCAACTGCGCGGTGACTACTAGCGACAAATCAGCCATTCTTCAACGCCACTCCTTTGCGTTGACACCAGCTTTTTAACGCTTCGATGCAGTCATTCAGCCCCTTTCCATCTGCCCATTCCAGTTTGTTAGTTTTAATCACCGTGCGGCACCAACGCTCCATCGACGCATACCCACGTTCGCGCACTTCACCTGCATCGGCCAGCGTACACCACAATGCGGTAATTTTGCGTATACGCGGTGCTCGCCATTGCAGGCGGGTAATTGTCTGCTGTCTTTTCGGCGTAAAGCCCGCCGTTTGCATCGCCTTGATCGCATTAATCATGCCCGCTATTGGCATCGAGCTGGCTGAATATCTGTTATTATGCGCCACCGCACCGTGCAGCTTTAAATGCTCGCGGTAAGTAGCCTCATCCCAGCCCAGTTGTTTTTTGCCCACCGCCAGTAGCGTGTAGAGTTGGTTTCGGCTTTTGCTCTGCATATCAGGCCTCCAGGTCACGCTGAGTGACACCATAACTACGTTTTTGTACCGTTCCACTACACTTGCCGCAGATACGGTTACCTGCATTGCATGAGAGAAAGTTTTTGTGGCAATACAGGCCCCTACGTTTAGCTGACATAGCAGCCCGGAACGCCTGACCATTAGTAGACTGTTTGGCGTTAGCAGGTTTTCGACAATCACGGGGCACTGTCATCACAATGCCGCTATATCTAATGCAACCGGGGTGTAGCTTTCGCTATTGTCCAGTCGCTCATAAAATCGAATGTACGATTTGGTGCCCGCTATCTGAATAGAGTCGGTAATCGCCTGCATGGCTTTTTGCCATGTCTCGTCCTCGATGGCAAGACGCTTTAAGCCTAATATGCGCTGGGTGTTGATATTGCCCTGCTTATCGGTCTGGAACGCATCATTAACGAGCACCTTTATTTCTGCGCGGGAATTTTTTGCCCAGCGATGTATGCACTCGTCAATCAGCACTTTTGCCGCCTGCAGGCGTTCGTCGAAATAGACGTTTTCAGCAAAGGTGCGTGCAACTTTATAACGCCCGTCGAAACTAATTAATGTGACATTGCCTTTCTTACCGCCCATTCGGGCATCATAGTTGGCCGCTGAGTCTGATATAAATTGTGCAATTTCATCCATTGCTGCCGCTTTAAAATCAGCCATAGGCTGCTGCACCGCTTTTGCGCGTTTTACCAGGTCTTTGACTAATTTATCTCGGCTTAGATCAAGCGCCGATACCATTTTCTTAGGTACCAGGCTGCCATCTGCTTTCATTACGTAACCCCTGGGGATAACAACTTCATCAATATTTTCAATCGCTGTTTGCTTACTCATTATTACTTACCTCTTGTTGGTTTAATTGTCTTTTAATCGCTTTTTAAGTATGGGGCTAAGCCGACTTGCCAGCGCTTTAAAATCTTCTGGCATTGCCACAGGTTTTGCCGCCTTGTGATCAGCCGTCGGTGTGTCGTAGGCCCGGTAGGGGCTTTGTTTTTGTTGTTCGGTTTTCCGCTCGGCCTTTGCCAGTAATGTCTCGGCATTGTTTGCCAGAATAGACAATAGATAACCGTTGCTTTTTAACGGCAATACCAGTGACGGGGATGGAGTATTCACCATGTGATCCATCGCGTTAGCAAACTTTTGCGGGGGCACCGCATAGCTAATACCGTTGCGTTCGATCTGCGCCGCTTTAATCATTGGAGCCAACTGTTTAACGATGCGCAGCATCTTTGATGAGCGCAGCTTACTTTTACCTTTAAACAGGCTCATATATGCCCACAGACTACGGTGTACAGCAGGCGATAAAGACAATATCATTGCTATTAACTCTCGCCAGTCGTCATCATCGCGCGCATGTAGCAGATCGAATTCGTGATTGCAGCGTGGGCAGGTTACGTCGATAGTCATCTTTATTAACGATAACGCCTGTTGAACTGGTCGTTATATTTGCGGTGTAGTGCAAGCAACTCAGCAACAGTAAGTTGTTCAATTTTTTTTCCGGTCTTTGCAATTGCACGAGTAATACCGGCAGTGTAATGACAATTACTGGTGCCAATGCTGCCGATTTCGCAACAGATATTTATGTTATTTAATTCAATATCCATTACATCACCACAACCTGCCACCGCACCTGGCAGTGACCATACATTGCGAAAAACACCCGCAACTTTCCGCCAGGTACGGGGGTACGCCCCACCTGCACGCCGTGTAAACTGTCACACAGTGCTGAGTCGCTTACCCATATAACAGGTGCACGATTATTTAAGTTGACGGCTATCACCTCAAAACCCGCCAGCGATAACTTATCAACTGCCCACTCGGCTTTTTTTGCACGGGTAAACTGGGCGACCACGTTGGGGCTGATGTTTTGTATTTGTGTGTTCATTTTTTTATTCCCTCTCTTGAACGGTCACGATTACCGCTGCGGTAACTCACGGCATAACTGTGATGGCGCAATGGCTGCAAATAAGCCCCGTTGCGCTTCACGGTATAATAGAGTGTAGCGATGGTTCGCTCGGCATCTGTTTCGAGCAGATGCGCAAGGTAGTGACTGCTGCGGTTCATCGCCCGACTGCACCTGTGTGATAACCGAGCAGCTCTTTGCCCAGGGTGGCAACCAGCGCCGGCGTAATTGTTTTTCCTTTGCGAATACCGTAGTCGTGGACCGCCGGTATGAGTGCCCGCGCCAGCACCCGCGCCGACCCATCCGATACCCGGTAAAATGTTTTTAATAGTTCGTCACCCAGTTCGATTTGTTTTCCCAGCGCGGCGGCTACAATTTGACAGGCGTCGGTATAGGTGATTTCTTTAATCACCTGTGGCCAGAACAATACGCGTGAGCTAACCTGCCCAAACCGGCCACGCGGGCTACGTATCATTGGCAATAAATATTCTGTGCCACACAGCACCACACCCACTTTGGCAAGGTCGCAAATGCGGCGCACATACTCCAACGCATTAGCCGCCACTTTTTCCGCCTCGTCGATAATAATCAAGGTATCACTACCGCTCAGTTTTTTAATAATCGCGGTCATCATGTCGTTCGCCGCTGCACGGGAATAGCGGTTTGTTTTGGCAACATCAGCGCCGCACAAATCGGTAATGCTGCGCAATATGGCGGTTACATTCATATTCGGTATTGACTCGACCAGAATCGCATTAGGGTGTTGCTCGATATAGTGCTTTAATGCCCAGGTTTTACCGGTGCCAACGTAACAACTAACAATGCCGAAGCTGCGGTATAAATGCGCCCGGTGGCAGGCCGCGCGCACATAGTGATAAACACTGGTTTCAACAAACTGGTTGTCGCCCATGGTTTCACACAGACGTTGTTCTTCGCGGGCAATAACATCTAACAGACGGTCGATATATTTGCTCACCGGGCTGGGGTAGTTGCCGTGCAGGATATTATTTAAAGTGGTTTGTTTAATGGCCGCCAGGCGACCTAAACGCGCCTGACTGTGGCTGTCTTCGGGGCCTGCACTGGTATCGTTTAGCCAGCGTATCACCTGACCGAGGCGGCTAATATCATCAGCCGTATATTTATCGGTGAAAGCCGTTGGCAGACTGATTACATTGTGTAAGGCGTGCATCGTTTCGGTTTCTTTAATTACATGTTTTGCGTTCATAGCATGGCTCCTGTGAGTGTGGGTGTTAGTCGTAATCAATGGGGTGGTAGTCGGTATCTAAAATATCAATGTCACTAAAAATATCATCGTCGTCTAAAGACACATCCACCTTATTGTCCGCATCTAAAAATAAAGTTGCGCCTTGTTTGATGGCATTTACGGTATGGCCGTCGTCGAGGATTTGGTTTGCAAGTTCGCCATGGTCAATTGTTGTTTTACTGCGATGTTTAATTTCTTCGATGTCACGCAAGTGGCGTTTGATTTGGCCTTGTTCACGTTGTTGTTCAAGTTCTTCAATACGTGATGCAGGCAGCCATGGCTTGCGCTCGACCAACTGCGCTTCACAAATAAAACGGCGCTGGCCGTCTCGAATAGTCACCACGTTGTCGTTGTGCATATCGTATTCAACAACCACATCACGTCCGTTGTAGTGCGCCAACTCTGGGTCACGATACAAACGGTTAAATATAGTTATGCCCCAGCGTTGTACTTTGCGCTTTTCGCTTGGCAGAACTAATGCTGCTGATGTAATGTGCACGGGTTTCTTTTCGAGCGTTGCCCATAGTTCGGCAGGTGCACAGCCGAGGCGGTCTTGAGGGTTGTTGTTATAGCTATCAATAAATTCTTCAATAGCATCACGATACTGTGCGAGTGATGGCAACTTAATATCACCACGTGTTACCTTGCCCATTAGCTGGCTTAAGTGTCTGTCAGTCCGAATGTGCCCACAGTATGTTTCAAACTTTTTGCCGCAACGTTGTTCAAATATATTGAAAAATCCCTCGACCAATCCTTTGCCTTTAGCATTACCAGTTAGTGCTGGCATAAACTCGATTGAAAGTTTTTTTAGGTAACCCGATGTTTCCTCTGTCATCATCCGGTTTTTAAAACCAGAACCCGTATCAACATGAACGCCCGTACAAACATGGTCATGTTTAAGCAGTGCGTGTGAAAGGCTGTATAAAGTATTGATGCCAGACTCGACTTTAGATAACCACCAACCAACTACATAATGACTACGAATATCAATCCAGACAGTCAGCTCTGGTCGCCATGCATTACCAGTTTTCGGGTGAGCGATATACACGTCACAGTTATGGCCATCACCCTCATAGATAAAGCCAACCGGTAACACAGTCTCATCACGCAGTACATAGGGCTTCATGTTCTGATCGTAATAGTGCCCGCCCATGCGTTTGCGGCTATAGCGCCCCATGGTTTCTGGTAAATGTGCCAGGTAATACCAAACCCTGCTATCTGTTGCAGACTCCAAGCCAGCCTGTCGCAACCAATAAGCAACAGCGGTATACCAGGGTTGCGTCGGTTGCTGGTGCAGCCTTATGGCTTCTGCCTCCCAGCCATAATCTTTACGTGGCTTGCCTTTTTGTTTTGGCAGTAATGTTTCAACACCACCTTTTTTATAGAGACTCACCCATCTTTGTATTGTTTTTGCGCCAGGGTAAATACTTTTACCAGCTGCCAGTTTTTTTGCTATTACACAAATACTATCTGGCGCAATACCTGATTCTATTTCCGCTATAAGTAACTCACATGCTGGTAATGTTGATACGCCTTCGGCTTTTTTTTCGAGTATTATTTTTATAAGCAACTGTTTATTGCCGGCGGTTTCACGCTGTTTGTCACTCGCCGACTCCCACAGTGTGGGTTCAGGTAGCGCCATCCTTGTTTTAATATCAATAACACGTGGGAAGGCGCTCATGGCTGTACCTTCTTGCGTGGTCGACCACGGCGTGGTGCCCTTGTGTTTTCTCTATTCTGCTTTAAATCTATATGGCGCTTGGTCATTAAATCGCGTAGCCGTATGGCTTCTACTGCCTGCTGGTCGCTAAAGAAGTACTCGGCAATCGGTCTGCCGGTGACATCTTTTGGCAAATTTTCATGGGTGTTTTTAAGTAAAATTTCAGCCTGTGCAGTTAATGACGCGATGCTGTGATACAACGCTGCTGCGGCTATCTTCCAGTTACCTAGTGCTTCTACATCATTCGGGTCGTAGCGATTTTGTAGTTGGTTAAACATCTGCGCCAGATCATCAAGTGCAATAATGGCCTTTTCGCTACAAGCAAAAGATTCCTGTCTGATTTCTGTAACATATTCTGGATGTTGTAGTGTTGCCCCATCGGTTAAATACCGGTTGTTTCTCTGTTTTGCTTCTATTTCCAGCTTTTCTTTTTTCGCTTCCAGCGTGGCGCAACGGTTTTTCAGGGCTTGCATGCC
>VAOX01032125.1_pt1 | contig 13786 bp, 13 predicted proteins | sample 3393891 | NCBI WGS metagenome assembly VAOX01 (sample SAMN08290429, study PRJNA428436) | hydrothermal vent metagenome | isolation source: Deep-sea hydrothermal vent chimney | place: Indian Ocean: Southwest Indian Ridge | depth 2822 m m | reverse complement strand
TTTCGCCAAGTAACCCACTGGGTTGAGGCCACGGCGAGACCACTCGTTCTCGACTCCGGCTGCGGCACCGGCGAGAGCACTGCACGACTAGCACAACGCCATCCCGACGCGCTGGTAATTGGCGTTGACAAATCCAGTTACCGCCTTAACAAACACCTCCCGCCGCCCGGTCTCGATATTGCGGAAAACTATCGCTTGGTACACGCGGAACTCGGTGACTTTTGGTACCTCGCCGCCATGGCTGGGTGGCGGGTAACGCACCACTATCTATTTTATCCCAACCCCTGGCCGAAGGCCGCACACATGCAATACCGCTGGCACGGCTCACCCGCGTTTACCGCCCTACTCAGCGTGGGAGGTCGGCTAGAAGTCCGCAGCAATTGGAACACGTACATTGAAGAATTCGCCGCCGCCCTACAAATTGCCGGATACAACAGCCATATCGACGTGTTGACGGTAGCTCAACCAATCACGCCATTCGAACGCAAATACTGCGCAAGCGGCCATCGCCTGTGGCGCTGCCGAGCTGATCTTGATCACGTCACAACCCACACATCGCCTGACAGCGGCAGAAACGTTATAATGGGACGCACTCGATAATCAGGAAACAACCATGTCTCTTCGACGCAGCGCTTTATTTCTTGCCTGTTGGCTCAGTATCGCAACAGCCAGTGCCGCCCAACCTCAAGTACGAATACAAACCAATGTTGGCGCGTTTACCCTTGCACTTTACCCCGCGCGCGCGCCGAAGACCGTGGCTAACTTCCTCCGCTACGTCAAGAGCGGTTTTTATAATGGAACCGTCTTTCACCGAGTCATTGCCAATTTCATGATTCAAGGAGGCGGGTTTGATCAATCCCTGCGCCGAAAAGCAACCAGGCCACCCATCCCCAACGAAGCTGCCAATGGCATGAAGAATCGTGCCTATACGATCGCGATGGCACGTACTACTGATCCAAACTCCGCCACTTCCCAATTCTTCATTAACGTTAAAGACAATCCGTTTCTCGATTATCGAGCACCGACACCAGCCGGTTACGGTTATTGCGTCTTCGGCAAGGTGGTAACGGGACAAGCGGTGGTAAACCGGATCGCACACCAACCCACCGGGGCCGTCGGCCCCTTCGCCACCAATGCCCCCCTAAAACCAATAGTGATTGAAGCCGCAACTATCATCACACCTAAAAAACGATAGCCCTCCCAGAATACAATCACGAACACTTATTCGTAAGCGATATAGCCACTGTCGTTGAGATGGTAGAGTGTCTCTACCATATTCTTAGTGATCTCGATTGCTTTATGGGTGTTTCTCTCTTGCAGTCTGGGGGTCAGTTTATTGTGGGCAGCGGCGAAGTCTTTCATGTCACCTTGGAGCATCTCCCGCGACCGGTGGCTCATATTAGAAAATACTCGCTGTGTTAGTTCAGGCGCATCGAGGTACCACAAAAACATGACGAGATCACCCTGAGGTGCTTCCCGTAAGAAAACCTGAATATCGCGGTCAGTCATATCCATCAGACGCATCGCGGGAATACGATAAACATCCTCTTCCTTCGCCACTTCCACATCAGGCAACAACGCCGGCAAGTGATGGGTCGCGTTAAGTACTAACGCCTCCAGCTCCGCCTTGGAAAGCGTGATCCGGACATATCCCAGCGTAATTTCGAAACTATCCGAATCCGTAATTTGCTCGACAGTAATATCCATAATTACCCGCTCCGAACCCATGAAATCCACTGAAGCCATCTTATCCCTGATGGCACTAAAATGCTTGAAAAAATTTACGGCTAAATACGTCTAGCTGGCTTTCCGGCAACCGATTAATTCCCGCCGCGCCCTTGCGTCCGCCACCACTTTCAAACTGACGGCAGAGGTAGTCCGCGCCGATCGGCGTCGCCACCGGCGCACGTACACTCACTTGATAACCATCGTGACAATGAACAAGTACCGCGTGAGCCCGCTGCGGATGCGTATTCGCCAACGCATTAGCGAATACACCACTCACGCGTCGGCTCCAGGGCGCGTCTGGCAAAAGATAAAGTGCCCCATGACTATCCTCGGCAACGGGCTGGCAAGCGTTCACTTGCGCCATATCGGCCAGATAGCCCTGGCGTAATTGGGCAAAAGCAGCGTCTTCGGCAATAAAGGCGAAGGGGTTTTCATAGTTATGCAAGCGCCGATATAGATCGGCTGGATGAAAATGAAGATCAGTGACAAATTCGCCATAGGCATTGTAGTTTAACGACTCGCCCAGCATGCGCAACGCGTCGATCTGTGCCGTGGTCAACGCCAGCGATGCCGCGATCGACATAGCGACAGCCGACAAATTATCACCGAAAGCGGCCACCACCGCCCAGCGCCGAAAGCGGCTACCCAGCGCTCGGTCCACCAGCAAGCCAGTGCATAGACTGGCGCGAGAATCAATCGCTGCCGTCAGATGGGGGTGGGTAGGAACATTTCCGGCAAAGTGGTGATCGAAGTAAGTGATCGCCACCCCAGCCGCCAATAACTGTGTCAATGCGGTGCGATTCTTGTCTAGAGAAATGTCGAGCACGGTGACACGATCACCCGCACCGGCGGCCACACGCGACAGTAAACTGATGTCGCGCTTAACTCCAGTAACCAGTATGCTATCCCTCGCGTCGGCAAGCCGTAGCTGGTGTAGTGCGCACAAGCCATCGGCATCCCCATTAAACACATCGTAATCGGCCATCGCTCGCGCCTACAAGTTAAGAACACCATCGAACACGGTCACTGCTGCTCCCGTCATCCATACCGGCTGGCCTACACCATCCCAGCGAATCATCAACTCACCTCCTCGCATCATCACGATCACCGTAGAATCCAGCAAACCACGACTTATTCCCGCCACCGCCGCAGCGCAAGCACCCGTGCCACAGGCCAAAGTCTCACCGACACCGCGCTCATAAACTCGCAGCCGGACATGACCGCGGTCGACAATCGCCATAAAGCCAGCGTTAACCCGCTGTGGGAAACGGGGGTGGCGCTCAATTAGTGGGCCATCACGCGCCACTGGCGCGCCCGCCACGTCCGCCACCATCTGCACAGCATGAGGATTGCCCATGGATAACGCACTAATCTCCACAGATGCGCCGCCAAGCACCAACGAATACGTTAGCGCTTGCTGCGGCACATCGAATGGGATCTCGGCTGGCTCGAAACACGGCGCGCCCATATTCACGGTAACGCGCCCGTCCGCCTCCAGCCGCAGCTGGATAATACCAGCGGCAGTTTGTACTCGAATTTCACGCTTTTCCGTAAGGCCATGGTCATGAACAAAACGGCCGAAACAGCGAGCGCCATTACCACACTGCTCCACTTCTCCACCATCAGCGTTAAAAATACGATAGCGGAAATCAGCTGACGCCGACGTTGACGCTTCTACCAATAACAACTGGTCACAACCAACACCAAAATGGCGGTCGGCGATCCAGCAAATTTGCGCCGAGGTTAGCGCCACAGGCTGGGAAATTCCATCTAGAATGACGAAGTCATTTCCCAGGCCATGCATTTTAGTAAATTTTAATCGCATGGTTCAATCAAACACCGCAATCGGGGACGCTGATAAAACAGCAACGCCACAAACAAAATAATGCATCAGGCCTTCTTCGGGTGACAATAAGCCAGATAATCTTTGTAAAGGCAACGGTCCATTACCACCATCATTCCCGCCGCACGCGCCCGTTGTGCAGCTGGCTCATTAACGATTCCTTCCTGAATCCATAAGGCAGGCAGATCGAGTGCGATACATTCATCGACTAGCGCGTCCAAGTGCGGCGCCGCCCGAAAAACATCAACCAGATCAATCGCGACAGGCACATCAGCCAATCGGCGGTATGCCGTCTCTCCCAACACGTCCACGACGCCAGGACGCACAGGAATGATGCGAAAACCAAACGACTGCAGTGCCTTGGCCACGACATAACTGGGCCGGACAGCTTTAGGCGACAGGCCAACAACAGCAATATTCCTGACCCGCGCTAACCGTGCACAACACTCAGCAGGCGCTGGATTCGTAAATTCCATCATCACCTCATCAAGCCAACTGGCCACCCACACCCACGCCACCGCATCTCCATCGAGATGACCAGGAGAACAGTGACATTCTCTCACAAATAAAAACGTGCTTCTCCTGGCGGGCGAGTCTTGAAGCGCTTATGCAACCAGAAATATTGTGCAGGCATTTCCCGCACCCGCGCCTCGATAAATGCGTTCATCCGCCGAGTGTCGGCGGCGACGCTCTCCCCAGGAAAATTCTCCCATGCTGGATAAAATTGCACCACGTAACCTCGGCCACCGGGCAACTGACGCGTCACGCACGGCACCACCACTGCCCCTGTGGCCCGGCTCAAGCGAGACAAGCCGCTGATCGTCGCCGCTGGAACGCCAAAAAATGGCGAAAACACTGCATCCCGAGAACCAAAATCCTGATCCGGCAGATAATAGAAAGGCAGCCCAGAACGCAAAGCTCTAATGACCGGACGAATACCTTCTTGGCGTGAAAACAAAGTGGTTGTGCCAAAGCGAGTGCGCCCGTGACGCAACAGCCGGTCGAACAATCGATTTTTTTGGTGGCTGTAGATAGAGACCAAAGGGTATTCCGTGGTCAACCGTACACCGCCCATGTCCAACCCGACGAAGTGCGGCGCCAACCAAATAACTGGGCGATCAGCCACCGCTCGCCAATGTGCGAGGCCCTCGATACGTACCAAACGCTGAACCCGTGCCTTGGACGACCACCACAGCACCCCTTGTTCCAACAGGCTCCGGCCAAAAGCGCGGTAATGCCGCCGCAGTAGTCGTTCCCGCGCCCGAGCCGTCCATGCGGGAAAACACAACTGTAAGTTAGTGCGCCCGACCCGCCGTCGCTCGGCACCCAGCAAATAAAGCGTCCACCCCAATACACCGCCAAAACGCGACAATAGTGGCAACGGGAGAAAATGTAAGAACCAAACCAGGCCAATTCCCAGATATGTCATCATTCTGGCATACGCGTCCGTTCCGATGAAACAGGTAATGCAGGCGGCGACACACCAGCGGGAATCTTGTAACGGTTATAGCTCCATAAATATTGTTCGGGACAACGTCGGATCATATTCTCCAACGCCGTATTGATGACTGCCGCCGTGACGGTATCGGTGGCAACATCCAGCACTAGCGGTTCTATCCGCAAATTATAGCCGCGCCCGCGTGGCAAGCGCTCGCCAAATGCGAGCAGCACCGTCGCCCCGCTCGCTCGCTGCAACCGTTCCACCAGTGTCATTGTATATGCTGGCTGACCAAAAAACGTGGCCCAGACACCCTCTCCGGTGCCAGGCACCTGGTCAGGCAAAATCCCAACCGCTTCCCCACGCTTCAGCGCTTTAAGCAAGGCGCGCACACCGCGCAAATCAGTTGTGGCAAGCGTCACTTGCCCGCGAGCACGCCCATAGGACAACAACGGCGCCAGCCAACGCAACTTGGGAGAACGATAAAGAATAGTAATGGGATGGCTGGCCGCGTAGTATAGGCCAATTATTTCGAAACATCCTAGATGCGGGGTCAGAAAAATAATACCTTTACCTCGCGCCCGCGCAGCAGCAATATGCGCGCAACCATCGCATTTTCGCAAAAGCTTGAGTACCTGCGGCAAAGAACGAAACCAAATCGCGATCAGCTCCAGCGGGCTCTTACCGGCCTCCGCAATAGCCCGCCGCAACAACGACCGACAAGCTGCGCCATGACAGACACCACTCGCGTGCAGATTATCCCGCAACCGAGCAGCGTAACGTGGGGACAAGCTATAGATACTCCAGCCGACAGCAACACCCAGCCAGTGAAACATACCCAACGGCAAACGCGCGAGCAACGCGAGCAACCGCGTCAATATGAATATACGATAGCTCATCGTTTCACGAAGGTGTCCAGCGCACGACCCAGCATGTCCACTTTTTCAAAACAAGCGGATAATCTTCTTGCTAGCAACAAAATTTGTTATCCTAATGAGCTCATCAATCACGTAACCCAGGCACCCAATCATATCCATGAGCCAATATCTCTTCACCTCAGAGTCGGTATCCGAAGGCCATCCAGACAAAATTGCTGACCAAATATCCGATGCCATCCTAGACGAGATTCTAACGCAGGATCCCTACGGCCGGGTAGCTTGCGAGACACTCGTACATACGGGACTGGTAATGTTATCCGGCGAGATCACAACAACGGCCAACATCGATTACATCACCATTGCCCGCAACACCATCAAGCGTATCGGCTACGATAACTCGGCGCTAGGATTCGATTACCATGGTTGTGCGGTGCTGAACGCTATTGAGCGGCAATCGCCGGACATTGCTCAGGGAGTGGACGAAGGCCAAGGCCTAAACCTAGAGCAGGGCGCCGGTGATCAGCGGTTGATGTTTGGTTATGCTTGCGATGAAACGCCACAGCTAATGCCTACGGCGATCTATTACGCACACCGCCTCATGCAGCGCCAGGCGGAAGTGCGCAAGAATGGGCGACTACCGTGGTTGCGGCCAGATGCCAAATCTCAAGTTACCATTCAGTATGTCGATGGCAAGCCTCACCATGTGGACACAATCGTTCTCTCCACGCAGCATGACCCCGACATCACCCATGGCGACCTGTCGGAGGCCGTCATCGATGAAATAATCAAACCGGTGCTACCTGATCAAATGATCACCCGGGAGACCCGTTATTTCATTAACCCCACGGGGCGCTTTGTCGTGGGCGGTCCCATGGGCGACTGCGGGCTAACCGGCCGCAAAATTATCGTCGACACGTACGGTGGCACGGCCCATCATGGCGGTGGCGCCTTTTCCGGCAAAGACCCGTCCAAGGTGGATCGCTCGGCTGCCTACGCCGCCCGCCATGTTGCGAAAAACATCGTCGCCGCTGGCTTGGCTAGCCGTTGTGAGGTGCAGGTTGCCTACGCCATTGGTGTCGCCAGACCAGTTAGTTTAATGGTCAACACCTTTGGTACCGGCAAAGTTTCTGACGAAAAAATCGCGCAACAAATTCAAACGCATTTCGATCTGCGTCCCAAGGGTATTGTCCAAGCGCTCAATCTACTGCGGCCAATTTACACGAAAACCGCGGCCTACGGCCATTTCGGCCGCGACGAAATCGAGTTTTCCTGGGAAGCCACCGACAAGGCCGCTGCACTGCGTGCCGATGCTGGCCTCAACTAACCAATCCGTATTAATCAGGACACGGCGCCGCCGTGTCCTACTCTTATGCTAAGGAACCAGTCCATGGGCACAACTTCCGACCGTAATTTTACCGACTGCAAAGTCGCCGATATCTCCCTGGCCGAGTGGGGCCGCCAGGAAACCAAAATTGCCGAAACAGAAATGCCTGGCCTGATGGCGCTGCGCGAAGAATACGCTGACCAGCAACCGCTCAAAGGCGCGCGCATCGCCGGCTGCCTGCACATGACCATTCAAACAGCGGTTCTCATCGAGACGTTGATCGCACTCGGTGCCGAGGTACGCTGGTCGTCGTGCAATATTTTTTCCACGCAGGACCACGCCGCCGCCGCCATCGCCGACCAAGGCATTCCAGTGTTCGCTTGGAAAGGCGAGTCCGATGAAGAATTCTGGTGGTGTATCAACCAAACCATATTCGGTCCTGACGGCTGGCGGCCCAACATGATTTTGGATGATGGCGGCGATCTCACTGCCATCATGCATGAAAAGCACTCTGATCTGTTGAAGGATGTCCGAGGCCTATCAGAAGAAACCACGACTGGCGTACACCGCCTGTATGAAATGATGCAAAAAGGCACGCTGCTGGTCCCAGCCTTCAATGTTAACGATTCAGTCACCAAATCTAAATTCGACAACCTCTACGGCTGCCGTGAATCGCTGATCGATGGCGTCAAACGCGCCACCGATGTCATGATTGCGGGGAAAATCTGTGTTGTGCTGGGCTATGGCGACGTCGGCAAAGGTTGCGCCCAGGCCTTCCGTGGCATGGGTGCAACGGTATGGATCACCGAGATCGATCCTATCTGCGCGCTCCAGGCGGCGATGGAAGGCTACCGTGTGGTGACACTAGATGAGGCGGCGGCGCTGGGCGATATTTTTGTTACCGCCACCGGCAATGCTGATGTGATTACCCACGACCACATGAAACAAATGAAGCACGAGGCAATCGTGTGCAACATCGGCCATTTCGACTCGGAAATAGACATCGCCGGGTTACGCCAATATCCGTGGGAAAACATCAAACCCCAGGTTGATCACGTAGTCTTCCCCGATGGCAAAAAACTTATCGTGCTGGCGGAAGGCCGACTAGTCAACCTGGGATGCGCCACCGGCCACCCAAGTTTTGTGATGTCCGCTTCTTTCACCAACCAAGTTTTGGCGCAAATCGAGCTGTGGAGTCGCCCTGACACCTATGAAAACAAAGTTTATGTACTGCCCAAGCAATTAGACGAGAAAGTCGCGCGACTACACCTCAAGAAAATCGGTGCGCACCTAACCACGCTAACCACTGCCCAGGCCACATATATCGGCGTCGCCACGGATGGGCCTTACAAACCTGACTACTACCGTTACTAAGACCGCTGCTGCTACCAACTGGATGCCGGGATTAAAACAATGAGCCAACGCAAAGCTAGTTTCAGTTTTGAGTTTTTCCCCCCAAAAACACCGGCGGGAATGGAGAAACTGCGCGCAACACGCAAGCAACTTGCCCAGCTACGGCCTGAATTTTTCTCGGTAACGTATGGGGCCGGCGGTACAACGCGCGACCGAACCCTGGAAACGGTACTGGAAATTCAGATGGAAGGATTCGAGGCCGCGCCGCATTTATCTTGCATCGGCGCGACCGCGGAGAGTCTACGTGAGCTTCTCGACCATTACCGTCAACACGGCATCAAACGCATCGTGGCGTTGCGCGGCGACCTTCCTTCGGGGATGGTGGAAACTGGTGAATTCCGCTATGCGGCCGATCTCGTCGCCTTTATCCGGCAAGAGTATGGCAGTCAGTTTATCGTGGACATTGCCGCCTATCCCGAAACGCACCCTGAAGCCCGCTCCGCTCGTGACGATCTGATCAATTTTAAAAGCAAAGTGGACGCGGGTGCGGACGCCGCCATCACCCAATACTTCTACAACGCCGACGCCTACTTTCACTTTGTCGACGAATGCGAAGCACTTGGCGTTACCCTGCCCATCATTCCCGGCATTATGCCCATTTACAATTACACGCAGCTCGCGCGTTTCTCTGATGCCTGCGGCGCGGAAATTCCGCGGTGGCTACGCAAAAAGTTGGAGGATTACGGCGACGACTTACCCTCCATCCACGCTTTCGGCCTCGACGTAATCACGGCCTTATGTGACAAATTGCTACGTCACGGTGCGCCTGGGCTGCACTTCTATACCCTCAACCAATCGGCGATCATCTCCACGCTCTGGCAGCGGCTAGGGCTTAACTAGCGCCACCATATACCATTACGACCCCTAGAAATTCTGGCGTAGCGGCCTACCCACCAACCGACACCGGCCTCCCTGCGCTCAGCTAATTAGCGCCACAGCACAAAAATCGGTAACAGCGCAAGAAACTTATTTCGCGTCATGAGAAAGGAACTCTTCCCCGTGTAACAACGGCTGTAGCGCAGTGCGGACACTGGAAAAAATGGTGGAATGCGCACTTTCTAGCTGCGCCAGCCATTGCTTCATATGCATTCGCTCGGTAGGCACGGCAAAGCAAGCTGGGCAATTCTCATGAATAACCGGCAATGCCGCACTTTTTGCGAATGCCGCTGTCTGCCGTTCGCGCGCGTACACCAGCGGACGAACAACACGAACATCTCCTTGGTCATTTAAATAATGCGCCCGCATAGTGCGCAGCTTGCCGCCGTAAAACGCACTCATCAGAAATGTTTCCGCGACATCATCCAAATGTTGCGCCAACGCCAGCACTGGATAGCCTTCACGCCGCGCCGCACCATACAACATGCCGCGGCGCATGCGTGAACAAAAAGCACAAAACGAGCTTCCTGCTTTCATTGACTGTTTGGCCTGTTCGACGATGGGAAAACTTTCATAAAAATAGGGAATACCTAAGGCCGCCACGTATGCCTTCAGCGGCGATGGGTCAAAATCTGGTGCCTGAGGGTCAATCGTCACTGCCGCCAATTCGAAGTGAACTGGTGCTTTGGCGCGTAAGTCCAGCAACACATGAAGCAGCGACAAGCTGTCCTTGCCTCCGGACAAACCCAACAGCACCCGATCCCCATCGTGGATCATCGAAAAATCACCGATCGCCTTTCCCGCCGCGCTCAGCAGGGAATGAGGCGGCTTTACTTGCCGCATTCCACTCATGCGTGCCACCAAACCAACGGTAAACACCAAAGAACTTTGGTCGCCAACCTAAGCGCATCTATCATGGGCATACCACCCAAAAACATCATAGGGCGACGCTCCGACCACCATCAACCGGAAGAATAACACCTGTGACATAAGCCGCGTCGTTAATCAAAAACACCGCTGTACGCGCGATGTCTTCCGGACGTCCTTCCCGCTTAAGCAGGGTGTGCGCGACGATACGACGACGCTCCTGATCGTCAAACACCGCGTCATCCTTAGGCCACAAAATCGGGCCAGGAGCGATTGCATTGACCCGCACCTCAGGCCCAAGTTCGTGGGCCAGCGATTTAGTCAGCGCGACAACCCCTGCCTTGCCAATGCTATACACCACATAGCTTTTCATCGGCCGCTCGGCGTGAATATCGGCGATATTCACAATACATCCGTGACTATGCCGCAACGCATCAGCAGCGGCTTGAGATAAAAACAGCGGCGCCTTCAGGTTGGTGCCGATCAAGTCATGCCAATCTTGTTCACCGATTTGCCCCACAGCGGTAGGATAAAAGCTGGACGCATTATTAATTAACACATCTAATCGACCAAAACGCGTCATCATAGCCGCCACCAGCGTTGGTAAACGTTCAGTATGGAGCAAGTCGCATTGCACCATGGCCGCAGTATCGGCGCGCCGTGTATTTAATTCGTCGCATAGCGACTCCGCTTCGTCGCGAGACGAGCGATAATGAATCATGACGTCGGCACCCAAGCCGTGTAAACGACGAGCAATCGCTGCGCCCCCCCGCTTGGCACCGCCGGTAATTAGTATGGCTTTACCTTGCATCACTACTTCCTCTAACGATCATTTTTCTACGACACGCCCGCTCGGCGCACAGGACACACCGGTGCCACAGCGCTACATTTCGCGTTAACCAGCCACGCGCCTGGCATGGTATATTCCCCGACATGCAATCGCTACCATGCCCGACCGATGAAGAGCAACATCACAGCCAGCGTCTCATCCGCCAAATTCACAAAGAAATTGCGGCGGCTGGCGGCTGGATCAGCTTCGCCCACTACATGGAACTTGCCCTGTACACACCGGGTCTTGGCTATTACAGTGCCGGCGCGCGCAAACTCGGTGCCGCTGGTGATTTCATCACCGCCCCGGAAATCTCATCACTGTTCGGGGCGACACTCGCGCGGCAAGTTGCCGCTGTGCTACATGGTGGTGATCTACTGGAGATCGGCAGCGGCAGCGGCAAACTCGCCGCCGATCTATTGCAAGCACTCGCGCAGCACCACGCCCTTCCGCGCCGCTATTACATTCTCGACGTCAGTGCCGACCTACGTCAACGGCAGCAAGCACTAATCAACACGCTAGCACCTCAATTAGCCGCCAAAGTCCACTGGCTAGAGACGTTACCAGCTCGATTTACCGGTGTCATTATCGGCAACGAGGTTCTCGATGCCATGCCGACACACCTTGTGCACTGGCACCATGATGAAATTGCCGAACGCGGCGTAGTGACAGCAGATAATACCTTCCGCTGGCAAGAACAGCCAATAACTGACGGGCCGCTCCATGCTGCGGCAACCAGCCTTGCCCTCGAAGCCGGTTATCTCAGCGAGATCCCGCTGGCGGCGCCCGCGTTCATCGCCAGCCTTGGCCGCCTGCTGGAACGAGGTCTTGTTCTGCTAATAGACTACGGCTTCGGCAGCGCTGAATACTATCATCCACAACGGCATCATGGCACGCTCATGTGTCATTACCGCCATCATAATCATGACGATCCCTTTTACCTGCCTGGGCTACAAGACATTACCGCGCATGTGAATTTTAGCGCGATGACGTCCGCTGCCTTGGCAAGCGGCCTGCAACTGTTAGGCTATACAACACAAGCCAATTTTCTCATTAATTGCGGCCTTACCGACCTATTAGGGCAAGTTTCTCCAACAGAAACAGCCTATTTCTCTTTGGCCAACCAAGCACAACGACTGCTCAGTCCAGCAGAGATGGGCGAATTATTCAAGGTAATCGCCTTCGGCAAAGAACTGTCTTCACCATTGCTCGGCTTCGCTAGTGGGGATAAAAGTCACTTGCTGTGAGCTCACCGAAGACGCATTGACACCATTTTTTATGGTGTATTGGCCCGCCAAAAAATCACGCAAGTCTGGCAAATAATGAATCAAGCGCCCCCGAAAAAAAGCAGGGCAACTCCATCCCGCGTATAAAAACCGTCACACAGTCATGGTAGAAGTGACACTGCGAGGCCGTAATTTTTCTCGCAAAGAACCTTTTTCACCAGACACAACATCGCGGTTGACCACGAAGGAGCTTCTTTCATGTTTAAAAACCTCACGATCAAAACACGGCTAGCCTCCGTTATCGGTATACTGGCCTTAATTCTAGCTGGGTTAGGCATCTACAGTTTGCACGTAATCCAACGAGCTAATACGGAAATCAAGATCTCCATCAACAGTAGATTGGCTTCCGCCGACGATATGGCCGAAATCAACAATCTGATGATCAACAGCATTCACGCGCTGCGATCGGAAGCTGCTAGTAACGCTGCGCTGCAATCTTTTTCGCCATCATCGGGTGTTCAAAAATCAGTGGCTTCAGGAATTTCGACGATCAAACGCGATATTGCCACCAGCACCAAACTATGGCAAAGCTACCTTCGCCACCAGCGTGACGCTGAGGAGAAACCACTGGCGACACGCTACGCTGAAGCGCGAAAACGCTTCGTCAACGAAGGCCTACTCAAGGCTATCGTTCTGCTAAAGGCAGGAGACTATGCGGCGACGAACCACTACATCGCCCAGCGAGCGGTTCCACTACTTCAAACCGCCGCTGGATTATCCAGCAAATTACTGCAACTCCAGATGGACGAAGGCAATCGCGCATATCAGCGCGCCGTTGCGCGTGGTACCTTGGCGCGAAACATCACTATCGGCATAATTCTTTTTGGCATCGGTATTGCTGTCCTGCTGGGCATTCTGTTGATCCGTGCCATCGTGCGACCGATCGAAACGGCAGTCGATATCTTTGGTGAAATCAGCAAAGGCAACTACCACAACAAAATCAACGTCCAACACCAAAACGAAATCAGCCAAATACTCCGTGCCGCCGATACTATGCAAAAACGGCTCGACCAGGAAACTACCGAAACCAAGCGAATCGCCGAAGAAGCAACACGTGTCGAAAATGAAGTCGAAAACGTCGTCCAGGCTGCGGTTAATGGCAGCTTTAATCAACGACTCGATCTCACCGACAAAACCGGTTTCGCCAAGAGGCTCGGCGAGCACATCAACCAACTGCTGGAAACCAGCGAAGTCGGCCTGGGAGAAGTATTACGTGTCCTCGAAGCCATCTCCAACGGTAACCTCACCGAGAAAATTACTAATGATTACAGTGGTACCTTCGGCCAGCTTAAGAATTACTCCAA
>VAOX01033251.1_pt1 | contig 13793 bp, 14 predicted proteins | sample 3393891 | NCBI WGS metagenome assembly VAOX01 (sample SAMN08290429, study PRJNA428436) | hydrothermal vent metagenome | isolation source: Deep-sea hydrothermal vent chimney | place: Indian Ocean: Southwest Indian Ridge | depth 2822 m m | reverse complement strand
TTTTATAATCCGGCGTAATCTGCCCGGCTATTCCTGAATTTTTTGGTTCTGGACACATTCACAGGTTTCACTGTATATTATATAAAAACGATGGTTTACTTTTGTTTAAACTTGTGATATAATATAATTTAATTAGGAGTATAATATGAAAAACGAAGATAAGAAGAAAGTTAATTCTCTATTTGAAGAATATCATAATTTCATAATAGACAATATGATAGACTTTAAAGGAAAATACCATTTAACTAAAGATCAACTATATCTATTAAATTATAAATTCGAAATAGAAATGAAGAACAGGTACTATAAACATAAAGAAGAAAACAAGATAAATAACAAAGTATACATAACAAATGGTTTAGTAGTTAAATAACACAAACGGTTATTTTAAATGATTTATGTACACACGACATAGTTTGGTATATAATTAAATAATGGCCGTATTAGATATAGACTACACCGCTACAACTACTGGACGAAAGTTCCATCTATCAGACAAGTTTTTAAGGACAATTATAGGTCCAATCGGTAGTGGCAAATCAGTAGCATGTTGTATAGAAATATTTAAAAAGTCATGTGAACAAGAACCACATCTCGGAGTTAGAAAGTCTCGGTGGGTTATAATACGTAATACCTACAGAGAGTTGATTGATACTACAATGCGAACCTGGTTCGATTGGGTTCAAGAGGAGTTAGGTCTCTTACGTAAACAAGATATGGAATTTGTCATGGAGTTCGTCTTACCAGACATGACAGTAGTTCAATGCCAAATCTTATTTCGCGCACTAGACAGACCTAATGATATCAAGAAACTTCTTTCTTTGGAACTAACGGGAGGTTGGATTAACGAAGTCCGTGAGATACCTAAAGCTGTACTCGATATGTTAGTAGGACGAGTCGGCCGTTATCCAGCTAAGAGAGAAGGAGGTCCAACATGGTGGGGAGTTATAATGGATACGAACCCACCTGACTCAGACCATTGGTATTTCTCTTTATTTGAAGAGAATTTACCAAGCAATGCAGCTATCTTTCACCAGCCATCAGGGTTGTCAGAAGAAGCAGAGAATGTTGATAATTTACCACCCCGATATTATACGAACATGATGTTGGGTAAAGACCCTGAATGGGTTAAAGTATATGTAGATGGAGAGTATGGATTCGTGAGTGATGGTCTACCAGTAATGCCAGAGTTTCATGATACGATACACGTGACTGAACTCCAAATAGAGTTTGACGCAGATGTACTCTATATTGGTGTTGATTTCGGTAGAACTCCTGCAGCCGTTTTCGCCCAGGAAATTAAAGGACAGATACAGGTTGTAGACGAATTAACTTCCTTTGGTATAGGAGCTACGACGTTTGGTAAGCTACTAGCTGAAAGGATTAAAGGACACTATCCAAAAGGTATTGAAGTTATAGCTACTGGAGACCCAGCTGGTAATAACCCAGGAGAACAGATAGATGAAACATGTATCGAAATTTTACAGAACTATGGAATACCTATTGACCCTGCTCATACAAACAACTTTACGATTAGGCGTGAATCTGTTGCGGTACCTCTTACGACGCTAGGTATGACAGGTGAACCAATGCTGGTTGTATCCCCTAATTGCTCAATGCTTAGGAAGGGTCTCAACGGCGGTTACAAGTATAAAAGAATACAGGTATCAGGAGAAGAGTACCAGAACAAACCTGATAAAAACAAATATAGTCATGTCTGTGAAGCACTCCAGTATCTCTGCTTAGGCATGGGACGTGGTTATGAAGTGATAAGTTCACACAGTGATGTAAGCAAATTTACTGTTAAAGGTGCATTAAGTGGCTAGCCAAGAAACAATCAGAAAACTAAAGAAGACATTCCAATCTCTTGATGCTGAAGGTAAATACGTCAAAGGTGTATGGAATGAACTTGAGAAATATGTAGTACCCTATCGCGGACGTATGTTCCAAAAGAATACTACTGAAGGTAGTGTTGAATGGGACAAGTATGATCACTATGATGATACTGCAGTCATCGCCGCCTCTACTCTTTCAGCTTCAATACATGGAGCTGTAATACCAAATATGCAATGGTTCTATCTTAAGTTTAAAGATGAAGACATACAGAATAATAATGATGCTTCTGATTGGCTAGCAGACACAGCAAAGCGAGTCTATCAAGCAATAGACAATTCGAATTTTTCTTTGGAAGCTGACGAACTTATCCTTGATATGACAGGTTTTGGTCATGGATTCATGGTATCAGAAACTGGCGGTTTAGACGAAGAAGACTTAAGCTTTAGTATGATACCTATTAAGGAAGCTTATTTCCAAGAAGGAATCAAAGGACCTCATTCTTTCTTCAGAAAGCTTGAGTGGAAAGCATCCAAAATTGTAGACAAGTTTGGTCTTGAAAATGTACCTAAATTAGTTAAAGACAAATATGAAAATTCCTCATCTACTGACGAAGTAATTGACATCATATTTGCTATATACCCTCGTAAAGGCAAACGTGATGCTGATATATCAAAACCACTTATACCAACTGAGCGTCCCTTTGGCCATGTATATTTTCTCTTAATTTCTGAGGAACAAATTGGAGAAGAAGGTGGTTATTATGAAATGCCTGCTTATTCAGTACGTTGGAGAAAAGTATCAGGTTCTCAATGGGGACATGGTCCAGGTCATATATGTTTAGGAGACATAAAGCAATTAAATCAACATCGCTTAATGAGAACAAGAGCGATTGAAAAAGCAATTGACCCAGCTAACATTACTACTGAACGCGGTTTAATGTCAAATCTCGATTTAGGTCCAAGAGGACTTACAGTATTAAGAGATATGGATGCACTAAAACCTTATGAAAGTAGAGCTAATTTCCAGATATCATCTGAAGAAATAGCTCTTATGAAAGAATCTATAAAACAAGCATTCATGACAGACCAGCTTGAGTTAAAAAATTCTCCAGCGATGACCGCCACTGAAGCCCAAATTAGATACGAGCTTATGCATCGTCTCCTTGGTCCTACACTTGGTCGTATTAAAGTTGATTGGCTAAATCCAATTGTTGAAAATGTATATAATATAGAACTTAGGGCGGGTCGTCTTAAGGAAATGCCACAGATTTTAAAAGACCAAGACTTTGATATTAGTATTGAGTTTATAGGAGCGTTAGCTACAGCTCAAAAATCTCAACAAGCTACAGACATTTTAGAATGGGCAGGTGCAATAGGCCAATTGTCAGAACGATACCCTGACCTTAAATATCTTGTAGATGACGATGAACTTGGTCGTGAATTAGCTCGATTACGCAATGTACCAGAAAAAGTAATCAATGGTAAAGATACAGTTAAGAAACTTAAAGCCGACGATGCTGCTTTAGCTCAGAAACAAAGTATGTTAGCTGAAGCACAAGCTGAAGGTAATGCAATGAAAGCTCAAGGTGATGGACAGCAATCAATGAAATTAGCTACAGAGGATGGACAAAATGTCTGAACTACCTGATTCTAAAGATTTTCTAGAACGATCACTAAGATTCGATAAACTCTGTCAATCTGTCTTTGGTTCAGGAGCTGGAAGAGAAATATTGAAAGAGTTGAAAACGACTTATGTTGATGCCAATCTCTTTCAAGACAATGATCGTGACACAGTCTATTGTATAGCACAAAGAGACCTAGTCATGCAACTAATATATAAAGCTAAAATGGGGAACAAAAAATGAACGAAGAAGGATTAAAGCAATTTCCAGAAGCTACACATGAGTGGGATGAAATAAAGAATTCAGAAACTCCTGAAATTTTCTGGGACCGTATGACTAATATGCGTTCTAAATTTGGTACAGGAGTTTTCAAACCTGGTGATGACGCTGGTTCTGAAGATTGGGGAAGGTTTACTAAAAAAGTTATTGAATTATCAGGTGAACGCTTAATGCCTAGACCCGATCTTGAAGATGCAGAACAACAAGCTGCCCTATTTAAGACATTAGGTCGACCTGATGAAATTAGCGGATATGAATTCGCTGAAATTGAAGGTCATACATTACCTGATGAACGCAAAGAATTTATAGCTAAAATTGCTCATGAAATTGGTCTAACCAAGAAACAATTAAAAATATTAGACCAGAAAGTTCGTGAGTCAGACATACAAAGTCATGATGCCAATGTAGAAACATTTAATACTCAGTTGAAAGATTTAAAACAAGAATGGGGTTTAACCTTTGATGAAAGAGTACATGCAGCTAAAAAGATTGCTAAAACCTTCTTTCCACAATTAGCAGAAGATACTAATTTTTCTTCAGCTGAACTTAAATCGTTTTATTCTTTAGCTAAGCAATTTGGTTCAAATAACCAAGAATTCCAGTCACAAGGTGACCAAAATAATAACTTAATGTCTCCAGATGAGGCAGCAACAAAGATTTCAGAAATACGTAATAACAAAGAACATCCATACAATAATCCTCAAGCTCAAGGTCATCAGCTTGCAAAAGATAAAATGCGCAAGTTATATTTGATTAAGACTGGAGAATCAATAGAGTAGGTATCGTTAACGCGTCTACACAAAGCCAAAGAAGCTAATCCCAACTTCTTTGGCTACAATTTAACGTCCGGCTATCCGGGTATCGTTTTCAGGGTTTAACTTAATAAGGAGAAAACGATAATGGCTATTACAATCGATAAAGCTTTTATTGAAGAATACGAAGATAACGTACGACATTTGTCACAACAAATGGAAACCCGCTTACGACCTCATATTTATGAAGTTAGTTCTGGTGGTGATGCTTATAACTTTGAGCGTTTATCTCAAACAGCCGCTGTACAAAAGACTGGTCGTCGAGTAGCTACAGTTTATCAAGACGACACATGGTCAAGACGTGTTGCTCAACCTCAAACATGGAATCATACCATGACAATTGAACATGAAGATCGTGTTCAAATGTTAGTCAATCCTGATTCTAATTATGCTTATAATCAAGCTATGGCTATGAACCGCCAAATGGATACATTGATTATTGCAGCTTGTTCTGGTACTGCTCTTGATGGTGATGGTGTTGCTAACGCTTTACCTGCATCTCAAATCATCGGTAATGGCTTATCTCCAATCAGCTTTGATTTGATGACACAATCTCAAGAACAATACATGTCTGATGAAATCATGCCTGATGTTCCTAAAATCTGTGTAGTTGGTCCTACTCAAGTTCGTAAAATGATGCAGTTAACTGAAAATACTTCTTCAGATTATGTACAAGCTCAAGCGTTACAACGCTATGGTATTGTACCTAACTGGATGGGTTATACCTGGATTGTGTCTAACTTGTTAGAAGCTCCAGCTGGTGGTCAATTGTACTGCTTGACTTTTACTGCTCATGGCTTAGGTCTTGCAGTTAATCAAGATACTTTCACACGTATTGGTGAAAATCCAAGTTTCTCTTATATGTGGCAAGTATTTAGTCAATGGACTATGGGCGCAGTTCGAGTTGAAGATGAACATGTTCAACTAATCCACGTAGCAGATACACTTTAAGTTTGATTGACCCTCATAAGAGGGTCTTTTCTTTTTGGTTTAATAGGAGAAATAACATGGCAGCAACTTCAGTAAGAGGAGCACCAGGTGATATTAAAAGTGCATTTGTAACTACTGCATTAACAGGAGCTGAAACAGTAACTGTAGCAGTACCAGCTGGCGATGTAGCTATTATAATTGATAGTACATTCAGTGCAAATGACATCAGTTTAGCTCAAACAATAAAACGCCTACTTGAATATTATAAAGAAACAGTAGAAAAATTAGGTTAACACTTAATTAATTAATTAATTGGAGAACAAAAATGAAAAAGACTATGAACAAACCTGATATAGCTAAGTACCATAAGCTATTAACAGCAGATATTTCTTTAAAGAAAATTTCGACTGAACTTAGTGTTGAAATTGATACTCTGAAAAAATTTACCCCAGATATTATGCAAGCACTTTTTGACAAGAAAAAGAAAAAAGATAAAGACGCTGCAGAACGTTCAGCTAAATAATCGGAGTAATTCATATGTCAGCTAGTAAAGTAGAAATTTGTAATTTAGCTATCAGTTGGCTTGGTGGTCAATTAATTACTGCATTGACTGACAATACTACAGAAGCTATACTTTGCAATGCTAACTATGAAATGAGTAGAAGGGCAGTTCTGGAGGAACGTGAGTGGACATTCGCAATTAAGAGAGTTACGCTGACCCCATTAGTGGCAACTCCTTTATTCGGATACTCTTATAGTTTCACGTCTCCTCCAGACTCTTTAAGATTAATAAATGTTTATGATCCTCGTCATGATGGTAGAAATACTCCTCCTACTTTACCTCATGTATTAGAAGATAAAATTATATATGCTGACATTAATGAAATTGACGTTAAGTATATATGGGACCAACAAACATCAACAAGATTCTCATCACTATTTGACCAAGTTTTGGCTGCTCATATAGCAAGTAGAATTGCAATTCCATTAACTGAGAACAAATCTATGATGGAAGACATGTATAAATTATATGATGATACTCTAGACAGAGCTGCAGCTTCTGATGGACTTCAAGGTTCAAGAGAAATGTTAGAAACTTCTATAATGGAAAAATCACGAAGAATAAACCTTAATTTAGAAGGTATAAATTAATGGCATACGAATTACAACATAGTTTCGCAGCAGGAGAAATATCTCCTAAGAACTACCTAAGAAATGACGGCAATAAAGCTTCTATGCATGCTGCTGGTGTTAAGACTATGTTAAATATGATTCCAGATCCTCATGGTATTGCCGAATCAAGGTTGGGATTTGATTTCATCGATGAAATACTTTTATATAACAATATAAGAATGTTTACTTTTAGTGTAAATAGTGCCGAAGCATATGCCATAGTAATAGCTGACGGAGCATTATATGTATTTGATGAAGATGGATATGTACTTCAAGGACAATTGATAGTTGACAATTTATTTTTCTTTGGTGCAGTGGGTTGGAATTTAAATGATGCATCACTAAAATTAAACTATATTGCAATTGAACTAGCTGGTACTATATATACTAATGTAGTAATTTCTAATACTTCTACTCAACATCAAGTTAGAGTATATGGTTCTAATGAAAGAAGTGAAGAAAACGAATTTGCTTCTATAAGGATTTTAATTGGAACAACTCCTGGTGGCAATGAAATTGCAGATAGTGGTTCTATAGTAGGAGCTAAAAGTGTATATGAATTTAATCATGTAGCAGGATTAACTGATTTTTATGTTACTGTAAATGCATTATCAGGAGTTAAAGATGTAAGAAAGGTAGAATGCTACGAAGGTTTTAATCCATCAAGAGTTGCTTTTGCTGTAGGTTATAACAAATATGAATTATCTATATTAGATGCTGAAATGGAACCTGGTGGAAAAGCATTATACATAGTAGGTAGAACTACAATTTCTCCAAAATTATTACGTTTAAATCAAGGTGATTTTGGTTCTAATAGTTTATGGAACCTTGTAGATATACCATTTACATTTGACGTTAATGGTTCTCCATGGGGAACTAAATATCCCGGTAATATAGGATTTTTTGATGGACGTATGATTCTAGGAGGAACAGACCTTAAACCTACTACAGTATGGTGTTCTAAACCAAATGATTATTTTAACTTTGATTTTGGTACTGCATTAGCTAGTGATGCGATTGATTTACCTTTAGCTAAAAATGGTAGTATTCAATGGATTGAATCAAGTAAAAAGTTAATTATTGGATTAGATACAGGTGAACACTTAATTTTTGCCTCTGGTGCTCTTACTCCTTCTAATGCTCAGACTGAACAACAGTCAGGATATGGTAGTACAAGAATAAGAGCAGTAATAGTTGGAGAAGAAATAGCATATGTAGACCCATCAGGTACAAAAGTCAGACTAATGAATTTTGTAAGAGATGAAGAAGGTTGGTCTTCATATGATATTTCCTTTCAATCAGAACATATAACTTCTGAAATTATAGATGAAATGAAATTTGGACATAGTCCAATAGGTAGATTCGTATTTAAAACATTTGATGGACAACTAGTATTAGCAAATTTTGAAAGAGACCAAGGCACCATAGGTTGGTATAGGTTTAACACAAATGGTAAAATACTATCAACTACATTAATTAAGAAGAATGGAAAAGATAACTTATGGATCGCAGTTGTAAGAGGCGGAAAATTATTTATTGAGAAACAAGCTACAAATATAAATTCCACCCATCATATGGATTCAGCATTAACTTTTATTTTAGGTGTCGGATTCACAGCGACTGTTTTCTTTGGTTATGGACATTTAATAGGACAGACAGTACAGGTAATTGCAGATGGATTAATATTACCAGATGTTGTAGTTGCAGCAAATGGTACTGTCACTATACCTACTCCAGCTAAAAGTATAACTGTAGGATTAGGCTATTCTAGAAAACTTGTGACTCTACAAAGATTAGACAATAATCAATCTGGTAATACTATTGCTCATTCTAAAAGATGGTCTAATATTATAGTATCATTAATTAATAGTTCAAGACCTATTGTAAATGGAAATGATACATTCTTAAGATTCCCAACTACTTTGATGGAAATTAGAGAAAGTAACAAAACAGAGTATATAGAATTACCATTATTAGGTTGGGACCAAGAAGCTGGAATAACAATAGAACAAGATTTGCCTTTGCCATTGAACATAGCAGGAGTTGGCGGTAAATTGAAGAATAACAAATTATGATAGTTAATAGAGAACAATTGACTGAATTACTTGTCGAAGAATTATATGATATTACTAATAAGAATTATGATGAATCTGGACATTTTGACGAACCTTTAGATATAGATTGGAATATGTATTTATCAGTAGGAGATATGTTTACTTCTATTATATTAAGAGATGACGAACTAGTAATAAAAGGAATCTTATTCTTTTTTGTTGGTACTCATCCACATATAAAAACAAAATTAGTAGCACAGCAAATTACATTTTTTGTTGAAAAAGGTTTCAGACGGAATTCAAGTTTAATGATACAATATTCAGAAAACTATTTTAGTGAACGTGGAGTTAATTTTATAAGGCAGTCTGCCAGATATGACTCACATTTTTGTAAATATCTTAGTCAAAAGGGATATACAAAAGAAGATATAACATTTTTAAAGAGGGTATAATATGTCATCTGATTTATTAACAGGAGCAGCATTAATACTAGCTCCAGTAGCTGCAGTTGGAACAGCTTTAGGTGGTGGTTTAGGACCTATAAAACAATATGATAACGAGAAGAAAACTGCAGAAGAGCAATATAGAATAGACCAAGAAAATATACGTCTATATAACTTAGAAGTAGATGAAACTGTCCGTCGTACTAAGTTAAACCAAGCAGAAACAGAAGGCCAAATTTCTGCCAACATAGGTGCTTCAGGTTTTGCAAAGGGTTCTTCTTTGGACAAATACCTTGAATTCGTTAGTACTGAAAACAAGAAAGATATAGACTGGATGAGAACATCTGGTGCAAGTCAAACTGCAATAAAAAGTAGAGAAGCTGACGCTAGAAGACGTAATGCAAATGCTGTAGCTGAAGGTAATTTAGTATCAGGTATAGGCAGTGCCATAACCGGTAATGTTAGCAAAGCTTTTGGTTGGGGATTTTAAATGAAACTTACACCTCGTAATACAACTGCTGTACAATCTTTAGGTCGTCAAAGCGCTGGTACTACAGGGTTAGAGGGTGAAACTTATAAGATAAAGAAAATAAGTGAAACTATAAATAATGCAGCTGACACGTCGTTTAATATAGCAAATAAATACCAGAAAATTAAAACAGAAAGACAGAAACAACAGTCTTCATTATTTAAGCAAAAAGAAGAATCTGAATTCTGGAAACAATATGGTGGAAAAGAATTTTTTAAGCCTGATGAATTACCAGATGAAGTTATTACTGATGGTATGAGAACAAAAGGAAAAATTTCATCTGCGGAAATACTTCCTTTATTATATGAAAATTTTAATAAAGAAAGTATACCAAGGTCTGGACTTATAATAGAAGATGAAAGAGCCCGTAATGATTGGACTTTACAAGCTAATCAAATTTCAGTAGGAAAACAAACTTCTATACAGACTAAAGCTAACCAACAAATTGAGAGACAAATATTTTCTGATCAAAAAACTAATTGGCAAAATGCGATAGACCAAAGAAGACCTGATATTGCATTACAAATAGCTAATGACATGAATGGTTCAGCTACTGAAATAAAAGAATTTAAGTTAAGAACTAATAAAGCTTCTGAAATAGTAACATATGAAGACCTTATAATACAATCAAATATTGAAGGTATGAGAGGAGCTATAGAACATTTAAAAAGCGAAAACGAAATATATGATAAAAACAAAGGTAGTTTAGATTCAACTGGAAGAGTAGCATGGATTAGTAAGTTAGAAAGTGAATTAAGCCGGTTAAACAGAACTACTAAATCTACTAATAAAGCTAACCTTGAACTATTAAAAAGAGAAATTAAGATAACACAAGAAAATTCTCTTAAAGGAAAAGAAGTAGACCCTGAATCATTTGAAATATTATACCGTAAGGCTGTACTCGCTAATGCAGAAAATAAAGGAACATTGACATCTGAATTAAAGAATCTTGAAATGGCTGCAATATTTTCTGGTAATGTAAACATAATGAACAAAGCAGATCGTGATACTAGACTAGGCTATATTGAACAAGTTAAAATAAGTTCGAAGTTTAAAGACTTTGAAACCAAGCAATTAGTAATGAGATTAGAAGCGGCCAATAAAACACAATCTTCTTTGGAAAACAAGGATTTAATGAAAGCTGCATCTGATTCTGGATTTATAAAGTTATCTCCTATAAACATTAATACAAAAGATTTTAATGTTTTATCTCAGCAGTTACTTGCGAGAAAACGACAGTTTGATGTTGCTGAACAAAATTATGGAGAAGGCATAGGAAAAGGTTTGTTTACTAAGAATGAAGCTTTAGCTATGTCTGGTGTATTAAATGAAATGTCCGTAAAAGAACAAATGAATTTCTTGACTGTTAATGCAGCTATATTAGGTAATGAAGCTACAGACTTATATGGACAACTAAACGTTGATGGAAATTCGACTTCTTTTACTATGGCAGGTCTTGCTTCATTAAATGGCAATATGTCTAGTGCAGAAGCAATCTTAAGAGGTAATGCTTATAAACGCGAAAACGCACAACAAGTTAATGCCATAAGACCTTTAATGAATATAGAAATAAATAGTGAAATTAAGGGAGCTTTCTTTGGTAACCCAAAGAAAGAAGCCGCAGTACGTGAAGCTGTACTTGATGCATATGTATTTTATGCTAAGAGTGCTGGAAAAGATTTAGATTCAATCGAAAAAGGCGGAATGTTCGGTGATGATTTATTTGCAAAAGCTATAGAAGCTGCCACTGGAGGAATGTTAGACCAGAGTGGTAGAAAGATACCTACACCGGAATATGGAATGAACCAAGATACTTGGGACGATTGGCTTAATACCATTAGTCCTTTATATATTGATTCATTAGGTGGTATTGATGGTTATGATTCTGCAGAGTTTCTAACTGACTTAAACAATGATGACATTATATTAGAAGAAGTATCACAAGGTAAATATGCTGCATTACGTTCTAATGGAGTTCCATTAGCAGGAAAAGATGGTAATGTGTTTATATTAACTTATAGTGGTGATGCAGAAAGAAAACCAAAAAGAAGTAAGTTTGATCCTAGAGACAGGAATAGATAATGGCCTTTAGACCTGGAAATATAGATAGAATGGAACAATTGAATGCTGAAGCTAAGCCATTCAAAGGATATTCTAGTGCTTTAGAAAATTTCCAGGCTGGTGTTGGACAAGTATTCGATGAGGAATTATCTGTATCAAGTGCTATCAATGATATAGGTACTGCAGAAAGAGCAGACCAAATTAAGAAATTAACATCAGAAGGTTATATACCTGAATCAGTGGTTAAATCATTTACTCGTAAAATGGGACACTTTCAAGAAACAGACTATGATGCTGTAGCAAAATATGCTAATGAATATTTAGATTTAGATAAAGAAATACCTACTACTGAGCAGTTAACCAAATGGCGTGATGACGATTTAGCTCAACGACGTAAATATCGTGAAGACATATATGATAGAGCTTTAACAGGTGGTGATGTATCTTCATTTGCTGGTAGCATGATTGGAGCTGGCTTAGACCCTGTAAATTATATTCCAATCGGTGGTGCTGCGATATCAGGAGCTAAAGCTACTTCAAGAGCTATGTATTCATTAGCTATGGCTAAGAAAGGAGCGATAGGTGGTGTTATAGCTGCAGCAGCTGTAGAACCTTTTATATTTAGTTGGAAAGAAGAAATTGGAGTTGAATATACTACTAAAGATGCCATGTTTAATCTTGCTGCATCTGGCATAATGTCCGGAGCGATAGCAGGAGTTGCAGGTAATTTTGCACATCGAATTAGAAGTAAACGTGAAGTTAATGTTGAGGAAAATCGTTCTTCTTTGGTTGACGAGTTAATAGAAAAAGAAGGTGTTGACAGAGACCAAGCAGAAGATATAGCACAATTTATATACGAATCTCAAGTAGCTCCAAAGAAAGATATGCCTGCTGAAGAATTTGTGCAAAAGACTGAAGACACTCAAGAGTCTATGAATACTAGTACTAAAGCTTCAGATGATTCTAAACCTACTATTAGTCCAGAAGATACTGAAGTAGTCGATAAAGCTTTTGATGAATTAGATGATGATTTTATGAATCAAGAATTTGAAATGATGATGGACGACGATGGTAATATGATTGTTAAATCTTCATTTGCTGAAGCAGACATTGAAATGCAAGTTAAAATTGACGAGCTTGAAGAAAAACTAGGATGCCTATTGAAATGACAGATTGTTTCACAAAGACTGAAAGAGAAAAGTACAAGATAAAGGACATGACTTCTGACCAACAGATAGCGCTTGTAAATAGTCTTATTCAGGATACTAAGAATTCAAAACGCCAAAGTAGACTTCAAGCTATTATAGTAAACAAAGCTCTGTTAAAAGTTAAATACCATCCTAGAGGACCTGCAGCAGGACTTAAAGCTTTAATGTATACTGACAGATTTGAGCAGTCAGGTACATCAGGTTTAGAAGCTAAGATTAATGCAATCAATGCTAATGCACATAATAAGATGTATGATATTATGGAAGAGTTTATGCCTCGTAAATGGGGTCTATTGACTAATAAGAAATCTCAAGTAGGTTTCGCTAAGGCTCTCTTTGGTGAACCTGTCGGTGATACTAGATTTACTAAATTTGCTCAACAATGGGGAGACTTGATTGAAGAGCTTAAAGTCAGGTTTAATAAAGCTGGCGGAAACATTGATTCTGTAGACGACATAGTATTACCTACACATCATGATGAATATTTAGTTGGAAAAAAAGGATTTGAAGAATGGTATAAAGATATTGAAGATAAAATTGACATTGACAAAATGGATTTTGAAGGTACATTCACTAAAGATGTATTCAGGTCTGAATATGATAATATAGTTTCTGGTGGTTTAGACCGCTTTGAACCCGGTAAATATTATGGTAAAGGCAAAGTAGCTAATCGTCATAATGAAAAAAGATTCTTCGTGTTTAAAGATGCAGATTCATGGTTAGCATATCATGAAAAATACTCAGATGGAACACTATATACTTTGATGATGGACCATGTAACTATGATATCAAATGAAATTGGTATGATGGAAAATCTTGGTCCTAATCCAGATGCTGGTTTTAAATT
>VAOX01065391.1_pt1 | contig 13809 bp, 18 predicted proteins | sample 3393891 | NCBI WGS metagenome assembly VAOX01 (sample SAMN08290429, study PRJNA428436) | hydrothermal vent metagenome | isolation source: Deep-sea hydrothermal vent chimney | place: Indian Ocean: Southwest Indian Ridge | depth 2822 m m | reverse complement strand
TTCCATGCATGGTATAAATCCAGAAAATAATGGAGATGCGTATGGTTTGTGTAGGAGTATAGTTCTTCACAATACTGGAGATTTTGGTATAGATACCAATATATGTAATGTTAAAGGTAATAATAGTGGAGCACAAGTATTAAATTTATTAGCTAATGCACGAGTATCCAAAATTGTGTTATTAGGGTATGATGCAAAAATGGTAAATAAAAAAAGCCATTGGCATTCAGGATACGGATTTCCCATGTCAGATACTATATACAAAGATATGTTTATTCCGTGCATAAATAGCATGGCTGATCCAATTAAAGAATTGAGAATTAAAGTTGTAAATGTTTCGTTGATAAGTAATATAACAGTATTTGAAAAGGATATTTTAGAAAACAATGTCTAATAAAGTAACAATTGCAATGGTGTATAAAAGTGGAGGTGATGTATATGACCATGCATATGTAGATAGATTATCGATATCCATTAGTAAATATATTACAATTCCTAAAGAAGTTGTTTTATTAACTGATGTACATAGTTCATTTGATAATGTAGATAGAATTGTTCAATTTTCACATTCATTTCCAAAATGGTGGGGAAAAATAGAATTATTCAGAAATGATATATTTGATACTAATATGGTGCTGTACTTAGATTTAGATACTATAATATTAAAGAATATAAACAATATAGCTGAGTACAATAGTTATTTTTGTGGATTATTAGATTTTTATAAATTAAGTGGGTTCGGTAGTGGTATGATGCTATTTAATCCACATACACATCATAACATTTATACAACATTTATTGAACATTCACAAGCATACATGACTAATTGTATGTATGGAGATCAACAATTTATTCAAGAACAAGTATCATGTATAGAACATTTTCAAATATTATTTCCAAATGAAATAGTATCATATAAAGTGCATTGCATGAATAACAATCACATACCTGAATATGCTAAAATAATATGTTTTCATGGAAATCCTCGCCCCCATACATTATTGAACACATTTTTACAGGATATTAAATGAGATGTATAATAGTGATATTAATAAACAGTTACACTTAAACTATCATTATTATAAATAACCTCCGAGCAATATATAAATGACCAAACATTTTCACCATTCGACAATATATGACTTCGTTAATTCTATTAAAATGGAATCATATATAACAACAACTCCTACACTTAATAAAATTATTTCCCCAGAAACATCTTTATCACCTATGCGCGTAAATGTAAGTCTTATTAAAAATTTTAATGATAATATAATGATTACAGCAACTCATAGAAGGGGTAAACTAACACTGTCTACATATTTACTGAGTGGAATATGTATTCGACAATTTACAATCTTATGAAATATTTCATATATGATTAGACGGAATAATTTATATAAATATAATTTAATACCTTGACCCTAATATTAAAATAAGATACAATACCAAACAATCAAAGGATATATAAAATGAATGAATTACAATTATTACTAAAATATGTAAAGGGTCTAACAGAAAGCAACTGTAAAGTTTTTATCCAAACTGAACAATTTGGAAATTATATGCATTTTGATAGAATGCCGTTTACTCTTGGGATAACAAGAATTGCCAGAGAATATTTAGAAATAATTTTTACTAATACTAATAAAAATTTAACCATTGTATTTGGATCGGAAATTTATAGCCTATATTCAAAGATAAAATTTCTGAAAAGTGATAATGTGTCAACTAAATTATTATCTCAGAATGTGATGGAAGATATCAATGATAATCTTAAAAAGCTGGTAACAATTCCTGTTATAGATCCAATTGAATTAGAAAAATTTAATATTGATATTGAATCATTAAAATAATTACATCAAATACACTGTTTAATATTACTAACCAAAAAGGTCAATAATTAACCATGCTTGATGATATCCGACCGTACAATCATAGTACATGTAATACACTACCATCATCTTTATTGATTGATCGTGAAATTGTATTTGAGTGCCGTAGAATGATAAGTAATTCTAATTATATATCTGCAGAATTATATGAGTTAAACATTATTAAATTAATATATGAAGCTACAGGACTGTGGACTTTAATGGATCGTCGTTAAATTTATGTTAATATCTACTACGAATCATCCCGCAAATAAAATCATAACTCCTGAAATATGTATGGAATCTAATGAAATTGATATGTACCAATATGAAGCTATACATAACAAGAAATGTGGATTTATAAGCAATGTATTGGGGGAACGCAAAACAACTCCATATGCCAGGTCTAATATGTTACCCGGCTTTCTAAATATTACCTCATTGAATGTAGTTGACCCATTCACATTATCTGGGGATGATATAATATCATTAAATCTGTTAATAGGATGGGATGATGTATATATTGGAGGAGAAACAATAATTATCGGCTGATATTAAATACAATCCAAATATCAATTGACACGATATAATTAAATTGGTATAATCGACTCTTAATAAAGGAACCGTATGAGCAACAACCAAATGTATTTACGTCATTCAGCAGATAGCGATTTCGTATGCGAGAATGAATATTTTAGTGAATTTGATGAAGCACCAGACGAAAAGATTTGGGTAACTATATCATCAAAGAAAAATATTGAACTAGTACAGAAGGAATTTAATAAATGTATTGATACTCTAGTAAAAGATCAATATTTAGATAGGGTTGTTGAAAAATATTCGACTATTGAGGATGCTAAGTCAGTTCCAATTACAATATCAGATCAAGGAATAACATCTGATAGTGATAGTGATAGTGATAGTAATAGATTTGTGGTAACCCATGATGAAAAGATCAATCGAACCAAAGAGCATATCATTGTTCTACGAGGGAAAGGTGAGGAGAAACTTAAACACATTTTAATTTCTTTTTGTTATGATTATGATAGTATTACTAGAATTATAATCCATTGTAACAAAACAGCATCTTCCTATATTAATACATGGGTAACTGACTTCAAAACAGAGATTATAACAAATCCAAGATTTGATTATAAAAGTGATAAGGATATTACCCAACCTAGAATGTCAATTATGGCATCTGGTCAAGGGGGCTTGCATAAACTTGAATTCGATCTCGTCAATTTTAATGATGGTATCAAAACTATGATTGATACGCATTATAATGATGGGTTTAAGAACTTTTCAGATGACCTTATTCATAAACTATCAACTACTGACAAAGGGATCGTATTTTTATATGGTGATCCTGGAACTGGAAAAACTAATTATATCAGATATTTAGCACATAAAATTCATCATAAAGATATGATTTATATTCCACCTGATCTAACATCATTACTGACTGGCCCAGATTTTATTGAGTTTGTGTTGAATAACCCCAACAGTATTTTTGTTGTTGAGGATGCTGAAAATGCAATTGAGTCTCGTTCTAATTTAAGATCATCAGCAGTAACAAATTTGTTAAATCTTAGTGATGGTATCATTGGAGAAGCTGCAAGATCACAATTCATTTGTACTCTAAATTGTAATATATCACAGATTGATGATGCATTGAAACGTCCCGGAAGATTGCTCGGTGAATATGAATTTACAAAACTTAGTTTACCAAAGACAAATGCATTACTAAAAACATTGTTTGATAAAACTGCAAAGAGTAAGAAAGCATTATCATTAGCTGAAATTTACGCATTCAGAGATACTAATTATGATAAGCCCATACAAAAGAAGGTTAGGAAGCCTATTGGGTTAGGATAATTGGTAGGTATAAAAATGGCCCGTTACCAGGCCATTTTTTATTATCCAGCAACAGCCCATTTATTTGCTGATAACTCCCACGCTTTTACATATTCAGCCTCTACAGCTTTTTCTAATTTTTTAAGAAAATGACGAAGTTTGTTCATTGAACTCATAATTCGTTTTTGATTTTCTTTTTTTGACGTTGGATCTTTTAATTTATTTACTAAAGCCAGCCCTTTGTTTGCAGCTACAAACCTGCGTTTGGCTTCATCAAACATATATTCAAGATTATCACTATCAAAATCCAACACACCTTCAGTTATTTCAATTTCAGAAATATGAGATAATGTTTGCTTGTATATTGTGGTAAGTGCTTTAATTTTCACTCCACAATCTTTTAATTCTTCTTCTAATAGCATTGCACTCAAATATTCCATAATATTTCCTCTTTTATATATTTATGCGATATTAAAAATTATGTTAATTAGTCCGTTGCTAAAACGAATAATAATTTCGGATCTTGAAACACATATGATATGCTTTCACCATAATATGATACATCTAATAGTTTAATACAGTCATATCCATTATTGAATTATGAAATGTAATATATCATTTCTCACCTGTCTATTTCCTCTATTAAATGATTCTCCTGATTAAATAAATTTATAACCTGATCCCTAATATAGGATAAAAGCGTATATTATATTCCTTAGATTTTGCTATAGGCTCTAGTATCTAATTTCATAACTTCTAAAAATTAAAGTCAAATTTCTCATCATTCAAATTATCGGAAGTGGTATTATCTCTATCGTCAGGATTGTTAAAATTCACTGATTCATCAGGAGAAGTATTTTGAAAATCATCATTGTTATCATTTTCTATATCATTAATAAAATTATTTTTTTCGTCAGTATATTGCTTTTCGAATGTTTTCAATAATATTTCAAAATCATTACGTAAATGAGTTGTTAAAGTTTCTAATTCTTTATCATTTGAATTAGATCCAGTATCTAAATTTGGGAGAGTATTGTCAATTTCATTATTAGAATTTTCTATATCATCTGAGTTTAAGTTTGTAGGATTATCCATTGTAAAAATTTTGAATTCGGTAATAATATTACTAAGTGCTTTCATAATTAGGTCTCATTTAATATATTTATCAATTAATACTGTATAAAATTAAATTAATTATCACCCATTTGATATAGTGGCGGTTACATTCACAGATCCAGTATTACCACCACTATCAGTTACAGTACATTTATATATATTTTGATATGATGATAGATATGCAACAGTCCCAGACCATGATGCTGCAGAGGTTGTCCGCCCAACATAATACATTTTAAGTGGTCCTGCCCCACTGACATAAGCCCAAGTATATGTATATCCTGTACCAGTCCCACCAGTTGCAGTGATGAGCGATACAGAAGTCGTTACAGTAACAGGTGTGGCTACACTATTAGCAGATCCTGATACTGCTGTTGGATTTGCAGTTACTGATAATGCGGCAAGTGTGCTGGGGGATGGTGTGACTGTGATTGAAGGAGTCACAGTAATAGACGGAGTCACAGATATTGTAGGAGTCACAGTTGATGTTGGTGAAATAGTGATTGAAGGTGTGATTGAAGGAGTCACAGATATTGAAGGAGTCACAGATATTGAAGGAGTCACAGTTGATGTTGGTGAAATAGTGATTGAAGGTGTTATTGAAGGAGTCACAGATATTGAAGGAGTCACAGATATTGTAGGAGTGACAGTTGATGTTGGTGAAATAGTGATTGAAGGTGTGATTGAAGGAGTTACAGATGACGTTGTACTTGGAGTAATAGTGATTGTAGGAGTAACAGATATTGTAGGAGTAATCACGGGTGTTGTACTTGGAGTAATAGTAATTGTAGGAGTAACAGATATTGTAGGAGTAACCACGGGTGTTGTACTTGGTGAAATAGTGATTGAAGGTGTTATTGATGGTGTTATTGATATTGTTGCAGAATTGGTGGGGGTAGGAGTTGGTGATATTACCATTGATGATGATATTGTTGGAGTAATTGTTATTGTGGGAGTTATTGTTTGTGTTATAGTAGGAGTGATTGATATAGTAATGCTAGGAGTGATAGATAGAGTTGGGGTAATGCCTATACTCTTAGTTATACTAGGAGTTATTGTGGTAGATGGTGTGGCTGTAGATGTTGGAGTGTGAGTAGGAGCAGGAACTATATATTTTGGATATGATTTTCCAATATCAATATGAATTTCTTCTGGTGAAATTATAGTTCCAACACGCTGAATTGTCCCCCCATAATATGGAGATAATTGCATTTTTCCACTAACACTTAAATATATTGGAGAATTAGGAGGAAGATTCCATTCCCAATTAATCCGATCACTTATATTTGACTCTTCAATTAGTTTAATATAATCTCCAATACCACCAGAATTTGCTGCCATCCATAATGCTGGAATATTAGATAAAGCATCAGCCAATATTAATTCACCGGACGTATTTAGACTTACTAAATCATGTAATAATATATTTACTGATGTAACTCTGTTAAAATCTAAAATATTATCATATACAAAATTATTAACACTTCCAGATGTTTTATGTTTCAATGTTGTTAGTGTAAAAAATTCAAATCCGAACGACGTAAAAAATTTAATTGGAATCTTATTATTGTTAAATGCAATAAAATCTGGATTTGAATCCTCATAAAGGTTTGTTTGCGTCCCCACAGACATAATATTTAGTCCAGTGAGATTATTATATTCTGCAGAAAATATACGTATTTTTTCAACCCATGCAGTACCACTCCACTCCACCCAACTATTTTTACTAGAATCAAAGTACATTTGTCCTATTATTGGTGTAGATGGAGTATGTTTAAATATAAATGGATTTAGTGTTGTATATCCAAATTCTCTCTTTGCGGTTACCTGATTTATTTCCCAATATAACCAATATGATGTGTTAATATGATTAACTGTCCATGCTTTGGTTACTGAAGAACTTTCTATATATAGATAATTTGATCCCCCTTGACAAAAATTTAATTGGATTGGGGTGCTCAATGACAGGTCAAATGTATTTTTATCATTAACTAATATTATTTGCTGATCGCTTTGATATCCAATTATTCCATTTCTAAATGTTACATGCATAAAATTCTCTGATTATGGTAGTTTAAATAATGCTTGTTGAATATCTGGATATGTATTACTAATATTTTTAGAATTTAGATATAAATCTCCATTCTTATATACAAATCCATGATCTGAGTCTGATTGTAAATCACCAATATTTATCAATGAATTGATGATTTTATCATTTGGATAAAATGGAGGTTTTGCAGTTAACAACAATAAACCTTCGTTATCAATAGGTTGTATTACTCCAGTCCCATAATCAATACCTGTTATTTTTACTGTGGTATTATCTGGTATATCAGAGGCAGTTAAATAAGGATTTCCAAACGTAACAAATTTTAAAATGTTTTTACTTAATATATAATAATTTTTCCTTTTCCTAACAAGAATTGATGGCCAATTTGACCATGGGGTTCCAGTTAGATTAAAATCTAATGTCTCTACACTTTGAATAGGCTCTTTAGCTGGTTTAGTAATGAGAATTTGTATTTTTATTACCTTTTTATATAAATCTAATGGGAGAGTTGGATAAGGAAGAATTGTTGGAGGGTATGTAAATTTTGTTAATTTTTGAGGAATTGCAAATATAAAAGTTCCTTTACTGGTTATTAAACTATCAACGATTGGAGATGGTGCAGTTACTAAATTTGTGGGTTGCGATGTTCTTGATATTAATTGTGCTATCCCAGAAAAGTTTTGAGAGAATGTTACAATTAATCTATCACTATTAATAAATGATATAGAATAGGTATTAGGACTTAAACGCTTAGATGTCCCATTACTATCATTTATATAAATTTTAATCACTGGGTTTGAGTTTAAATTGTGAGTGATTATCCAATTATATTGGGGGGTTGTTTGGACAAAGTTAAAAATATTATTTTTTAAAATAAAATCCTTAAGTCCTGGAACTTCTGTAGCAAATTTCCGAACCATGTTATCAGGATTTCTATGTTGTACAATTAGTTTCCCGCGACATCCATCAGTAATGATGCAACGAGAAAACGTAGTCATTCCACGCTCATTTTCAACGAGTTCAATGTCTCTCTTGCAAACATTACATTTGTATGATACTGTTGCCACATGCGATCCAAGTTATAGTTATATTTATACCAAGATTTGCATAAACATGTTAAACATGGTATAATTATATGAACAGATGCAATAAAATGAATATTATGAATATTATGAATATTAAAATTTGTAATAATATAGTAAGAGTTTCAGATTATAATAATTAAACCGGGAAATAAATATGATGACATATAAAGATTTTTTAAAAATAAATAAAACTTGGGTGTCAGTATTATATGATACTGTCATAGACAGTTATATAACCAGTTTAGATATTTTTACATATAATGATCCACCAAAACCAAAATCTGATGAACCATCAACACATCAGCATGAATATGTCAAACCTGATAAAGTAAAGAAAACCACCAGAGATAGTACAATTGAAGATTTATTTGATGGTATAGATGGTGATTGGAGAAATGATGATGAAGATTGATTTGACAGCTTCAACAAATGCATTAAAAGTAGAATCATTACAGCATGCTGGATTAAGTGGTCATGCCCTCGATCTTATGTGTGCTAAACCATTATCAAACAATCAACACGCAATACGAATTAGGCATAAAACATTACGAGAACTGTTAATATATCTTGGGGTTGATGTTGATGGTCGTTCAGATGCTGAACTAAATATTGATACGTCTATGGCCAGAAATAAAGTTCTTATATATTTATTATTGGATATAATTGGTAATACATCAGTGGAATTTTTTCTTGATAATTCTGATACTCGTATGAATTGGGCCAATAAGCTAAACAGCGGTACATGGACAAGAAATAAAGATAATAATTATTGGAATTCTTGTACACAATTATTATTTGATGAGATAATTCCCACTCAAGAAAATGTAATTGATATAGAAATTTCAAAAGATATTATCACATTTAAATGGGATAATATACATAATGGAATATCTAAGTTTCAGTATAGTATTGTAATTTCAGAAATATTAAATGTTGAGCATGCAGGCAACCTATCATGGTGGTTAAATTTATGTAAGTTGGCAATATATGGAATATCATCTGATGATTCAAAGTGTGGTGGGGAACTAATAACTAAAGTTCTTGTTAATAGTACGTCTGATATAATAAATATTATTACATATGACAAATATTTAATAGATTGGAATAATTTATATAATAAAATATTTTCTATTATGTGTTCTAAATAATTATTTGGGCATCAACTAAATTATATACACGTTTAACCAAACTAGGAAATAATATGCAAATAATACACATCCTAAATAAATTTTTTATTGGAATCATAGATTTTGGTATAATATCAATGACATTAATAATTGGAATGTTATGGGTGTTATCATCTGCAATTATATTGGCAATGTCTATAATAATTAATATATTATCATTCATGTTAATAACCCCATTAAGAAGTATAGATAGATTTATTGAACTTATCTATAATAAATTAACTAACGCAGTACGAAAAATATTTAACATTACTGACTGAGAGGTATTGAATAATGAATAGTCCATTAACAATTTTATTAATTTTAATTATAATCATAGAATTTTATATGTGGCAAATGCACATTAGTATATCATTGATTGAATTGGGTAACTATATTAAACAAAAATTTATAACTTTTATATTATGAAATATGAAGACTTATATTCTCTCATATAATGGTAATATTTAAAAAGATTAAATAGCATACATATTATCATTATTTAAGATGGTGTCTTATTAAATACAAGACATATTTATTTCTTTAGAATAAGTATACTTATCATTCTATAATGATAAAATAGTATCCTGAATCATAATAAATCCTATTATCATGAAAATTATATTCTTGATCTATTACTAATAGGTAAAGTTTGCTCAATAAGTCATGGTACTGATTAACATAAAATCCAAATGTGTAATATAGCCACATAAACCCCTTTTTTACTTAGCACAAAAGAGATCATGATCGGCAGGCACATAACCAGAAAGATCCTGTAGATCCAAGCTGTGGGCTTCTCCTCGCCCCGAATGTGATTGAGGTGATGGCTATTCCTGTCCTCTATTGAGATGTGTTGTCGATCATATTCACGGTATTTTGTGATGATCAGCGTACCAGACTTATTTGTTCTCTTTGGTGAGTTTCTGGGAACGTTCTGATAGGATTCCAGGTCTTTCCCTTAGCAAAAGACACACTAGGAATGAATTGACCCATCAGAACTCAGCAGACATTTTCATTCGGATCGGTTTGAAAAGGGCTAATCGAATTCAGCTAAGGGAAATTACCTGTTAATATGATAGTGAATCATTGGTTCGCATCGTTTCATGGTAAGTCAATTTCTCATGTACCATTATACCGTAAAATACTAAAAAATTAGTAAATATTGATATTTTCGATGATGTATGATAAAATAACACATTAGGAGAACATTATGACCAATTCAAAATATATTACTACATGGTATGAATATGATGACTCTGGAAATAAAATCCATATTAAAAAGTCTAATGGATTTGAAGAATGGTCAGAATATGACAAAAATGGGAATATCACCAGTCGTAAAAATACTAAAAATACTCATATAATTAAAAAGTATAATTCTGATGGGAACGAAATCTATAGCATAGAAACTCATAATGGCAAAACCATTTTTGAAGGATATACTGAGTATAATTCCATTGGAAAACGTAGTTATCATACACATACAGATAATGTTCTTTATGAATGTTGGTTTGAGTATGATGATTCAGGTAATGAAATTCATTCCAAAAATACGATTGGGAGAGAAGTTAAATATATTTATTATTCAAATGGGGCACTTAAAAAATCTGAAATTGTAGCATGGCAATATGAGCCGAAGGTCATAACTGAGTATGATTTGGTAGGTAATATTATTTATCGTAGAGAATCTGAAGACTCTGAAGACTCTGAAGACTCTGGAGTTTCTGAATGGTTTGAGTATGATGATTCAGGTAATGAAATTCATTATAAAAATTCGGAGGGTCTTGAATACTGGACCGAGTATGATTTGGCAGGTAATATTATTTATCGTAAAGAATCTGATGGAACAGAATATTGGAAAGAGTATGATACTAATGGAAATCTAATATATGATAAGAAAAAAATGTAATTGTTGCTATAATAATTATATCACTTTTTAGGTTTAAAAAGATTATATATTATATTCAAATGAGGAATCTATAGGTATTAGTTAAATTATGGGAATCATTAAATATTAGTAAAAGATAATATAGATGTCCCATATCATATATAAATATGAAGAATGATTTACTTATGACAACCACAATAATAAAATTAAATTTAAATGAATAAAATAAATGGTATAATAGAAATATGAACAAATTAGAAATCAATAAACTTTATGGTATTATAGACCACAATTATGAAATAATACATGAATGTACCATACAATATAATGAGGATGGAAACATAATACATTATAAAAATTCTAAGGGCCATGAACAAGAATGGGAGTATGACAAGAATAATAACAAGATTCATTACAAAAATTCTGATGGGAGTGAAGAATGGTACGAATATGATGAAAATTGTAGGATGATACGAAGTAGCAATATGAATGGAATAAAAGAGCGGTACGAATATGATGAAAATGGAAATAAAATTCATTATACTATGACAGATAAAATTGAAATTTGGTGGGAATATGAGGATAAAATACTAACAGCATCTACAACACACGATCTTAATGGGACAACATATAGTAGATTTGATCCCAACGGCAATGAAATATATCTTAAAGATACTGATGGACATGAAGAATGGACTGAATATAATAGTTATGATCGCCCTACACATTATAAAGATTCTAAAGGATATGAATTTTATAAAACATATACAGATAGCGGAAAATTAACACATGATATTAGATTAAAACATATGCTTAGTTGTTAATATTGATAAATATAGTTAATATTTATAGGAAAATATATGAAACTTAATGATTTATTGGAAGCCGAAGATGTGTCAATTAAAGATGCTAATGATTATGAAGATCAAGCTAAAAAATTGAGAAGTTCAGGAGCCAAAGTTGATATTGATTATAAGCATAATGGTATAGGAATAGAATTTCCTGATGGTCAAGAATATTTTTTACAGGGTGATGAAGCAAGCGATTTGTTAGATGAAGTTCCAGACAACGTAAATCCAGAAGATTTCATCATCGTAGTCGCAGATAATTGGTAAAATATTTTCCAATATTTTCCTATATTTAATACATAATATTTTATAAATTTCTAGGATAGTAGTCGATATGAATCGATCTTAATTCCGTTCCGGTTGCTCCGATAACAACTTAAAGACTGGCGTTTCTAGTGCAAGAACATTGATAAATATAGAATAGGCATGTAATGATTAACACACATAATTTCAGCAGCATAAGGTTACCAAAAATGCAATTATATTCCAGATTGTTGTTATTTCCACCACAACCTCATATAATTTATAATGAGGTTGCGGTAGAGTCACAAGTATATTCTTTTTTGGACATTCCCCCATTTACTAGAACCAATTTATTACATAAATTGGTTCTAGTATAATTAGAATCCTATAAATTGACGGAGAATAAATGTATTAAAATAATCAATTATGATTCATAAGTCTTTACAATATCTTTAATGCATTTTCTAGGATTTTTGGATTGTTTTATAGTTGAAATAATATGTTTCTTTTCCGTAACAGGTAAAAAATCAGGTTGGGATAAATTCCTATGATGAATGCTATACTCATTGGAAAAGTAATATGATAATGTATAAGTGTTTAAAATATTATAACAATTATAATCAATACATGAACTAATGGAAAATAAATTATATATCACTTGATAAAACAAAGATATCATATCATATACATCAGGGTATAAATTAAAAACTTTAGTGATGGCATTTAATATTATTGACTGAGAAGATTGCAATGCTATAGTGCCTATTACATGAAATGGGATATTATTATTCATTGACCCACTACTATAGGAAAGTATGTTGCTGAATGGCATATATGTTATTACAATATCAAATTCCTGTATGTACAGAATTACTGATCCTGTGGAGGTAGATATATTAATTATATTGTTAATTGATTTTAAAATTATATTCTCCTATCTTATAAGATTTTATATTTAATTATATAATGAACCATATTCCAAGTTATATTATATACTCTAATAATATTGTTTCCGTCTTTCACTGTGAGTCCTTCAATATTAATAGTTATCATAAGAATATTATTAAGGCAATAACAATAGAATATATGATGATGGTTGATAATATTAATATAATACGATCTGTTTTAGTCATGCCATGGTTTAACATTTCTCACTTCCAATTGATTTTACTGTATTATAGAACATTCCCCCAATTATAAAAATCCGATGACGATTTCTTATCAGGATATGCTCTTAGCGTGGTGGAAAGTATACCATAATAATATGTGGGGTGGATAAAAATAGTTTAGATATTGAAAAAAATTCTGGAAAAAATAATTTATGATCAATAAAACAGTATAATAAAATGATACATATTATCATGAAAGACTAAATGGTATAGGGAAATATGTAAAAAATTCTGAAATATTTTTTTAGTGTTATGGGGGAATTGAGAATTAGGTAACAATTAATGATAATAATTAACAATATTTCAAGAAAGGTTCAAGAAAGGTTCAAGAAAGGTTCAAGAAAGGTTCAAGAAAGGTTCAAGAAATTTAGAATATATTTTTTAGCAAGCCACTCCAGCTACCCACTATCCCACGAAAATTTTATAAGGAAACCATTTTTTTCCAAACTGATTTCCACTGTTCAATTATACTACCATAATTTCCAAATGTCAAGTATTTATTTTCCTTGA
>VAOX01011233.1_pt1 | contig 13815 bp, 14 predicted proteins | sample 3393891 | NCBI WGS metagenome assembly VAOX01 (sample SAMN08290429, study PRJNA428436) | hydrothermal vent metagenome | isolation source: Deep-sea hydrothermal vent chimney | place: Indian Ocean: Southwest Indian Ridge | depth 2822 m m | reverse complement strand
GCTGGGCAGATATCTTCTGGTTCAGCCTGTTCCATGAACTGGGGCATATTCTACTGCATGACAAGCGTCATACATTTCTTGAGGATGGGTTGGACGATCCGAAGTGGCAAAAACAAGAGACAGAGGCCAATGAATTTGCACAAAAACTTTGGTTCCCTCTGCCAACTGGCAAGAATTTGTAGCAACACAGAACTTTTCCGCGGAAACCATTACCAAGTTTGCCGATGAAATCGGCATCGCGCCGGGAATCATTGTGGGCCGTTTACAACATGACGGTCTGCTTCCTCACACGCAATATATTCATAAAACACGTTATAACTGGGCCAGTTTTCGTATTGTAACCTTTCCGCAATGACGTAGAAGAAAGGGTGTCCAAGCTCAGCTACGCTACCTGAGGGTCGTGGCAGGTTGGCACACAGGTATATCGTGTAACCATTTGTTTTTTATGGTGGGCCCGCACGGACTCGAACCGTGGACCAAGGGATTATGAGTCCCCTGCTCTAACCAACTGAGCTACAGGCCCTTATTCTGAAGGTCAGGAACATGATGCAGAGGGGTAAAACGCCCTCAGTATATGCCCCTTTATAAGGGGGGGCGATTATAGCGCAGAAATGCGAGGGGTTTAAAAAACCTCGCTAGACATGCGAGTGGCATCGCGTTATGCCTCTTTTGTGTCTGGCTCATGGGTTATTAGCGATTATTCCAGGTCGAGGAAGCTGCGCAGGCGTTCAGAGCGGCTGGGATGGCGCAGTTTACGCAAGGCCTTGGCCTCGATTTGGCGAATGCGCTCACGGGTGACATCGAATTGCTTGCCGACCTCTTCCAAGGTGTGGTCGGTGTTCATGTCAATGCCAAAACGCATACGCAGCACCTTGGCCTCGCGGGCGGTCAGCCCTTCCAGCACACCCTGGGTGGCCTCACGCAGGCCTTCCGCGGTGGCCGACTCGGAGGGGGAGAGGACGTTCTGATCCTCGATGAAGTCGCCAAGGTGGGAGTCTTCATCGTCACCGATCGGTGTCTCCATGGAGATGGGTTCTTTGGCGATCTTGAGGACTTTGCGGACCTTTTCCTCCGGCATCTCCATGCGCTCGGACAGCTCTTCCGGGGTCGCCTCGCGGCCCATCTCCTGGAGCATCTGTCGGGAGATGCGGTTGAGTTTGTTGATGGTCTCGATCATGTGCACCGGAATACGGATGGTCCGGGCCTGGTCCGCGATGGAACGGGTGATGGCCTGGCGTATCCACCAGGTGGCATAGGTGGAGAATTTGTAGCCTCGCCGGTATTCGAATTTGTCCACCGCCTTCATCAGGCCGATGTTGCCCTCCTGGATGAGGTCGAGAAACTGCAAGCCGCGGTTGGTGTATTTTTTCGCAATAGAGATCACCAGGCGCAGGTTTGCCTCGACCATTTCCTTTTTGGCGCGCCGCGCCTTGGCCTCACCGATAGACATCATGCGGTTGATGTTCTTGATCTCGGTGATGGTCATGCCACATTCCCGCTCGAGCTGGATGAGCCGGTGCTGGGCACGCATGATGTCCTCGCGAAAGTGTTTCAGGATCGAGGCATGATCCTTATCGGTCTTGATGTGTCGGTCAAGCCAGTCTGGATCGGTTTCGTTGTCGGGAAAACTGGTGACAAATTGTTTGCGTGGCATGTGTGCCTTGTTGACACAGATATCCATGATGATGCGCTCGTGCGTGCGGATGCGGTCGACGAGGCGGCGCAGGTCGCCGACCATGCGGTCGACCAGCTTGGGCGTCAGCTTGAATTCCATGAAGGCTGCGGTGAGGTCCGCACGCAGTTTCTGGGTGCGGGTGCCGTCCTTGCCGCTCTTCTTGGCTGCGGTCACGGTCTTGTCGAGGAGCTTCTGCATCTGGGCAAAACGTGTGCGCACCTCTTCCGGATCGGGTCCGGTGTCGATGGCCTCTTCCTCGTCGTCTTCGTTTTTGTCCTCATCACGGGCCTGATTGGCGCTGGCTGCCTTCGCGGCCGCCCCTGGCTGGATGATGTCAGGGGCGTTCGGATCGATGAAACCGGTGAGCAGCTCGTTGAGACGTTTGTCACCGGCCTCGACTTTGGCGTGTTCGCGTATCAGTCCCGCCACGGTTTCGGTATGACCGGCCAGTGCGGAGAGCATCTGGTTCATGCCATCTTCGATACGTTTGGCTATCTCGATCTCGCCCTCGCGGGTGAGCAGCTCCACGGCACCCATTTCGCGCATGTACATGCGTACGGGATCGGTGGTCCGGCCAAAGTCACTGTCGGAGGCGGCCAGCGAGGCCATGGCCTCGTCGGTATCCTCGTCATCGGAGGCGGCGTTGTCCGTCATGAGCAGGCTTTCGATGTCCGGCGCGGTCTCGTGGACCGAGATGCCCATATCGTTGATCATACCGATGATATCCTCGATCTGCTCCGGATCGACGATGTCGTCCGGCAGGTGATCGTTGACCTCGGCATAGGTCAGGTATCCCTGCTCCTTACCCTTGGCAATCAATGCTTTAAGCCTGGATTGCTGTTGTTCTGTATTGGTAATCTTGTTAGGACGGCTCATTACGTGATCATTCCCGCTTATTACGGTGTAAAGCCGAGTAATTTTACACTAATTCATGGAATTTGCCCACCGAAGCGGATTTGCTGATTCTGCCTCAGTGCCTGGCGTACCGTTGTCTTTTGCTGCCTAAACGTCGTGCGGCCCGTTCGCCGGATCGGCCACAGGGCCACCGCCCTTGAGTCTGATTACCAGGCGGCCAAGTTCGGCCTTTTCCTCTGCGGTGAGCTGTTCCCCCTTGGCGAGGAGGGCGTCGTAGCGCTGTTCGTGACACCGCTCCTCAAGGCAGGTCAGGGTGTCGGTGAATTCACGCACCAAACGGCTCCCTTCGGCGAGGAGCGGGGCCGTTGCCAGCCTTTGCAGGTGCAGGCCATGTTCGGTGTCGCGCCAGTGTTCCAGCAGCGCGCTGCTACCGAGATGGGGGCGCTGTTGCAAAAGGTCAATCATGTCCACCAGTAAGGCGATACCAGGCAGCGCCAGAGCCCGGAAACGCGTGGCATCGCCCGCCTGGGCGGCCAGGTCGGGCTGCTGGAGCAGGGCGGTTACCGCCGTGCGGACCAGCGAGGGTGCGCCGCGCCCGGACTGCGTGGCGCGAGTGCGTCGTGGTGGTGCATCAGGTCGTGTCAGTACACCGTCCACTGTCCTCGTCTCGACCTGGGCCAACTCACCCAAACGGGTGATCATCATCTGCCGGAAGACCCCGGCGGGAAGGTGGGAGAGGAGGGGACGAGCCAGTTCCACCAGGCGCGCACGGCCATCTATGCTGGCTATATCGGTCCGATTTGACAAAACTTCAAAGAAAAAGTTCGAGAATGCCTCAGCGTCGGCAATTTCGACCTCGAAACCCGCATGGCCGACCTGGCGCACACGGGTGTCGGGGTCTTCTCCCTCAGGGAGGAACATAAAACGGATCTGGCGCCCCTCGCGCATGATCGGCAGAGCGTTCTCCAGAGCGCGCCAGGCCGCCTCGCGCCCGGCCCTGTCGCCGTCGAAGCAGAATACGATTTCGGCGGTGATCCGAAACAGGTGATCGAGGTGATCACGGGTGGTTGCGGTGCCCAGGGTGGCCACGGCGTAGCGGATATCGAACTGCGCCAGCGAGACCACGTCCATATAGCCTTCCACGACCAGCAGGCGCGGGATGTCGCGCAGGGCCTTGCGTGCCTCATAGAGACCATAGAGTTCGCGGCCCTTGTGGAAGACCGGGGTTTGCGGGGAGTTGAGGTATTTGGGGTTGGTTGCCCCCGATGACTTGCCGCCTGTGGTACCGGTGCTGTCCGGTGTGTCCTCATCTGGGAGCACGCGCCCACCGAAGGCGATGGTGCGACCGCGCCGGTCGCGGATGGGGAACATGATGCGCCCGCGAAAGCGATCGTAGGTGTTGCCGTTATCCTTCTCGATGAGCATGCCGGTGTCGATCAGGGCCGTGTGTGTGGCCGTATCTATATCCAGGGTGCGGGACAGGTTGTCCCAGCCGGGTGGGGCGTAGCCGAGGCCGAATTCGGCAGCGATTTCACCACTGAGACCACGTTTTCTGAGATAGTTGATGGCACATTCGGCCTGTGGGTGCTGGCGCAACTGCTGGCGATAGAATCGGTCAGCGTGCTCCAGTGTGGTGTAGAGGTCAGGGTGTGCGCGCGGTGCGCTGGCGGTGTTGCCCGGACCCGTGGGTGTCTCATGGGGCACCGTCAGGTTGAGTGATGAGGCTAGATCCTCGATGGCCTCGACAAAGTCCATGTGTTCGTAGTCCATCAGAAAGCCGATGGCGGTGCCATGGGCACCGCAGCCGAAACAGTGATAGAACTGTTTGGTGGGGCTGACACTGAACGAGGGAGTTTTTTCGTTATGGAAGGGGCAGCACGCCATGTACTCGTGGCCCTTTTTCTTCAGAGGCACGCGGTCGTCGATGACCTCGACGATATCGACGCGTGATATCAGATCGTCGATGAAGTGTTGAGGGATGCGCCCGGCCATGGGTGAGAGTGTATGCCTTCCGCCGATAGCTGACAGCCGGTTTGCGGGAAGTGTTGCCCGGATTGCCCTGGTTCAGCCCTGGAGGCGGGCCTTGATGCGGGCGCTGACAGCGCCCATGTCGGCGCGGCCCTGCAATGTCGGTTTGAGTTGCCCCATCACCTTGCCCATGTCCCGCATGCCGTGGGCGCCCGTGGCGGCAATGGTCGTGTCGATGAGGGTATCGATCTCGGTCTCGCTCAGCGGGGTGGGCATGTAGCCCTGGATGATGGCGACCTCGAAGGCCTCCTGATCGACCAGTTCCTGGCGTCCCGCCTGGGTATACTGGGCGATCGAGTCGCGGCGCTGTTTGAGCATCTTATCCAGCACGCCGAGCACATCGGTGTCTTCCAGGGTGATGCGCTCATCGACCTCGCGCTGTTTGATCGCCGCCGCAATCAGGCGTAAAACGCCCAGACGTGGTCTGTCGCGGGCGCGCATGGCCGTTTTGATATCGTCCTGGAGGCGGACCTTGAGGTCGATATCGTTCATTGGCTGAGGCTCGATGCAGGAAGAATGCGGGCGTAACGGCGGGAAATCAGTACAAACGAACGCGGCGGGCCAGTTCGCGTGACATCTTTTTCTGGTGACGTTTGACGGCGGCGGCCTTTTTGCGCTTGCGCTCGGCGGTGGGTTTTTCATAGAACTCACGGCGACGGATTTCGGACAGGATGCCCGCTTTTTCGCAGGAGCGCTTGAAACGGCGCAGAGCGATGTCGAACGGCTCGTTGTCTCGGACGCGAACGGTGGGCATGCAGTTACCTCGTGGTTTGTGCCGGTGCGTGTGTATAGAGTGCCACCCGACCCAAGGACCGGGGAATTGCGCATTCTAATGGCTCGATGGAGGAAATGCAAAGCCTCATGCAGGCGCTAAATGGTAAAGAGTGATTCGTTATTGGTAATTCGGCCACCTTGGGGCTTGTCCTGGGAGGGGTCAGACACGGACAATACGGGCCATGCGTGTAATCGGTATTGAAACGTCCTGCGATGAGACCGGCCTGGCACTGTATGACAGTGAGCAGGGGCTGCGTGCCCATGTCCTGTACAGCCAGGTGGCCCTGCACGCCGAGTACGGCGGCGTGGTGCCGGAACTGGCCTCGCGCGATCATGTCCGCAAGGTGCTCCCGCTGTTACGTGAGGTCATGGATGCAGCGGGCATTGGGCGCAGCGAGGTCGATGGGGTCGCCTATACGGCCGGGCCGGGGTTGATCGGGGCGCTGCTGGTGGGTGCGGCGTTCGGGCGTAGCCTGGCCTTTGCCTGGGGCGTCCCGGCGGTGGCGGTCCATCACATGGAAGGGCATCTGCTGGCCCCTATGCTGGAGCCCGAACCACCGGACTTCCCCTTTGTCGCCCTACTGGTCTCCGGCGGACATACCCTGCTGGCACGGGTCGAGGGTGTCGGTGACTACGTCTTGCTCGGTGAATCGCTGGATGATGCCGCTGGCGAGGCCTTTGACAAGACCGCCAAGCTCCTGGGGCTGGGTTATCCTGGTGGGCCAGCCCTGGCGCGACTAGCTGAACAAGGTAACCCAGCGCGGTTTCAGTTTCCGCGTCCGATGACCGACCGACCGGGACTGGATTTCAGCTTCTCCGGCTTGAAGACCTTTGCGCTCAATACCTTCACTAAACTGGGCGGCACGGCGGCGACACCCTCGGACCGCGCCGATATTGCCCGGGCCTTTGAAGATGCGGTGATTGATACTCTGGCCATCAAGTGCCGCCGGGCCCTGGCGCAGACCGGCCTGTCGCGTCTGGTCGTCGCCGGTGGAGTGAGTGCTAACCAACGCCTGCGTGCCCGGTTGGTCGACATCGCGCGGGCTGCTCACGGGGCGGTGTATTGTCCACGGCCGTTATTTTGCACCGATAATGGCGCCATGATCGCCTATGCGGGTTGCCAGCGTCTGCTTGCCGGCCAACAGGCCTCGCTCGCGATTACCGTGCATCCGCGCTGGCCGCTCGATACCCTGTCACCACCTGCACGTTGAGGGGGCGCGACAAGCGCGCATCCTGGCCCCGTGGGTATCCGGTCGCCGCTAACCGGGGCGATCATCCTTGCCGATAGGGCCTTCCTGGCCACGCAGCAGTTTTGCGATATTGTCGCGATGGCGCCAATACAGTATGAGCGTCATGATGCCCGTTGCCACGGCCCAGACGGTCTGGCCGCTCAGCCACCACGTGTATAGGGGCGCCAGAGCCATGGCGACCAGGGCGGACAGGGAGGAGATGCGCACCAGGTAGGCCATGGCCAGCCAGGTTGCTGCCGTGGCCAGCCCGATCCATCCGGACAGGCCGAACAGCACTCCCAGTGCCGTAGCCACACCCTTGCCGCCCTTGAAACCAAAGAAGATCGGATAGAGATGACCGCAAAAGGCGGCCAGCCCGACGGCAGCGATGACCAGTGGACTGTCGACCAGCCCGTGTGCCAGCAGGACTGGCAGCACGCCCTTGAGCATGTCGCCCGACAGGGTGACGGCGGCGGCCTTCTTACCGCCATGGCGCAGGACATTGGTCGCCCCGGGATTGCCCGAGCCCTCGGTGCGGGGGTCCGGCAGACCCATGAGGCGGCAGGTGATGATGGCGGTGGAGAGGGAGCCGAGCAGGTAGGCGCCGACAATCAGGGCCAGGGGCAGGCCGATATCCAGTATTGAGGGTGTCATAGGCTCAGTGTGTAGGGGCGTGGTCCGCCATTATACCCGTGAGAGGGGCGCAGGGTCATGGCCTTCGTGCAACCGGTACTGGTCCTGGCCGTGAGCTGCCGCTATAGTGTCAGCCTCATGACGACGCCCAGTGATTCAAGCCCCCCAGCAATGGATATCATTTACCTCAACGAGCTGCGCATCGACACCGTTATCGGTATCTTCGACTGGGAACGGCGCATCAAACAGACCGTTAGCCTGGACCTCGAAATGGGAGTCGACATCCGTCGCGCAGCCGACTCGGACAGCATCGGGGACACCCTGAACTACAAGGCGGTGGCCAAGCGGCTGCTGGAGTTTGTGGGTGAGAGTCACTTTCAGCTGGTCGAGACCCTGGCCGAACGGGTCGCGGCGATCATCCTCACGGAGTTCGATGTGCCCTGGGTGCGCCTGCGGGTGAACAAACAGGGCGCGGTGCGCTACGCCTGCGATGTCGGCGTGATCATAGAGCGTTCGCGCTAAGGCCGTCACCACCATGGCGCATGTCTATGTCAGTCTGGGCAGCAACATCCGTCCCGCCGAGCACATGCGCAAGGGCGTGGCCGCGTTGCGCATGTGCTTTGGTGCCGTGGCGCTGTCCTCGGTGTATGACAGCGCGGCGGTGGGCTTCAGGGGCGATAATTTTTACAATATGGTCGTCGGTTTCGAGACCGACGCCGCTGTACGGACGGTGTTGCAGACCCTGCATCGCATTGAAGAGCGCCACGGCCGGACGCGTGGTGGGTCGCATTTTTGTTCCCGCACACTCGACATCGACCTGTTGCTCTACGCCGGTTTGATCGTGCATGACCATGGCCTGGATGTGCCACGTGCCGAAATCACCCGCCATGCCTTCGTGTTACAACCCCTGGCCGAGATCGCCCCCGAGCTTGTGCATCCCGAACGGGGACGAACCCTGACAGCATTGTGGGCCGAGTTGGCGACTGATTTTTGTCGCGCGGGCCAGTCACTGCACGTCATCCCCTTTCGCTGGACCGACACACCCGGCTAACGGGTCGCCCTCAGCCGTTCAGTGAACGTCCCCCGTCGACGGTGATGACCTGACCGGTGACATAGCGAGCATCGCGGACGAGATACAAAATGGCGGTGGCAATGTCTTCGGGGTTGCCACGGCGCTTGAGAAAGGTGCGTGAGACGATGCGTTGCTTGGTGACTTCATCGAGATCCTCGGGCCACAGGATGGGGCCTGGGGCGACGGCATTGACGCGGACCTCCGGGCCGAGTTCTCCGGCCAGGGCGCGGGTCATCATGACCAGCCCCGCCTTGGTCAGGCTGTAGACCGAGAAGCGGTGCAATGGGCGCTCGGCATGGATATCGGCGAGGTTGATGATGCAACCCTGACTGCGGCGCAGATGCGCAGCGGCGGCCTGGGCGAGAAAAAACGGTGCCTTCAGATTGGCACCGATCAGATCGTCCCACTGTGTCTCGGTGACACTGCCCAGCGGAGTGGCATAAAAGCTGGAGGCGTTGTTGATCAGCACATCCAGATGGCCCCAGGTGCCTGCCGCCTTCTGGATCAGGGCCGGCAGCGCGTGGGTGGTGAGCAGATCGGCTTGCACTAGCACGACGGACTCGGGGCGTTGGGTGTTGAGTTCACGCTGCAGGGCCTGGGCCTCGGTCCGGGAACTGCGGTAATGCAGTATCAGACGCATGCCGGCCGCATGCAGGGTCCGTGCGGTGACCGCGCCGATGCGTTGCGCCGCGCCAGTGATGATGGCGACCTTGTCCGTTAACACGGGTATGCTATCCTCCGGGGCCAATGTCATGAGTCGGGTGTGAACCGGGCTGAAATCGGTGCCCTGCGCTCCCCTGCGAGGGTTGCGCTACGGTGTGGCAGGCACCTCCACTGTAACTGAAACCCAGCGCACGCACGAGGCTTCATGCCAGATACCGGGTCACAGCCAGAGCGCCCCCCTGGCGCTGCCCGCCCCCCCGCGCAGACGCGGGTATCGCACGGCTCGGATCGCCACGATCTGCCCGTACCGGAGGCGGCGGCAAGCGCGCACAGCGCTCGGCTGGGAACGCTGATTGGCGAGGCGATCGGGACCCGTGCCGGCAGGATTTCCTTTGAGCAGTTCATGGCGCTGGCCCTGCACGCTCCCGGACTGGGTTACTACAGCGCGGGTAGCCGCAAGTTTGGCCGGGACGGTGATTTTGTCACCGCACCGGAAATCTCACCGCTGTTTTCCCGGTGTCTGGCCCACAGTTGTCGCGATGTACTCGCTCGCCTCGAGGGGGGGGATATCCTTGAAGTCGGCGCCGGCAGCGGCGTCATGGCGGCGGATATCCTGGCCGAGTTGTCGGCGCTCGATGCCTTGCCCACCCGCTACCTTATCCTCGAACTCAGCGCTGATCTGCGTGCGCGCCAGGCCCAGACTCTGCAGGCGCGGGTGCCGGCACTGGCCGGGCGCGTACATTGGCTTGATGTGTTGCCCGAGGCGAGTTTTCGCGGTGTGGTGCTCGGTAACGAATTACTCGACGCCATGCCGGTACAGCGTTTCGTAATGCGTGCTGAAGGGCCGCGAGTGCTCTGCGTTGGTTGGCAGGACGGTCAGTTTGTATGGCGCGAAGAAGAACCGAGCGATGCACGCCTGGTTGAGCGCATTGATGAGATTGCCCGCGCGCAAGGGGCGGTGTTGTCGCCCGGTTATGTCTCGGAGGTGAATTTGGTCGCCGAGGACTGGGTGCGCAGTGTGGCGGGCCTGCTCGAGGCGGGGCTGGTGCTGCTCATCGATTACGGTTTTGCACGCCACGAGTACTACCATGCGCAGCGCCGGGAGGGTACGCTCCTGTGTCACTATCGCCACCGCGTCCATGATGACCCCCTCATCCTGGTGGGGTTGCAGGACATTACGGCCCATATCGACTTCACGGCCATTGCCGAGGCGGCGCATGCGGCGGGACTGTCCGTCGCCGGTTATACCACCCAGGCCTGGTTTTTGCTCGGTGCTGATCTGACTCTGCTGATTGCGGCTGCGAACGAGGACCAGGACAGCGCCGAGCAGTTGGCCATCGCCAATCAGGTGCGTCGGTTGACCCTGCCACATGAAATGGGTGAACTGTTCAAGGTCATCGGCTTGAGCCGACGCCTGCCCGGTCCCTTGCCCGGCTTCGCCCTGCGCGATATGTGTGAAAAACTTTGAGACAATAAAAGTGAGAGGTGAGGTGTGCGGCCTTATCCCTCCTCATCCTGAAGTGGTCTAACTTGAATTGGAGATCGAATTATGTTTGAGCGATTGGCTAAGACCCAGGCCTTGTTGGAGAAACACCATCGCGGCGGCGAGCGTTTTGCGCAATTGATGAAGGAGACGGCCGACGGGCGTTTCGATGCCGATTTCTGGTCGGCATGGGATCGCTGGATTGCACCGGTGCTGACGGGGCAACCGCCCACGGTGCTTGATCTGGGCACCGGACCGGCGACCTTTTTGCATCGGGTGAGTGCGCGTCATCCCGGGGTGCGGGCCATCGGGGTGGAATGTGCGCCGTATATGCTGGCGGCCATGGGGGACTTGCCCGCAGGCAGTGAGATCCTCACCGAGGACTTGCACGATCCGCACCTGTCCCTGGCCGAGGGTTCGGTGGATGCCGCACTGGCCTCGGTGGTGCTGCATGAGATGCACCAGCCGGTGAAGGCCCTGCGCGAGACGTATCGCTGCCTGCGCCCCGGTGGACGGTTCTATGTCCTCGACTGGGTGCGTGCGCCGCTGGCCCTGTATCTGGAAGAGCGTGAGGCGGAGGTGTTTGACGCCGCGACTGACACGGACGTACTGGAAGACCTCTTTATTCACTTCGTCGAGCACAACCGCTTCACCCGCGAGGACCTGGCCTACCTGCTGGAGCACACCGGTTTTCGGGTACTGGAGAGCACACCCCTCAAGGGCGGGCGCTTCGCCCGCATCATTGCTGAAAAGCCTTGAGGGTCAGGTGGAATGTGCGGGCGATAATTTTCCTTTAAGCAGAATAATGCTGACAATCCAAGATAAGCCCACGCCATGAGTCTGTTGCATATCGTCGTCCTGGCCTGTGTCCAGGGCCTGAGCGAATTTCTTCCCATCTCCAGTTCCGCCCATCTGATCCTGGTCCCGGTGTTTGGCCACTGGCCCGACCAGGGGCTGGATTTCGATATTGCCGTGCATGTGGGTACCCTGATTGCGGTGCTGGTGTATTTCCGCCATGAGATGATGATAATGACCGTCGACTGGCTGCGCTCGCTGCGTGCCCGCCGGCTGGTCGGCGAGAGCCACCTGGCCTGGGCGGTGCTGTGGGCCACGGTGCCGGTTGGCCTCGCGGGGCTGGCCTTCCACCATCTGGTGGAAACGTCGTTGCGCTCACCGCTGGTAATCGCGGGCACCACCCTGTTCTTTGGCGCTCTGCTCGGGTTGGCCGACTGGGGTGGGCGGCGAGTGCGCACTGAACACGGTCTGAACTGGAAAGATGTGCTTATCATCGGCCTGGCCCAGGCCGTGGCGCTGATTCCCGGCACCTCACGTTCGGGCATCACCATGACGGCGGGGCTTATGCTGGGCCTGACCCGTGAGGGGGCGGCACGGTTTTCCTTTCTGCTGTCGATCCCTGTCATCGTACTGGCGGGGGGCTTCAAGACGCTGGAGGCCGTGCGCGATCAGGTCCCCATCGACTGGGCCGCACTGGGTCTGGGGGTGATGCTCTCCGCGCTTACGGCCTATCTGTGCATCCATTATTTTCTCAAGTGGTTGGACCGCTTCGGCATGTGGCCCTTTGTGGTCTATCGGCTGGTACTGGGTGGGATCTTGCTCGGGGTCTTTCTGTGAGTGCCAGCGGTGCGCCCCTGCATCGAACCTTGTCGTCTAAAAATGAGGGGATGCTTAAGGGTCGTGGTACCCCTCAATAAATGAGTGATGCGTTAAGCCAGAACTAAGGCTAAACTCTGTCATAATCTGTCCTCCTCGATAATGGCTCTGCACCTACGACCCCCCAACCTCTAGGCATAACCCACGCTTTCAAGGTTGGGCAGGTCAACACATTATGTCTAGAATGAATGCATGATTCATTCTGCTACACCACCACTTCCAGGAACTCGGCGATAACCGTGAACTCGCCTTCGTCGTCGACGGTCAGTTCGATTGCCTCGAAGTCCGGGTTGCTCGGCTTCAGGGTGATCCTGAAGTGGCGCCACGCGAGGGCGGCCATTTCGACGGTGGACTCGGTCAAACCTGCCATATGCCCTCCGGTTCCGGTGCGGTTGCCAACGGATTCTCTCGATCAAAGGCCCACCGCGCCGGGTTATCGAGGATGTATTGCCGGATGCGGTTCAGGGATTCTTCGTTGTGGATGATATGTTCGTAATAATTGCGTTGCCACAATCGCCCGGAGAAAGCCAGCCACGCCGATTGTCTGATGCCGCGCGTATACAAAACCGTGGTCAGGGATTTGAACGCGCCAACCACATTCCCCAATGTAGGGGCAACCCTTGTGGTTGCCCCATTTGCGCCCACCCCCGGCAGGTGTGGGGCGGGCACAAGACCCGCCCCTACGTTCCCATCACATGTGATGACGATGACGCCGTGGATATGATTGGGCATAACGATAAATGCATCCAATCCAACGGTGGGAAATCGGTTTGACAATGCATCCCATTCGGCCAACACCATCTCCCCGGCGGCATTCAATCGCATTACACCATCTCTCACCTCGCCAAACGTAGGGGCGACCCTTGTGGTTGCCCTATTTGCGCCCGTTTCCACGTTCCGATCTCGGGTGCAGACGGTGACAAAATACGCCCCGTCCTGCGTATAGTCGTATCCCTTCAGACGGATAGACCGGCGGTGGTGTGTTTTAGGGTCGTATTTCATAGCCCCTGTCCTTCAAAAATCGCTCCGTATGCTTTCGCAGTTCGCCAGAGATGAACCTGAGGAGCAGAGTGTCGCGCAGTGCGACGCGCCAGCACGACCTCGCCGTAGTCGGCCCGTTCCGGTGACTTGCTATCCGTCGCGATCGACGGATCACGGATGTACTCGTATTCCAGCTCGCGAAAGTAATCCACGGTCACGATCTCAACTTGGGCTTCGTCAACGTAAATCCTTTCACCTCCTCGAGGTCGAGGCCAGTAGAAGCGGCTTCGCGCCGAATCATCCGGGTCAAGAGCCAGTTCTCAAGCTTTTCACGAATCTGCCGCACGGAGAAGCCCACGACTCCAACAACGGTCGCTATTACAAATAAAGCCATGAGTATCCAATCCACGACCGGATTCAGCGATGTCACACCGAGGCCTGCTGCCATGGTGCCCCCTACCAGCGCAAGGCCAACGACACCTGCGGCGGCCCAAGAGCGCTGCTTCGCCCTCCGGGAGCATCGCCAGTATATACGCTCCTGAACGTCCTTCTTTGACACACGTTCCGCCGCGAGCTTTTCCAGTGTCCTCCGATGTGAAGCCTGTTCGGTTTGGTATTTCTCGCTCCCTTCTTTCTTGATCTCCCTTATTATGCGACTGAGTGTCTCAGTCACCGTCCGCTCGGTGAGGGCATCCTCCTCACCGAGGGTCAGGTTCATCAACTCCTTCTGGGCCAAGTCGCTGCTTCGCAG
>VAOX01002453.1_pt1 | contig 13861 bp, 14 predicted proteins | sample 3393891 | NCBI WGS metagenome assembly VAOX01 (sample SAMN08290429, study PRJNA428436) | hydrothermal vent metagenome | isolation source: Deep-sea hydrothermal vent chimney | place: Indian Ocean: Southwest Indian Ridge | depth 2822 m m | reverse complement strand
AGCCGCTACGCGGAGAAACAGGCATCGCCCTGATTAACCTATAGAATGTGACCTCACCCCCTCACCCAGAGGGACGCTCTTACTCGAACAAGAGGTTACGTGACTATGACACCATCAATCGATTCAATATTCAAGCGAGATTACCAGGCCCATCTGCAACACCTGACACTGAAAGGTCTACAGCCAAAAACCATCGACGCCTATGCACGCGCTATCCGCCGAATCGGCGAGTATTTTGACCATCGGCTCCATGACCTGTGCGAGGCACAGCTGCTCGCCTACTTCTCCGAGCTGCTCAGCACGCACTCCTGGAGTGCCGTCAAACTCGACCTGTATGGTCTCAAGTTCTTCTACCAGCACGTGCTGAAAAAACCTGGATGACGATTGACCTGATCAAGCCACCGCGCGCCACACGACTGCCTGATATCGTCACCATTGAAGAAGCCGCCCATAATCCCAGCAGACCTATGGTCCGGGTCTGACCTGCGACTCTATTTTGCTAAAGGAGTAGCATTATGACAGATGAATCTGTGCCCCGATTCTGAGATGAATATATCGACAAAATAAAGCGTTACAAGCTAAGTCCGGGGATAATCCGCTGGTATGTGCGCCAGGCGGAGGCCTACATCAAGGCGTATCGCGGGGTACGACTGGCATAGCATTCTGCTGCTGATGAGGAGAAATATCTGCGAGACAAAGGCAGAAATCCGCGACCGAAGGACTGGCAATCCCGTCAGATTATAGACGCGCTCAGCATCTTGTTTGTTGAGATGGTCATACTGAATGGATCCGGAGGAAATGGAGTCTCGCATTGTTGCATTTGACCTCGAACAATCCTGCCGATGGTCTCTAGGTGCAGATCAAAGTGTTCGGCAATCTCACGATGATGGCTGTATGCTCCGGTTGCATAGGCCGCTACGATAGCGTCATTGCACGTTGGGGTTCGCCTTGCTCACCCCAGTCTACTCATGTCTCTGCCATCTCGTAGCCTGCTGGTGAGGAACGAACTGCAACAAAGATCTGCTGCTACCCTCACTATTGTCATTCCCGCACAGGCAGGAAATCCACCCGGCCCGGAACACGTTTGAGGCCCGCTCAGACGGTATACCCGGTGCTTGCGGAACTTTGCTCCACAAGGTGCCAAATCAGGGCCTACTTGTTTTGATTCGTGGCCTATATTAAACGTGACCTGGACGAGCAAGCAGTGAACTGGGGTGCAGCAGGAGCAGGCAATAAACCGGATGTATCCAAGCCACCTGCGGCGATCCATAGGGCAATTAGGCCGATTCATCGATAATGAGTGCCGTCTCACTAAGACCTGGCCATATGGGGAGCCGGGCAGTGCTTTCCTTACGCAACCGGCTTGGCCTGGTAGCGGCCCACCTCCGTACGCAAGGCAATTGCCAAACGATTCCAGCCGTTGATGGCAATGATCGCCAGAGTCAGTTCAACCAACTCCCGCTCATTAAAATGCACCAGCTGACCGTGATTTCTACCTAGTCCAGTCATGGATACCAACAACACCACGACGGGCAAAGATTTTAAACGCAGTGCTGGGGAGGCTCAGCGGCTGATGCGCCCAAGTGCGATCCTGCGTGCGGTATTTTCTGTGGGTGTTGCACGCAATTCAAGGTGGTCCAACCACTTGATGTTGGCGAAACAATCTGCACCCGGCACCACCAAACGCAGCGGGCCACCGTGCTCAACGGTGAGCACCGCGCCACCGAGGTGGGTAGCGAGCAGTGCGCGGTGCGCTTCCCCAAGCTCCAGCGGTACGCTGAATTCGCCGGCACTTGCCTGCACCCAACGTGCCTCCACAGCCACGCCCACCGCCTCAAGTACCGTGTTGAGTGCGACGCCTTCCCAATGCAAGCCTGGCACGCTCCACCCTTCGAGGCACAGGAAGTCATCAATTATCGCGGCCCGTGGTAGCGCGACCAGATCGGCATCGCATAACGTGAACGAATGAGTCACCAAGCCGTCGACCAACAAGTGCAACCCGACGGGATTCGGTCCAGCACCCGGGTGAACGGGCAAAGAGCTTAGTACTCGTGGCGATTCGGCCATGATTCGTACCTCGATATTTACCGCGCGACTTGCTCAAAGTCATCAGGCTGACAAGCTACGCCGGTCTTAGCATGACTCTTGAGTCCGACAGACTCCTGGCAGATCAAGGATAACGGTCGGCTCCCATTTACTCACCTCAGCGCGGAAGTGTCGAAGCGCCTGTCAGGTACTCATCCACGGCCCGCGCGCATTGCCGTCCCTCACGGATCGCCCACACCACCAGTGATTGGCCGCGGCGCATATCCCCGGCAGCAAAGACCTTTTCGACACTGCTCTGGTAACAAGCGGGACCGTCGGTGGTGGCCTTGACGTTGCCGCGCACATCCTTCGCCACACCGAACATGTCCAGAAATTTCGGTACCGGAGAAATGAAGCCCATAGCGAGCAGTACCAGCTCCGCCCGAATCTCGAACTCACTACCGGCGACCTCGTTCATCTTGTCGTCTTTCCATTCCAGGTGCACGCCAGTGAGGCTTTTCACGTGTCCCTCACCATCGTCGTTGAAGCGCTTGGTCGCCACTGCCCAATCGCGTTCGCAGCCTTCCTCATGCGAGCTGGAGGTTCGCAGCTTGATCGGCCAGTACGGCCAGACCAGCAACTTGTTCTCCTGCAATGGCGGCTGCGGCAACAGCTCGAACTGGGTAATGGAGGTGGCAGCCTGCCGGTTTGACGTGCCGACACAGTCGGAACCGGTGTCCCCTCCGCCAATCACAATCACACGCTTTCCAGTCGCCAGGATTCGGTTCTTCAGCGGGTCATCAGCCACCGCCGGGTTGGGTTGCGAAAGAAAATCCATCGCGAAGTGGATACCCTTCAATTCGCGCCCCGGCACCGGAAGATCACGCGGGGTTTCGGCGCCGCCAGCCATCACCACCGCGTCAAATTCCTGCTGCAACTGCTCGGGTGTGATGACTTTGTTCTTGGCGTATTCCCCGCTCTCGGCGGCAGCGCCTACCAAGACCCCGGTACGGAAGCACACACCTTCAGCGCACAGCTGCTCCACGCGACGATCAATATGCCTCTTCTCCAGCTTGAAGTTGGGGATACCGTAACGCAATAAACCGCCGATACGCTCGTTCTTCTCGAACACTGTCACTGCGTGACCAGCACGGGCGAGTTGTTGTGCAGTGGCGAGCCCGGCAGGGCCGGAACCGACCACAGCTACCGTGCAACCGGTCTTGTAGTTGGCCGGTTGCGGCACCACCCAACCCTCCTCCCAGGCCTTGTCGATAATCTTGTGTTCGATCGACTTGATACCCACCGCCTCATCATTGATATTCAACGTGCAGGCGGCTTCGCAGGGCGCGGGACAGATACGACCGGTGAACTCGGGAAAATTATTGGTCGAGTGCAGCACCTCGATCGCATGTTTCCAATCTTGTCGATACACAAGATCGTTGAAATCCGGAATGATATTGTTGACCGGACAGCCGCTTTGGCAAAACGGTGTACCACAATCCATGCAGCGCGCAGCCTGTATTTTCGCATCAGCGTCGGACAGTGGCCGGATAAATTCGTTCCAGTGTTTCTTGCGCTGTGACGGCGCCTCACCTGGCTCCTGCAAACGTGGGTATTCGAGAAAACCGGTGATCTTACCCATGGTTCTTGTTCCCCCTTACGTTCAGGTCGTGGCCTTGCCGGTGGATGTCTGCGTGGCTTCCTCGTGCGACTCCAGCAAGGCCCGTCGGTATTCATTTGGCATCACTTTCACGAAACATGTGCGGGCGGTACTCCAGTTGCTCAAGATCTCCTTGGCGCGGAAGCTGCCCGTATAGCGGAAGTGCGATTCGAGCAGTCGCCGTACGATGGCCTCATCCGTTGCGCTCGCCATGCCACGCGCCGGCGCATGCCACAGTACACGCGGCATACGCAACCCCTGCTCCACACTGGAGAGCAGTGGCTCCAGGAGCACCATTGAGAGATTGCACCTGGACTCAAACATGCCATCAGGATCATAAACATAGGCCACACCACCGGACATGCCGGCAGCGAAATTGCGCCCGGTCTCGCCGAGTACCACGACCGTACCACCCGTCATATATTCGCAACCGTGGTCGCCCACACCTTCGACCACCGCGGTGGCACCGGAATTACGTACGGCGAAACGCTCGCCAGCCACACCGTTGAAATAGGTCTCACCTTCAGTGGCCCCGTACAACACGGTATTGCCGACAATGATGTGTTCCGGGCCGAAGCCGTGAAAATCGTTTGGCGAGCGCACAATGATGCGTCCACCGGACAAACCCTTGCCGGCGTAATCATTACTTTCTCCAACCAGATCGAGGGTGATACCGCGCGCCAGAAAGGCACCAAAGCTCTGCCCGGCCACGCCATCCATCTGGATATGAATGGTGTCATCGGGCAAGCCCGTATGCCCATAGCGGCGCGCCACCTCACCTGAGAGCATCGTGCCCACTGTGCGGTTGATGTTGCGTACGGCGACGATGAAGCTGATTTTTTCACCCTGCTCCAGGGCCGGCATGGCCTTCTCGATCAATACATGGTCGAGTACTTGACTGTCCCTGTCGAGGCCATGGTTCTGCTCTTCCATGTGACGTCGTGCAGCATCCACCGATACCCGTGGGCGGTAAAACACCCGCGAGAAATCCAGGCCGCGGGCCTTCCAGTGCTCGATACCCTGACGGGTGTCGAGCAGGTCCGCCCGCCCGACCAAATCGTCGAAATGGCGAATACCTAACTGCGCCATAATCTGGCGGACCTCCTCAGCAACAAAGAAGAAATAGTTAACGACGTATTCCGGCTTGCCGCTGAACTTCTTACGTAGCACCGGGTCCTGTGTCGCTATACCGGTTGGGCAGGTGTTGAGGTGACACTTGCGCATCATGATGCACCCTTCCACCACCAACGGTGCCGTCGCAAATCCGAACTCGTCGGCACCCAGTAGGGCCCCGATCACCACATCACGGCCGGTCTTCATCTGGCCGTCCGCCTGCACCCGGATGCGCCCACGCAGGTGGTTCAATACCAAGGTCTGCTGGGTCTCGGCAAGACCCAGTTCCCACGGTGTGCCGGCATGCTTGATCGACGACCATAATGAGGCGCCGGTACCGCCATCGTGCCCGGCAATCACCACATGATCGGCCTTGGCCTTAGCCACACCCGCCGCCACAGTACCTACCCCCATCTCGGAAACCAGTTTTACCGAGATCGACGCCTGTGGATTGCAGTTCTTCAGGTCGTGGATGAGCTGGGCAAGATCCTCGATCGAGTAGATATCATGGTGCGGCGGTGGCGAGATCAGGCCCACGCCAGGTACCGAGAAACGCAACTTGGCGATGTAATCAGATACCTTGTGGCCTGGCAACTGGCCACCCTCACCGGGTTTCGCACCTTGTGAGATCTTGATCTGGATCTGCTCGGCCGAGACTAAATATGCTGCGGTCACCCCAAACCGACCCGAGGCTACCTGCTTGATACGCGAGCACAGCGAATCACCCGCCTGCAGCTCGAAATCCGCTTCGATGTGTTCCTTGCCCAAAATGTTGGCCACGGTGTCGCCTTGCTTAATCGTGACACCGCGCAACTCATTGCGGTAGCGAGCCTCGTCCTCACCCCCTTCACCCGTATTCGACTTGCCACCGATACGGTTCATGGCGATGGCCAGCGTAATATGCGCTTCGGTCGAGATCGAGCCCAACGACATCGCGCCGGTGACGAAGCGCTTGACGATTTCTCTGGCCGGTTCCACCGCATCGTGCGAGATGGCCGTGGCCGGATCGATACGAAACTCAAACAGGCCGCGCAGCGTCAGATGACGCCGGGTCTGATCGTTGACAAGTTGTGCGTATTCTTTGTAGATCTGGTGATCGTTCGAGCGCGTTGCGTGCTGCAGCTTCGCGATCATGTCTGGCGTCCACATGTGCTCTTCGCCGCGCACGCGCCAGGCGTACTCGCCGCCCGTATCGAGGCTGTTGGCCAGTACTGGATCGTCACTGTAGGCGGCAGCATGCAGACGCAACACCTCCTCGGCGAGCTCGAACAGACCAATGCCTTCAATATTGGACGTGGTGCCGGTGAAGTACCTGTCAACCAGATTACGGTTCAGACCGACCACTTCGAAGTTTTGCGCACCAATATAGGACATATAGGTGGAGATGCCCATCTTAGACATCACCTTCTGCAACCCCTTGTCAATCGCCTTGATGTAGTTCCTGATCGCCTTTGCGGGTGTAGTCTCACCCGCTACGGTAGTGAAAGTATGCGCCAGCACCTCCATCGCCAGGTAAGGGTGAATGGCCTCGGCGCCGTAACCGGCGAGCAGCGCGAAGTGATGCACCTCACGCGCCGAGCCGGTCTCCACGACCAACCCGGTGCTGGTGCGCAGGCCCTTGCTCACCAGGTGCTGATGAACGGCCGAGGTTGCGAGCAAGGCGGGGATTGCCACATGCTCGCGGTCGGCACGTTGGTCCGACACAATAAGGATGTTGTGGCCCTGCCGAATCGCGTCCACAGCCTGTGCGCACAACGAGGCCAGACACGCCTCGATGCCGGCCTTGCCCCACGCCGCCGGATAGCAGATATCCAGCTCGAAGCTGCGGAACTTACCCTGCGAATAGCGCTCGATATCACGGATCTTGGCCATCTCGGCGAAGTCCAGGATCGGTTGCATCACCTCCAGGCGTAACGGTGGATTGACGTTGTTGATGTCCAGAAGGTTGGGCCTGGGCCCGATGAAGGACACCAATGACATCACCATCTGCTCGCGGATCGGATCAATCGACGGGTTCGTCACCTGTGCGAACAGTTGGCAAAAATACTGGTAGATAGACTTGCTTCGATCCGAGAGGACCGCCAGCGGCGAGTCGTTGCCCATTGCACCAATCGCTTCTTCTCCCTGGTGCGCCATAGGCAGTAGGTGGAACTTCAGATCCTCCTGGCTATAGCCGAAAGCCTGCTGGCGGTCGAGCAAGGCATCGGTGGCATGGACTTCAGTTCTGGCTTCGGGCAAGTCGTCGAGTTTGATGCGGATACGTTCGATCCACTGTTTGTACGGCTTGGCGTTGGCAAGCTGATCCTTCAGTCCTTTGTCATCGATAATGCGACCTGCCTCCATGTCGATCAGCAGCATCTTGCCCGGCTGCAGGCGCCACTTCTTGATGATCCTGGATTCAGCGATCGGCAGCACCCCGGCCTCTGAGGCCATGATCACCAGATCGTCATCGGTGATGATGTAGCGTGCCGGGCGCAGGCCGTTACGATCAAGCGTGGCACCCACCTGGCGACCGTCAGTGAAGGCGATAGCGGCAGGGCCGTCCCACGGCTCCATCATGGCGCTGTGATATTCGTAGAATGCGCGGTGATTGTCATCCATCAGCGTGTGCCGTTCCCACGCTTCGGGAATCATCATCATCATCGCGTGCGCCAATGGATAGCCAGCCATCGTCAGCAGTTCTAGGCAGTTGTCGAACGAAGCGGTATCGGACTGACCCGGATAGATCAGCGGCCACAGCTTGCCAAGGTCGGTACCGAGTACTGGTGAGGAAATCGCACCGATACGTGCCTTGATCCAGTTGACGTTGCCCTTGACCGTGTTGATCTCACCGTTGTGCGCGATCATCCGGTAAGGGTGGGCCAATTCCCACGCGGGGAAGGTATTGGTTGAGAACCGCTGGTGTACTAAGGCCAGCGCTGAAACGGTGCGTGGATCGGCTAGATCGAGGTAGTAGCGTCCAACCTGACCGGCCAGTAACAGCCCTTTATAGACCACGGTGCGCGTGGATATTGAGGGGGCAAAGTATTCCTTGCCGTGTTTGAGATTAAGCGCTCGGATCGCGCGACTGGAGGTCTTGCGAATCACGTAGAGTTTTCGCTCCAGGGCATCGGGCACCATGACGTCCGGCCCGCGTCCGATGAAGATCTGGCGGATCACCGGTTCTTTAGCCTTGACTGTCGGGGACATCGGCATGTCTTCATCAACGCGAACGTCGCGCCAGCCCAGCACGACCTGTCCCTCGGCATGCACCGAACGCTCCAGCTCCTGTTCGCAGGCCAGCCGTGAAGCGGGCTCCCTGGGCAGGAAAATCATACCGACACCGTATTCACCCGGTGGAGGTAACTTGACGCCATGCAGGATCATTTCCTCGCGGTAGAACTGATCCGGAATCTGGATCAGGATGCCAGCTCCATCACCCATCAGCGGATCGGCACCCACCGCGCCGCGGTGATCCAGATTACGCAGAATCAGCAGACCCTGCTGAATGATGGCGTGGCTTTTATGGCCCTTGATGTGAACAATGAAACCCACTCCACAGGCGTCATGTTCATTACCGGGGTCGTACAGCCCCCGTCCATTCGACAGATCCATTTTCCTACCTCCCAGGGTACGGATTCATTATGAACACCTCCACAGCCATCCGCCAGCCAGTACCTTTGTCCTTGGCCGGGCCTTGGCAACATATCCCCACTGTTTGCCGACAAGGCCAATCTCGGTAGTGGGGGGGTGGCTGCATTGCGTATTCGGATAGTCATGTCATATCACCCATACAATCATTGATCCACGAAGCCCGCACTGTCGGTTTGACTTCACGCAACCGGCTTGGCCTGGTAGCTGCCCACCTCCGTACGAAAGGCAATTGCCAAACGATTCCAGCCGTTGATGGCAATGATCGCCAGAGTCAGTTCAACTAACTCCCGCTCATTAAAATGCACCCGTACCTCAGCGTACAACGCATCGGCCAGATCGTTCGTTACAAGCTGGGTGACGGCCTCGGTCCAGCCTAGAGCTGCGCGTTCGCGTTCTGAATAACATGCCGCCTCACGCCAGGTCGAAAGTAGATACAAGCGCTGTTCCGTTTCGCTGGCGGCTCGGGCATCCTTGCTGTGCATGTCCAGACAATAGGCACAACCATTGATCTGTGAGGCTCGCATTTTCACCAGTTCTATCAGGGATGGTTCCAATGTCGAGTGATGCACACTGGCTTCCAGGCCCAGCATGGCCTGGAACACATCAGGGGCGGCCTTCTGGTAATCGATGCGGCTTTTCATAACTGACTTCCTCGGAATAATGCAGCGCGGCATAGAGCCATTACACAGATACCCTGATTCTTCAGCGACGAAGCAATCGGGCCGTACGGTAGGTTTATCGAAGTACCCCGTAGTTCCATCAGGTCAGCGCGACGTAGTTGGGTGTGTATGAGCCATGGTATCGAGTGCCAGGGTAGAGTGCGCATAAGCTCCACCGGCACGCATTTCTGCAGCAACTCAGATCGCCTCCATGATTTCCTGCTCACTGGCCCCCTGTTTTAGGGCCGCTTCAGTGTGACCGTTGATGCAATACGGGCATTGGGTGACATGGGCCACAGCCACGGCGATCAACTGTTTGGTCTTGACCGGAAGGGCGCCAGCAGCGAACACCTGTGCACTAAAAGCCTTAAAGGCATCCAGGGTCGCCGGGGCGAGTTCACGACGTTGGCGGGCAATTTCCGGAGTGGATTGCGGGTAGACGGAATGGCTCATAAGTTTTCTCCTATCAAGGGTGAGCAACGGGGTTTCAGGCTATAGTCAGAACCGTGACTGGATCGTGATACCGCGGTAATTCGAGGCTGGCATGGCCCAGCACCGGCCGGAAACAAGCCACCTCATTGTCAGGATCATACGTTCTACAACATGCTCCTTGGGTAGGTGCTAGCGAGCCGCCACTCAAAGTAAACGAACGGCCCACGACACCGTTTTATCCCACCACAAACGGGACTCACCCAAGGCAATAAGACTCAGGCAAATACGTTGTAATAAGCTCACAAGCCCACATTGTTACGTTCCAACACGCGTTCAGCTCGATAGCTTGAGCGTACCAGCGGACCGGCCACCACCTCTGTAAAGCCCTTGCCCAGAGCCAGGGTGCGATATTGACTAAACTCCTCGGGAGTTACGAAGCGCGCCACCGGCAAATGGTTTCCGGAGGGCCGCAGATACTGGCCCAGCGTCACGATGTCGACCTGAGCAGAACGGATATCGTCCAGGGTCTGGGCGATTTCGCTATCGGTTTCCCCAAGGCCCAGCATTAGACTGGTTTTGGTCAATGTTCCCGGCGCGTGGCGCTTGGCGAAATCGAGCACACCAAGGGTCTGCTCGTAACTGGCGCGTGGATCACGCACCTGTCGGGTCAGTCGCGCCACGGTTTCGATATTCTGGGCATAGGTCACGAGGCCCGCATCCAATACTGCCGAGATTGCCTCCTGGTTACCGGCAAAATCCGGGGTCAAAGCCTCGATCGCCGCAGCCGGCGCGCGCGCGTGAATCGCTCGGATACACTTGGCATAGTGCGCCGCACCACCATCGGCCAGGTCATCCCGATCAACCGAGGTCAACACCACGTATTTCAGCTGCATCAAGGCAACGGCGGCTGCCACATGCTGGGGCTCAAGTGGATCCAACCAGCCGTGCGGATTACCGGTACTCACCGAGCAGAAGCGACAGGCCCGGGTGCAGACCTCGCCCATCAGCATCAGTGTCGCCGTACCGCGGCCCCAACACTCGGCAATATTGGGACATTTCGACTCGGCACAGACCGTGTGCAGTTGATGTTCGCGAACGATGTCCCGTACAGTTTCATACCCTGCCCCGGAAGGCAAACGTACCCGTAACCATGGTGGTTTGCGGGCTACATCGGGGGTGCTGCTGTCCGAATTTGGACGAATACCGCCCTTGACAGCACGTATTCCTTCCAGAGTGGTGTATTTGCTGCCGTCTGCCGCAGTTTGCGTAGCGCTGTTACGAGACATGAAATGGGTACCTGATAAGTAGTGACTATTCTATGCGACTATCAAGCCTACGACACTCATCCCTCCGCGATGTGCGCAGATCGTGCCAGTGCCTGGCGGTAAAGTTGCTCGGTCTGTAGATTGGCAAAATGTGGGGCGGTCTCACCCGGTTTCGGGTCGCGCAGAATATAGAGAGTAGCGCAGTATGGACAACGTCCGCGCCCGTCCTGGTGGATGGCAAGGTAGATACGTGGATGTCCATTCCACAGGCTGGTGCCAGGCATCGGGCAGGCCAAAGGTAGATCCTGCCAACTTACGCAATGCACCGATTCAGTCGCCGAGTTCTGCAGACCTGTGACGGAATCGGTTTTCTCATCAACCGGCTGTAGCGTGCTCATATCAGCGCTCCAGGTAGGGTAGTTTGTCGGGAATGCCGTTTTGCTCGTCGGCCTCGGGCAGGGCCGGAATGAGCGCATCGATCACCGGCCAGTTCGGTGCGAGCTCCGCATTGATAGCGATGAAATGCTCTTGACCCACCGGTACATCGGCTTCGGGAAAAATAGCCTCGGCCGGACATTCAGCAATACATAACGTGCAGTCGATGCACTCCTCGGGGTCGATAACCAGGAAATTGGGACCTTCATGAAAACAGTCGACCGGACATACCTCAACGCAATCGGTGTATTTGCACTGGATACAATTATCGGTGACTACATGGGTCATGACACATCGCTCTCGTCATAGGGGTTTCGCCGCTACCAGGATAATCGCGGAGTAAGTCGGTGCAGCAAAACATTAAAACGCTGCTCGGCCTGCGGATCGTCGTGCCGCAGCGTTACGCATGCCCGCCCGGCGAAGCGGCATGCACTATCAACCTCGCCTACTGCAGCCAAGGCCTCGAGACTGGCCAGCAGGATGTCCACCAGATCTGTGGGTGTGCTCCCCGGAATATTGGGAGACCGTATGGGGGGTCTGGCTTGCTGCTGACTCATGAGCTTGATTCCTCATCGATGCCAAAGTGATGTTTGGCTTCGGAACTCATTTTCTGGGGTGTCCAAGGTGGGTCATACGTCAGGATGATTTCTCCTGCGGCAATACCCGAAACCCGGCTGATGGCGTTGCTTGCGCCTTCCAGCAGATAATCTGTGGCCGGACAGCCACGAGTGGTCGTGGTCATCCGCACCTTAACCAAGCCTGCCGCATCAACGCTGATCTCGTAGACCAGGCCGAGATCGACGATATTGAGGCCGAGTTCCGGATCGATCACCACCCGCAGGGCTTCCTCGGCTCGGGCGACCACCGCGGCATCATCCTGCGACACGTTCACTTTGGACTCTCATGGTTCGATCCCACCCGTACCATCATGGAATAGGTCGTGCCATCAGCCTCGAAGTCGCCATGCCAGCGGTACCCACGCTTGCTAAGTTCGGGTAATAAAAATACCGGCTCACGACATAGCAATGCTGGCAGCACCGGGCCCGTGGACATCGACTCAAGAGCGGCGAGGATGCGCACCATCGGCTCGGGTGGATCGAGATCGCGAAGATCAAGCTTGGTCGAGGGCCCCGGCCACTCGGCTGCAACAACGTTGGTGTCCGCAACGGGCCCCGATGCCTCCACCGTCGGCTCCGCGGTGGCCGCAGCAGTTGTACGGCGATACCGGTGGTCGCCAGCAACATCAGGGCTGCGGCAAGGCGAAATACTCACGTGGCATCAACCAACAGCGCCGCCATCGCCCCCCATACCCCAAGAAAATAGAGTACGAACCATTTCCGGGCGCGGTGCTCGTTAACCAAATCCTGTACCCGGGGGGTAACCGCCTTGCCGAGAACCGGGCCGTAGCATTCCAGCCAGGTCACGAAGGGCGCAATCTTGTAGAGCGTGGCCAGACCAAGCCCCGACAGCCAACCGAAGGCGATCAAGAACACCACTGCACCGATATGCTGGCTGAGCTGCTGCATACCGAGAAAGCTCGCTATCAACAACACCGCCAGCACCAAAGACGCCATGGCTGGTATCACCATTTTGCTGTTCAGTTCGATGACCCGACGCCTGCGGGTTTGATAAAGACGCATGACATCATAGATATACAGGGCGCCGGCAATCAGTCCAAGTACCGCAGCGATCAGCAGAATCAACCCCGGACCACGGTTCAGGACGATCGCCGCACTACCTCCAAGAATCACCACGTCCAACGCCGTAGCACCGAGCCAGAATGCCCCGTGACTGCTCACTCGGTCTTGTCCGGGGGCCAACATTAAACATAGCGAGCAGTCGATAGCTGACGCCCATGGCGGTAAGGGTGAGCCAACCGCCAAGGCCCGCGACGACGTGCAGCGGTAAGGCATAGGCCAGCATCTGCACCAAAGCAGGGCCACTCGTGACCCCACCCAGTACCAATGTGAATAGGACCCCAAAGCTCACTACAGCGGCGAGGCAACAGATCCAAACTACGATAAAGCGTGCCGGTAAGGCCAGCGGCCGGGCCCTCCACGGGGTCAGACCAAGATCCCATAAGAGCAGCCCGAAACCCGCAACAAGCAACCCACTCGCCAGCGGGAAGAATGGGAAAATAACTTTAATAGTTCCACCCAGACTCAGAAATCCGAGCAGCAGCACGACGATCCCGCTGGCAAGACACACCAATACAGGCAAGGACAACCCCATACTGTAGAGCGGCTTGGCGACCAGTACCGGCACAAACTGGAACAGTGCGCCACAAAGCAGCAGGCTTAGCCAGCCCAGGACCACTAAGTGCACCAGAACCAGGGTTGCCAGCGCACCAATAGGTAGCTGGGGGTATCCATAACCCACCGTCATCAGCACCTCAGTCACCAGCAACGCCGCCAGAGCAACTGTAAAATACGCCATGGTCCAGCGGGAGAGCGTGACACCCGTCATTCAGAATCTCCAACCCAGGGACGTGCGAGTACCTGCGCACGTCCCTGAAAGATGAACAAAGTGCACAAGGCCACATCCAGCAAGTCATGTAGTAAGACTGGTCACGGGGGACATTAGAGCGACAATGCAAGATATAATTACGCTCTAAAAGATTTATTGTCAATATATCTTTT
>VAOX01014950.1_pt1 | contig 13864 bp, 10 predicted proteins | sample 3393891 | NCBI WGS metagenome assembly VAOX01 (sample SAMN08290429, study PRJNA428436) | hydrothermal vent metagenome | isolation source: Deep-sea hydrothermal vent chimney | place: Indian Ocean: Southwest Indian Ridge | depth 2822 m m | reverse complement strand
CATTATATTATGGGCATTAAGATCGGCATGATTAATACCGCTATTATGAAATCGTCGAATTGTAATACCAATTTTTTCCCAGGTTTTATTATCCAATTCACTTGAAATTAATAATGACGACAAAGAATCGGCATTTTTGATTCGTGTCATTATAAAGTCTGCTTCATAAAAACAGGTAAAAATCAGTTTGAACTTTCTAACACGGTATGAAATAGGCGTGGGTACTGGTAAGCCCAGTTTTAGCATTTCGCTCAGTAAATTCCATTCTCTACACGGACGTGTTTGCTCTAAACCATTCCAAAAATACTTGTTTTTCAATATTTTTGCTATTAGTCCACCGCGGCGATATTTGCGTAAAACCAGCTCAATTCCCGACACTAATAAATAATAGGCCGTACCTCGGCCACTAGCACTACCGGTAATAAGCTCAAGTTTTTGTAAAACTATCGGGTCAAAACTGATATTATCAGGATCAGGGAAAATCGAATCATCATATTGGATTATTTGATTCTCAGATTGATTTATTTTTACAGCCATAACTAATGAAATTACCTTTAAAATCACAACCCGCTAGTTTATGTATTCTTCGCTTATCAGCCGTGGGTGACATATGCCACATGTTACCAGTGGTGCGTACCATACAAAAATTCTGGCCAAATACTGACATTACCTGGGTTATCGGTAAACTCGAATATACTCTGGTATGCGATATTCCTAATATTAAGTTTATCATATTTGATAAATCAAAAGGATTTTCGTCCACTATTTCCTTACAAAGATATTTTAAACATAAATCCTTTGATGTGCTGTTACACATGCAAATGTCATTACGGGCCAGTGTTGCCAGTTTATTCATCCCAGCCAAGATAAAACTCGGATTTGATCGACCTTCAGCAAAAGACCTGCAGTGGTTATTTACTAATCATAAATTACAAAATACTCGTTCCGCTCATGTTATTGATAATTTTTTCAATTTTATTGAAACACTTGGCTTATCTGATCGAGCGATGGAATGGAATCTACCGATCCCCCAAGAGGCACTGCAATACGCCAAGCAACAGTTACCAAATGATAATATTTTTGTTATCAGCCCATGTTCGAGTATGGCCTATCGAAACTGGAATACTAAAAACTATGCTGAAATTGCAGATTATGCTCATACTCATTATGGCTTTAGTATTGTGTTAACCGGCGGCCCCTCCGAGTTAGAAAAAAACTATGGTGAAGCAATAACGAATTATGCCAACGCTGAGATTATAAACCTAATCGGTAAAACAAACTTAAAACAATTATGTGCCATACTATCACGCGCTAAACTGTTATTAAGCCCTGACTCAGGACCAGCACACATCGCAACAGCAGTAAATCTACCGGTTATTGGGCTGTATGCTACCACCAACCCAAAACGCGCCCAACCGTACCTCAGTGAACGCTACACTGTTAGCAAATACCGTGAAGCAGTATTGGCCAAATACCATAAAAAGGTGAGCGAGCTACCCTGGGGAACACGGGTTCGCGATCCAGGAACGATGGATAGGATTACCTTCGATGATGTAAAACAGAAATTGGATTTATTTTGTAGCGATAATTCGATTAAAGCAATAAGCTCAAACCCCGAGGACTCAGTTGATCATGAGGCTAAGCAGTAAATACTAATTTAAAGCCCCTCCAAGATTTCATTTAATTCTTTTTTGTGATGTTCTTCAGAAAAATTAAGCTCAACAAAGCGCTGTCCTTGAATTGCAATCTCTCGGCGTGACTCCGGATTATCATAATAATATTCAATTTTTTTTGATAACGATTCTACATTTTTAGACTCAAATAATAGCCCGGTTACTTTATCATTTATAATTTCTGGAACGCCACCCGCATTACTGCCTATCACAGCCACTCCAGATTGCATGGCTTCAATTAAGACTAAGCCAAAAGTTTCAGCATAGGTGGTCAATACAACGGCATCAAAACAACTCATATACGATGAGGCTTTGTCCAGAAATTGATGATAGTGGAATTGCTCCGTTAAATTGTAGTTACTAATGGATTTTTGTAATGCTTGAAAATAAGTTTGATCCATAACATGACCAATTACAGTTACATGGATTTCTTTATTGTTATTACTCAGTCTATTAACAGCTTCAACTAATAAATGTTGCCCTTTACCCTCTTCAATACGGCTGAATATCGCTAAATGTAAAATCAGTTTTGTATTAGATCGTAATTTAAATTTTTCGCAATTGACCGATTTTGATTCCGGCTTATTAAGTCCATGATAAAGTAATTTAATTTTTGATGCCGGTAATGGTAGAAATTCAGTTGCTTCGGTCATTAGTTGCTTGGTAATCACCACAAAACGATCAACGTGTCGGTATAAAAAATTATGGTAAATGTCATCTTTATGACGAGTGATGGCCATATGCCGTGTATAAATTAATTTAACATTACGTGAGCTGAATAATTTTGCAAACACCGCAAGATTAAAATCCCGACTCCAATGAATATGAATAACATCAATTTTATTAGAATCAATTATTCGAGCTAATTTCATCGCTGAATAGAGCGGTAGTAAATGAAAAGACACATTCAGAGAATAACAAAGATCATTGTTTGAATCGTTGTTTGTGCTGAACACTGTAGAGTCACTATTACTAACAGTGACGCACTGATGTCCTAATTCAGTAATAATTTCTGTTGAACGGCGAGCATAGAGCTCTAACCCGCCTTTTCCTGGTGATAAGCATAACACTAATATATTCAAGATAATTTCACTATAATATGACTATTAAAATAATATATTAAGTTTAAATACTGTGATTTGCAATAAGATTAAATGTACAATAGAAAGAAATATAATATAGTCATAATGATTAACTCTATGAAAGACAATCAAACCAATGCCTCTAAAACAACACCAAAATGCATTTTAATTTGTAGAACCGATAAACTCGGGGACTTTGTATTGTCACTCCCTAGTTTTGAGTTACTAAAAAGAACGCTTCCTGATACTAAAATAATCGCGTTAACACAAGAATACACTAAACCAATAGCCGAGTTATGTGGCTATATAGATGAAGTCATTACAATACCCCGATCTGACTCAGCAATCACCACAATAAAAAATACCATTAGAATACTAAAACCCATTCATATTGACGTATCAATCAGTTTATTTACTACTGCGACACTTGCCATTGGCTTATTATTTTCTAAAATTTCATTTAGAGTATCACCGGCAACAAAAATTGATCAACTATTTTATACTCATCGTCTACGCCAGCGACGATCGCAATCACTAAAACCTGAATACGAGTATAATCTGGATTTAATAAAATATTATTTAACTCAGAACAATATCAATTTTAATGACATTAGGAATACGCCATTAATAAAATTTCAGAATAAAACCGTTTTGAACACAAAAAAATTATTTTGTACTAAAAATAATATACAAAAATTGAATAAACTTATTTTTGTACACGTTGGCTCAGGTGGTTCGGCCAATAACCTGCCGCCACACAAATATGCCGACTTAATTAATTTATTAGCCAGTAACTTACAAGCCACGTTTGTTCTATGTGAAGGTCCCGAAGACGCTAGTAATGTAACTCAGACTATAGCCTTACTAAAAACTAACAATTTTATTCGTTATATCTCCAACCAAGGATTACTCGAATTCACTAAACACATAGCAATTGCTGATTTTTTCATCAGTGGTTCCACCGGTCCGCTACACATAGCAGGTGCGTTAGACATTGCAACCGCAGGTTTTTATCCAAACCGTCGTTCAGCTACAGCAACACGGTGGAAAACATTAAATTCAAATAATAACTTAATGGCATTTTCGCCTGCAATTGATGATTTAGATGATATGTCAAAAATTAATATTGAACAGGTTTGTAGTAAGATACAGGCTGCATTGTTGTAGTATTATTTCAAATGAAATATATATTTGTATTAATTAATTTTTAATAGAAAATTGCGAAGACCATAAATCAGCATATTTTACAAAAGTTGAATGTGCTGATAATAGCGCGAGTAAGAATCCTTGCTTACCATCAAGAAAACCTAGTCGCAATAAATACATTTTCACAAAACATCCAATACCGTGTAGGACGGCAGTGGTAAGATTTGTTTTTTTGCCCGATAATTTTTTATCTTGAGCCCAGATAGCAGCATAATGCGCCGACTTAACTAAATAATGATTCATATCTTTATAGGTATAATGCAATAAATCTCCTTTGCATTTTTCTATGGTCATATCACTGGGTATTGTCAATTTTTCATGCACCATAGCATCGTTATACTGGGTTTTATCACGAGGATATAACCGATAAACATAATCAGGATACCAACCACTGTGTCGTATAAATCGACCAAAACAAAACGAGAGTCGCGCAATGGCGTAAACAATTGAAGTATTATTTATCTTTAATTTGTCCTGGATTTCAGTTTTAAGTATATCCGTAATTATTTCATCTGCATCCAGCATTAACACCCAATCACATGAGGCCTGTTTTTGAGCTTTAATTCGCTGCATTCCATAACCTTCCCAAACCGGGTCAACCACAACTTTTGCACCCATTTCTTTGGCTAATTTTCCAGTATCATCAGTACTATCACTATCATATACAATTATTTCAGTCGCCCATTTTGCAGATTCAATGCACGCAATAATATTATCTTGTTCGTTTTTAGTTAAAATTATAATGGATAGTGTAGCCATCTTATCACCTAATAATGTTATCGAATGTGTGTTAACACTTCATCTACTGTTATATCATTCAAACAATTGTTATGCTTAAATTTGCAGTGTCGTTTAAAGCACGGACTGCACTCTAAATTTTTATACAGTACAACAGCACTATCATGCAATGGCGGAGTATAGTCGGGACTTGATGAACCATACAATGCGATCACCTTAACATTAGTCGCACAAGCCACATGCATTAATCCAGAATCATTGGTAATTGCAAATTTTGATACCGATAATAAATCAACGACATTAACTAATTCTGTTTTACCACAAAGATTAAAATGATCACTACAATTAGTATCAATAATTTGATTACCGGATGCTTTATCTTTAGTAGAACCTAATACCCAGACTTGAAATCCCATCGAGGTAACTTTAAGTGCGAGTTCTTTATAATAATGAATAGGCCATTGTTTTGAGGGACCGTATTCGGCACCGGGTAATAAAGCAATGATGGGTTTATTTAGAGTTAAACCCAAATTTTCTAATAATTTTTTAACTTCCGATGGTTTTGTATTGAGTTTAGGATACTGTATGTCAGGTAGGGATTTATTATTTTTAAATTCATTTCCTAAAAACGCATAACGCTGAACGGTTTTTGTTAATAGCGTTTTATCTAAAGCACGTATATCATTTATAAGACCATAACGATGTTCACCACGGTATCCGGTTCGTTGGGGAATTTTTGCAAAAAAAGGGACCAATGCCGCTTTTAAGGATCGAGGGGTAATAATGGCTTGATCGTAATTATAGTCACGTAGTTTAATACCAGCCTGATACCGTAGCTTCAAAGCAAGTTTACCGTGTTGCACCGATAAACTAATTGCTGTTGATACTTCGGGCATCCTTTCGATTAATCCAATCGACCAATCAGGGGCCAGAACATCAATGGTGACATTAGGGTCTTGATTTTTTAAGGCTTTAAATAAGCTCTGCGCCATTACCATGTCGCCAACCCAAGCAGGTCCGACGACAAGAATGTGTTTTGATTTAATATTATTCAAAATTTAACTTTATAGAAATGAATAGTACCTTACCGGTGTAACCATTCCATGTATTTTTGCACACCTTGTTCTACCGAATTAAAATCATCTTTATAACCCGCACTTCGTAGTGCTGATATATCGGCTTCCGTGAAACTTTGATATACACCTTTTAAATGATCCGGAAATGGAATGTACTCAACTTTGCCTTTAGCGTGATATTTAATTACTGCATTGGCAATATCATTAAACGGTTGACTATTTCCCGTTCCCAAATTAAAAATACCCGATTTATCCGGGTTATCCATGAACCACAAGTTAACTTTTACAGCATCAGCAACATAAACAAAATCACGGCTTTGTTCACCATTGCCATACCCCTCATAGCCTTCAAATAATTTTGCGACATCATTGTCTTTAATTTGATTATTAACATGAAATGCAACACTCGACATAGTACCTTTATGTTGTTCGCGTGGTCCATAAACATTAAAATAACGAAACCCGACTATTTGATTTTTTGTTTTGCCTAAATAACGACGCACGTATTGATCAAACAAAAATTTAGAGTAACCATAAACATTTAACGGTTCTTCATGGTCACGTTGTTCTTTAAACACCGTACCAGAACCATACACTGATGCTGATGAGGCATAGAGATATGAAATATTATGTTCGATACAGTAATGTAATATATGCTTAGAATATTCATAATTATTTTCCATCATGAATTTTCCATCCCATTCAGTTGTACTTGAACAGGCACCTTCGTGAAAAATGGCTTCGACCTTTTCGCTAAATTTTTTATTATCTTTGATACGCTGAATAAAATCGTCTTTATCCAGATAATCCATAATTTCACAATCTGCAATATTTTTAAATTTAATACCACTTTTTAAATTATCAACTACAACGATGTCAGTTCGACCACGTTCATTCAAGGTTTTAACAATATTACTGCCAATAAAACCTGCACCACCTGTTACTATTATCATTTGGTATTCTCGTTATTAAGTTGTCTAATTTTAACTATTACAATTCAGAATATTTTTTCTTTTAATCTAATTATCCAGAATTCGATTAATAATATCCGTTGTAGAATGACCATCAACAAAGTTTAATATTTTAACTTCACCGCCATATTCTTTAACTATGTCAGCGCCAACCACTTGCTCTGGCGTATAATCACCACCTTTAACAATAATGGATGGTTTTACTTTTTTGATGACTTCAACCGGAGTATCTTCACTAAAAGGAATTACCCAATCAATACATTCTAATGCAGCTAATACCGACATTCGTCTTTGAACAGTGTTGATTGGTCGATCATCACCTTTTAATCTTTTTACAGAATCATCGTCATTGACTGCAACAATTAATCTATCACCGAGCTGTCTTGCTTGTTGTAAATACGTTACATGTCCTGGATGTAAAATGTCAAAACACCCATTTGTAAAAACAATTTTTTCACCCAGTTGTTTCGCATTCACTAATAAATCTTCTAGTGTTTGTGTTGTAACAACACCACGAGCAACACCCTCGATAGCATGCTTGGCTTGCATTAACTCCGGTACAGTCACAGAGGCAGTTCCGAGTTTACTAACAACGACACCAGCGCCCAAGTTTGACAATGCCATTGCTTGTTCTAACGATTGTCCTGTAGCAATACTCGCTGCCAAAATAGAAATAACGGTATCACCTGCACCGGTAACGTCAAAAACTTCCTGAGCACGGGTTGGTAAATGAAACGCTGGTTTATCTTTTTGGATAAGACTCATGCCCTGCTCACTACGTGTAACAAGTAATGCGTCTAACTCGAATTCTTTTATTAGTTGTTCGGCTTTTTCAACTATCTGCTGTTCGTTATGACACTTTCCAACTACCGCTTCAAACTCAGATAAATTGGGAGTAATGATTGTAGCACCGCGATAAAGTTCAAAATCGTCACCTTTTGGATCAACCAAAACTGCGATTGATTTTTTACGTGCAATGGATATCAAAGACTGAATATTGCGTAATGTTCCTTTGCCGTAATCGGACAGGACTACTGCGCCGACGTTATCCAACGACTCTGCAAATTTCTTTTCCAGAACGTGGTCTTTATCGTTATCAAAACCATCTTCGAAATCCAGACGTATTAACTGTTGTTGTCGACTGATAACCCGAAGTTTCGTGACCGTAGGAGTATCATTTAACGATATTAACTCACAAGTAACATTTTTATTTGTTAATAACTCAGTCAATACCTGACCGGCTTCATCTTTACCGATGTAACCTTGTAAAATAATCTGTGCGCCAAGGCTCGCGATATTAATCGCTACATTTCCTGCACCACCGGCACGTTCTTCCGCACCGGCGACATGCACTACCGGAACAGGGGCTTCAGGTGATATTCGAGTGGTATTACCATGCCAATACCGATCCAGCATGACATCACCCAACACCAGAACTTTCGATTCTGTAAATTTTGGTATTTCTATGTTCATATAATTTTAATTAAAAATAATTATTCTTTTAGTTCAAACTCAGCACCGCAGTATGGGCACTTGGCTTTTCCTGTTTCTTCTATAGGCAAAAACACTCGTGGGTGTGAATCCCAAGATGTCATATTGTCCATAGGACAATGTAATGGCAAATCTTTACTTGTTACTTGATATTTTTTTTCAGCATTGGCTGTTTTTAATTTCACTTTATTATCGGCCATCAAATTTTACCTATCTCGTTGTAATTTTAATTTCAACCAGCAATACTATTTATTGCTGATAAAATGTTATTTAATATATTCTAACCAATCTTGGTATTTATCTAATCGACCATGAACAAGATCAAAATAACGACTTTGAATTTTTTCTGTTATAGGACCACGGCCACCATTGCCAATTGTACGATTATCCAATTCACGAATTGGAGTCACTTCTGCAGCAGTGCCGGTGAAAAAGGCTTCATCACAAACATACACTTCATCGCGAGTAATGCGTTTTTCTTTTACTTGATAGCCAAGATCGTTCGCTAAAAAATTAATTGTATCACGCGTAATGCCTGCTAAAGCCGACGTTAATTCTGGCGTATAAATCACGCCATTTTTGATAATAAAGATATTTTCACCACTACCTTCAGCCACAAAACCCTCGACATCTAATAATAAGGCTTCATCATATCCATCTTGCATCGCTTCTTGCAGTGCTAAAATAGAGTTAATATAGTGTCCATTCGCTTTCGCCTTGCACATGCTTATATTCACATGATGTCGGGTGAGCGATGAGGTTTTAATCCGAATGCCCTTGGTCATACCGTCTTCGCCGAGATAACTACCCCACTCCCAAGCAGCAACAATGGTATGCACTTTTAAATTATCGGCACGAATGCCCATACCTTCTGAACCATAAAAACACATTGGTCTTAAATAGGCAGATTTTAAACCATTTTCACGAACTACAGCGGCTTGAGCATCAAGTAAAGTTTGTTTATCAAACGGAATATCCATACCTAAAATTTTTGCTGAATCAAACAAACGATCAGTATGAGCATGCAATCGAAAAATTGCAGGGCCTTGTTCTGTCTCGTAGGCTCGCACACCTTCAAACACACCTAAACCATAATGCAGGGTATGCGTTAATACATGAACCTGTGCTTCACGCCAGGGAACCATTTCACCATCAAACCAAATTACACCGTCACGGTCCGACATGGACATATCTTTCTACTCCAAATTTCTAGAATCTTAAAAAAAACTCAAATTATTAATTTATTCAGATTTAAACCAGTGATGCCACAATTGAGTGACCCCCGCTCTTAAATCCCGATATTCTGTATCAGCTATCACAGCGGATAATCCCTGTAATCGACATTCGTGTAGCCTTTGTCGATACGTTATATAAGCCTTACTTAGTAGCATATTTTCAGATTCTGATATAATCCCTACTTGCGCAAATTCTTTTAATAACCGTATATTATCAGTATATGCCAATAGCTGTGTTGGATAGCTATTGGACCAAGCCAGAACCCCGTATTGCACCATAAATTCGATGTCAGCGATACCTCCCGAACCGAGTTTTAAATCAAACTGATGGGCTTTTAAGCGCAAATTTTGTTTCATTTTGTTGCGCATCTCTTGAACTTGCTGTTTTAATGTCGAAAGCTCCCGTGTTTGGCTCAATACCGCAGTTCTAATAGATTTAAATTGACTCATTATCAAAGAATCACCGCACACCACCCGGGCGCGCACCAAGGCCTGATGCTCCCAGGTCCAGGCCTTATTAAGCTGGTAATCGGAATAGGCGCTGATATTACTCACTAAAAAACCACTGGCACCATTGGGCCGAAGGCGCATATCAACCTCGTAGGCCATACCCGCTACGGTTGGTACCGTTAATAAATGAATTATCCGTTGCCCTAATCGTACAAAAAACTCGGCAAGCGTCAGTGCTTGCTGTCCATTGGTTAGTAACGAGTCTTTTTCACCTCCATGTAAAAACACCAGATCTAAATCAGAGCCATAACCTAATTCCAAGCCACCTAACTTGCCATAAGCAATTATCGCAAAACCACGTTCGCATAACTGACCATCCGACGAACAGGTAGGATGACCGTATTTTGCGACCATTTCTTGCCAAGCAATTTCAAATGCCATATCCAATAAAACATCGGCTATCCAACTTAAAAAATCGCTTACCTGCATTAGTGTCAGCGCATTGCTGATATCAGCCGCGGCAACGCGCAATTCATTACTTTGCTTAAAATGCCGCAAAATATTCATCGATTGCTCTAAATCGGATCGATCGTGTTTTAATAACGCTTGATGTAAGTCTCTGGCCAGCATCGCTTTATCGGGTAAGGTTAATAAACTTCGCGGATCAATTAATTCATCGAGTAAAATTGGATGCTTTGCCAAGTAGTTCGTAATCCATGGACTTGCCGAGCATAATCGCACCAACTGTGATAAAGCCATCGGATTTTCAATTAATAGCGATAAATACACACTTCGTTGTACTATTTTTTCGACTATCGACAGTAAACGTATTAAAGTTTCATCACTATTATCAAACTGTCCTGCCGCACTAATCAGAAGCGGCATTAATTTGTTCAAGCGTCGTCGAGCAATGTCACTTAATGAATCGACTAACTTACTCGTAAACAGTGTTTTTAAGCGCCGTAAAACTTCGACAACATTATGATATCCAGCATTATTTAAATGCTGTTCAGAAACAGGGTCGTCTAATTGACTGAACCAAACCGCGTGTAATTCAAATGGATCGTGTTTGGCTTGTTCAGTTTGCGGTGCAACAAACACTTGTTCAAATTGTTGATGGACATTACGTCGATGAAGACTCAACTCCGGTTCAAATTCAGACCAGTCATCATATCCCATGCTGATTGAGACACGGAGTTTATTCAAATCATCGGTTGGTAAATTATGAGTTTGTTGATCAGCAAATGCCTGCAAGCGATTTTCAAGTCGGCGTAAAAATACATAAGCAGATAATAATTGCTGTACAGCATATTCAGGTAAGTAATCTTTTTCAGAGAGCAATGGCAATATTGTCATTATAGAGCGTTGTTGTAATTCAAGCTCACGGCCACCGCGAATCAGTTGAAACACTTGTGCGATAAATTCAATTTCTCTAATCCCACCAATACCCAGTTTGATATTATCCACCATGCCTTTACGTTTGTTTTGAGTCTCGATTAACTGCTTCATCTCACGTAAAGATTCAAATACACCGTAATCAATATAACGACGGTATACAAAAGGGCTTAGCAATGAATTTATTTTACCCGCTGAATCAGCATTTCCCGCTACAACTCTAGCTTTTATCCAGGCATAACGCTCCCATTCTCGTCCATGAGCCTGATAATAATACTCCATCGCGTTAAAATTTATCACCAGTGGCCCACTGTCGCCAAACGGTCGCAAGCGCATATCAACCCTAAAAACAAAACCATCTGCCGTGTGCAAATCCAACACCCGAATTAACTGCCGTCCTAGTTGTTGAAAAAATTCAGTATTACTGATTTTGCTGTTATTCGTTTCCCCGTCACTTTCAAACGCAAATATAAGGTCGATATCCGATGAAAAATTTAATTCATAAGCACCGAGTTTCCCCATACCAACAACCACTAAACTCTGCTGATTATTTTGATCATCTTCGGGGATTCCCTCAACAACACACATCCAAGAATACAATATTGCTAATGCTGAATTAATACAGCTATCAGCTAATAATGATAAATCATTTAACACTTCTGTTAGCTCAGCCCAACCGGATAAATCGCGCCATACTATTCTTATCATTTCCCTGCGTCGAAATTGTCGGAGCACCGTCATTAACTGTTGTTCAGTTTTAACGTCCTCCATCCGTCGGCTCAGTCGGCTCTCAAAATCATCGATATTATGATAAGTATTTTTCAGATCACCACTGTCAATTAACTCCTGAAGTAAACCATCATCTGCTCGACAACTTTGAGAAACAAATTCACTTAAAGCCCAAACTCTAGGCAAGCTTGACTGGATATAATCCGGTAAATTATTGTCAGCAAAAAGTCCATCTAATAATGGCACTACATAATCTTGTAATTCGGAAGGCAGTTGTTGGATTGCGGATTTAAACATTAGTTTTTCATCATTATTTAATAAGTTTGATCAATATATTTATATTCAATTACTGCACGAGAAATTTTTCGCGAGAACAAAAGTGCAGACATGGAATCGGTACAGCCTACTAAAGACCGCCTGCTTCACGGACAACCCAGGTTGCTCTCTCTTGCTACGCATAGCCCTAACCTATGATATATAGATTTTTTAAAAATACACAAACAAGATACCACCCATTATCCCCCCACATCTCAATCAACCAGCACAGAATAAAGCAGCTTTAATTTATACCAAATTAAGATAATGGATAAGGCCTTACTCTGTGATTAAACTCGCCCACCCACGCCTTTAAATTTCTCAACAAAAATGGCAATTTTTTGGAAAACGCTTTGCTTCTTGGTTAGGTATTGCGGATTAAGCGGACTCATTTTGGGAAGAATTGCATTTAGCTCAGTACCGTTTTCACTAGCATACTCACGTTTTAACGATGTCGTAATATAACGCTTAGCAGCTTCTTCATTGAGATTTTCAGCACTAATTAATTCACCTGCCTCACGCTGTTGTTCTGCTTGGGCAAAGGTGAAAAAGACATCAATAATACTAGCCTTATCACCAATCTGGTCAAGGTCGGTACCCGCGTCTTGCAATACTTCCCGATCAGTTGCGGCAATAAAACGATTGAGCCGTTCTTCCCAGTCGGCCATGGTTACAGGTATTTGTCTTTGTGCCATATCTTCGGCGATATCTAGATAGGCACTGACCAATCTCTGTAATTGAGCGATTTCATTACTGCTTAGGTAATTTTTCGCAATGCCGACATCAAATTTTTGAATTTTTCCTTCAGGGGCATCTCTCCAGGCGGTTAATCCCATCTGTTTTTTTTCGGCATCGGCACGGGTGTAAACAATTTCGGCGGCGGTCTGGCCGTGAATCGCCCAATGCAGTTTGTTCTGCACGGTTGCAAAAAACCGCTGGGTAGCGGCAGCCGTTATATCGTAGTCAATCGCTGTGGCGTAGATGTCGGTTATTTTTTGATAAAACTTGCGCTCACTGAGTCGTATGTCACGAATACGCTCAAGTTGTTCTTCAAAATATTTTTTTCCAAGGATTGAACCATCGTTTTTAAGGCGTTCATCGTCCATCACATAGGCTTTGATGGTGTATTCTTTGATGACCGCCGTCGCCCATTTGCGGAACTGCACAGCACGCTCGGAGTTTACCTTGTAGCCAACAGCGATGATAGCCGAGAGATTATAGTGCTTGGTGTTATAGTTTTTGCCATCTTTAGCAGTTATTCGAAAATTTCGAATAACTGTCTCTTCCTTGAGTTCACCGTCTGAGAATATTTTTTTCAAGTGGTAGTTGATGGTATGTGTTTCTACACCATACAGCTCCCCCATCATTTTCTGGCTGAGCCATACATCTTCATCTGCATAAACCACCTCAACGCCCCCTTCTCCACTGGCAGCAATAAAAGTGAGATATTCGGCAGCGGATGAACGAATAACGGAGACTGTTTTTTTCTTTTTGCTCATGCCT
>VAOX01005180.1_pt1 | contig 13877 bp, 12 predicted proteins | sample 3393891 | NCBI WGS metagenome assembly VAOX01 (sample SAMN08290429, study PRJNA428436) | hydrothermal vent metagenome | isolation source: Deep-sea hydrothermal vent chimney | place: Indian Ocean: Southwest Indian Ridge | depth 2822 m m | reverse complement strand
CACCGTCTTACGGTACTGAGCGCTAAGCCGGGTCAGCTGCTGATGGGGGAGCCTCAGATAGCAGATTTGACTAGTTCCCACTGAATCCAGCGGTAACAGGCATCCTTGCCACTGAGGACCGAAAAAACCACCGCCTGGGTGCCTGACAGGAAATCTCTAAGCTGATCAATGGCCGTTAAGTCTTCGAGTCTTATGATGGCGTTCATCTCCTCATCATGAACGCTTCCGCTTCCTCCTCGTAGACTCATTTCATGTTGGACAAGACTGGCTCTTTCATCGAGGAGGTGCCAACTGTATGATGGCCAGATCGACAAATCAATTCAGTGCTTCGTTAAGGAAAGTTTATCATTGTGCGAGTGTAGTGTCCGACGAAAAATTGAAGCGATCCTTTCTCACGTGCCATTATTTGACGAAATGTCGCCCGATGAGGTCGCGCGGTTAGCACAGCAAACGCAGGAGGTGCGTGTTTCTCGCGGCCATGGGTTGTTTCAGCGTGGTGATCCTTCCAACGGCTTTTACTGGGTGGTGTACGGTCAGATAAAGTTGGCGATTGCCTCCGCTGACGGTGCGGAGAAGGTGATCGAGATTATTGACGCGGGTCAGAGCTTCGGTGAAGCGGTGATGTTCATGGAAAAGCCTTATCCGGTGTTTGCTCAAGCGCTTAGCGATGCGCTGTTGCTGCATGTTTCCAAAGCGGCGGTGTTCGCAGAGATTGCGCACGATCCGGCTTTCTCGCGAAAAATGCTGGCCGGCTTGAGTCGGCGGCTGCATGGGTTAGTTGGTGACGTGGAAGCGTATTCTTTACGCTCTTGCGCTCAACGGGTAATCGGTTATTTATTGCAGAGCGACCAGGATACGGTGCCGGCTAGCGGTAGGGTGGTCGTGACATTGCCGGTGGGGAAGGCGGTGATTGCCTCTCGCCTCAATATCACGCCGGAAACCTTGTCGCGAATATTTCATCAGTTAAGCAACGCGAGACTGATAGCCGTGAACGGGCGGGAGGTGTGCATTCACGATATCGATCGGTTACGCGCCTATGATGGATGATTTCGGCGCCACACTTACACTTGGCGCTGGAGTTACTCTTTATCCTGGCTGGCCATCGGCACGTGGTCGTAAATAGATAGGCAGATATTTGGCCGCCCACAAGAGGAAGCTGATCAGCCATAGGCTGGCGGCGAGTAGGTAAAAATGTATGGCATCCGCAGCGGGGACGACGGGAAGGTCACCCGCGATGCGCGCAATGACTGTGCCTTGGAAACCGAGAAACAAGGCCCAGGTGTAGCCGTCAGCGACCAGCGGTCGGCCAGAATGGCCTAGCGTTACCCGAGTAACCATAGCGATGGCCATTGAAGCAAAATAGCCAATAGTCAACGCATGTAAAGGCGCCATTCCTAACGTAGGGTATCCTGCCAAGTGCGCAAGAGATTGGATGCTGTACAGCGCCAAAGCAATACCCAGCCAGAGAAACGCGATGTGCAACACAGATACCAGCCGTACTTCAAAGCAGCGGTGAAAGCCCCAGCGCCAGGAAAGATAGAAGGCAACCACCATCATCGGCAAATCTGCGATCCACAGCCAAGACGCCATTCCCATGATTTCCATGATGCCATGGGCATACATACCTGCCAGCAGCGCGAATAATGCCCAGTAAGGCCGATGGAATAAATAATTGCGTAGTGCCGTGCTAGAAAAGAAGGGCAGCATGCGGTGGGTGACGGAGACAAAGATTGGCAATAGGAAGAACCATAAACCGCCACTGATGGCTAGCGTGAGGAATAGTGGTTGGCCGCTAGCTAACCAAACCAGATAGGCAGCCGCGCCAAACCAGCCGACGAGAAAAACGAAGATAACGACGTAAGCATGGCGTTTGTCGACATGCGGACTCTCCGCAATGATTTTGAATAGAGCAAACCAGCCGGTGAACATCCCCGCCAGATAGAGAGCGACCGCACCGATTAGCCAAGCGGTGCCGCTATAGATGCCAAAATAAAAGAGTATGACTCCTGCCGCCATGAGTAGAAACGCCGGGATATAAAAGCGGGATTCAACCTTGGCACCATTGACCCAATTGGGCGCAGCGGTCATTAAGAACCCAAAAATAAAGAATGGGAAAAAACCATAAATCATTAAAAAAGCGTGGGCGGCGTAGGGCGGTATCAAGGTTGTCGGTGAGGCAAAGAAACCGGCGTAGTGCGACAACAGTGCTGATAGCCACCAGGTGATGGCGAGGAGGCTCTGGACGATGCCGCCAAAGAACATCATACGATGAGGCGCAGAGCAAAAAGTTTGCCAGCGGGATGTGGGTTTTGTGGTCATGGTACCTAGCTATCGAGCTTTCTTATAAGTTGTGATGTTAACAAATGGGGCGCGGCAGAGCCTTGATCTAGATTAACGGAGCTGATTTGCGTGGCGATCGACTGCCATTGAAACACCACTGTTTTATGCCACGATAGCTGCCTTAATGATAGTCAAAGTAGCATGTTTTTCTAGAGGGTATCAATGACCTCAATCGTGCGTTCGACCAGCCACGCCATGGTTTCTATAGATATCGTGTAGGGTGGCATAAAGTAGACCGTGTTGTCTAACGGTCGCAGGAGGAGCTCGCGTTTCAGCGCTGCAGCATAAAAGCGGTTAGCGAAATCGGGCCGCGGGTCATCTACTTCGAATGCCCAGACCATGCCGGTATTGCGAAAATTACTTACCGCCGGATGTGCTGCCAGCGGCGCGGCGATGCGGTTGAATGCTTCTGTCTTGGTGTGATTGGTAGCGATAACGTGATCTTGCTCGAAAATATCAAGCACTGCGAGTGCCGCCCGGCAGGCCAATGCGTTGCCAGTATACGAGTGAGAGTGAAGAAAACCGCGGGTGGTGTCATCGTGGTAAAACGCCTGGTAGATGTCTCCGGTTGTGAGAACTGCTGACATGGGCAGATAGCCGCCAGTGATTCCCTTGGATAAACACAGCAAATCAGGGCGGATAGATGCTTGCTCGCAAGCGAATAGAGTGCCGGTGCGGCCGAAGCCGACAGCGATCTCGTCGGCAATTAAGTGAACGGCGAAGCGGTCGCAGAGTTGTCGCGCACGGGCCAGATAAACCGGGTCATACATCCCCATGCCGCTGGCGCACTGGATCAATGGCTCGACGATCAATGCGGCGGTGGTGGCGTGGTGTTGTTCAAGATACGCCTCCAACGCTTGGGCGCAACGTAAGGCGTAGGTTTTCGCTGATTCTCCCGGCCCGGCCCGGCGCCAGTCTGGGCTGGGAACTTGCGCGGTTTGACGTAGCAGTGGTGCGTAAGTGTCTTTAAACAGGGTAACATCAGTTACCGACAGCGCGCCGATCGTTTCGCCATGGTAACCGTGGGCGAGGCTGATAAACCCGGTTTTCTCCAATTTGCCGTGGTTGCGCCAATAGTGAAAACTCATTTTGAGTGCGATTTCCACTGCCGATGCGCCATCTGAACTGTAAAAGCAATGCTCCAGTCCGCTGAGGGTGGCGAGGCGCTCAGATAGCTCGATCGCTGGTTGGTGAGTAAACCCAGCCAGCATTATATGCTCCAGCTGATCTAGCTGTGTTTTCAGTGCCGCGTTGATGCGTGGGTTGCAGTGGCCAAATAGATTGACCCACCATGAGCTGATGGCGTCGAGATAACGGTTCCCGTCGAAGTCATAGAGCCATAGACCTTGTCCACGCTGGATCGGGACTAGCGGTACCGTTTCATGATGTTTCATTTGGGTGCAAGGGTGCCAGATGGTGCGCAGGCTGCGCTGGCATAACGCGTCGTTTGATATCATGGGCAATTATTGGATGGAAGTGTGGTGTTGAATTTCAATACGCAGTATTTTACGCGCTTTTGTTTGCGGGACGGGAAGATTCCAAGGGAATGCCGCGCGGCTGCTTTCGGTCGGCGTGTCATTGCTGGTGTGGTTGCCGAGATAATGAGCGATTACGATCTTTGGCCATATTGTTGGCGAGGGGGCGTTGCCCTCATTATGACTTTGTGGATTTTTATCCAAAATCATTCTGTCCCTCTTGAAATTTCAGTAGCTCGTCCCTATTATTTAGCACTCATCGGGAGAGAGTGCTAGCGTCGTCCCGATTAGTTTTTCCGGTGGCGCCGACGTTGCATTGAGCGGCGTGGCCGGTGTGATTGTTCAACGCAACAAACCGTAAATCTAAGGAGTAGATAGATGAAAATTCGTCCCTTGCATGACCGTGTCATCGTCAAGCGCTTGGAAGAAGAACGTAAGACAGCTTCCGGTATCGTGATTCCAGATTCAGCTGCAGAGAAACCAGACCAAGGTGAAATTATCTCTGTCGGTACTGGCAAAGTGATGGAGAACGGTGATGTGCGTAAGCTGGAAGTCAAAGTCGGCGACCGCGTGTTGTTTGGCAAATATTCTGGCCAGACCGTCAAGGTCGACGGCGAGGAATTGCTGGTGATGCGCGAGGAAGACATCATGGGTGTCGTCGAGTTATAACTATTTCAGTATCGCGCAATTAAGTTGAATACCACAAGAAATCAAGGAGAATTACATGGCAGCTAAAGACGTTAAATTTGGCGATTCCGCCCGCCATAAGATGGTGGCTGGGGTTAACATTCTGGCCGACGCAGTGAAAGTCACCCTGGGACCGAAAGGCCGCAATGTTGTGTTGGAGCGTTCTTTCGGTGCTCCCACGATTACCAAGGATGGCGTTTCTGTGGCCAAGGAAATCGAATTGAAAGATAAGTTCGAGAATATGGGTGCGCAAATGGTGAAAGAAGTCGCCTCCAAGACTTCCGATGTCGCCGGCGACGGCACCACCACTGCGACCGTGTTGGCACAAGCGATTATCCATGAAGGAATGAAGTACGTGGCCGCCGGGATGAACCCGATGGATCTAAAGCGGGGGATCGACAAAGCAGTGGACGCAGCCGTTGACGGCCTGAAAACATTGTCTAAGCCGTGCACCACGAATAAGGAGATCGCTCAGGTGGGTAGTATTTCTGCTAACGCAGATGCTTCCATTGGTGACATTATCGCCGGCGCAATGGAAAAAGTTGGTAAAGAAGGTGTGATTACCGTAGAAGACGGCTCCAGCCTGCAAAATGAGTTAGATGTGGTGGAAGGCATGCAGTTCGACCGCGGTTATCTATCTCCTTACTTTATTAACAATTCTGACCGCCAAATGGCAGTGCTGGAGAATCCATTTATTCTTCTACACGACAAAAAAATCTCCAATATTCGTGATCTGTTACCTATCTTGGAGCAAGTGGCGAAGGCTAGCCGTCCGTTGATGATTGTCGCCGAGGATATTGAAGGCGAAGCGTTGGCGACTTTGGTGGTAAATAACATTCGTGGCATTCTCAAAACTTGCGCAGTCAAAGCGCCAGGATTTGGTGATCGTCGCAAGGCCATGCTGGAAGATATCGCCATTTTGACGGGCGGCACGGTTATTGCCGAGGAAGTCGGTTTGCAACTGGAAAAAGTGACGTTAGAGGACTTGGGGCAGGCCAAGCGCGTCGAAGTTGGCAAAGAAGACACCACGTTGATCGACGGCGCTGGACAAACGAGTGCTATCGAAGGCCGTGTCAAGCAGATCCGTACGCAGATCGAAGAAACAAGCAGTGATTATGACCGTGAAAAGCTGCAAGAGCGCATGGCCAAACTGGCTGGTGGTGTTGCCGTGATTAAGGTCGGCGCAGCTACCGAGATGGAAATGAAAGAAAAGAAAGCTCGGGTAGAAGACGCTTTACACGCTACGCGTGCTGCTGTTGAAGAAGGGATTGTCCCAGGCGGCGGCGTTGCTTTACTGCGTGTTTGTGCTGCGATTGCTGATGTTAAAGGTGCCAACGCTGACCAATCCGCCGGCATTAAGATTGTGTTGCGTGCCGTGGAAGAGCCGCTGCGCCAAATCGTGGCCAATACCGGCGACGAGCCATCCGTGGTGGTAAACAAGGTTAGGGAAGGCAAAGGTAACTACGGTTACAATGCGGCTACTGGTGAATATGGCGATATGGTGGATATGGGTGTGCTCGATCCTACCAAGGTCACCCGGTTCTCGTTGCAAAATGCGGCTTCCGTCGCCGGTTTGATGTTGACCACCGATTGCATGGTGGCCGAGTCGCCGAAGGACGAGGCACCGGCACCAGGCGGTGGCATGGGCGATATGGGCGGCATGGGCGGCATGGGAATGATGTAATCATGTCGGCTGTGTTTGCCTCGTAGGCTCTACGGGGTGTTACGATGGCAACCATAAAATCCCTCGCGCCACATGGCGCGGGGGATTTTTTTGGCTGGTAGGTGTGGCCGTCGAGCGGTGGACAATGATAATGATGTTACGCAAAGATGATAGGGCGTCAAGGATGAAAATTTTACATACGATGATTCGAGTGGGTGATCTGGATCTCTCCATTGACTTTTACACTCGGGTACTCGGGATGACGTTGTGGCGTCGCCAAGACTATCCGGCAGGAAAATTTACGTTGGCATTCGTCGGTTACGACGACGAGGCTGTTGGACCAGTGATTGAGCTCACACATAATTGGGGGGTGTCGTCTTATACGCATGGTGATGGTTTTGGTCATATCGCGCTGGCGGTGAATGATGCATATCAGGCATGTGAAGATGTGAAAAATCGTGGTGGCAAGGTTGTTCGTGCGGCAGGGCCGATGAATGCGGGAAGCACAGTCATCGCTTTTGTTGAAGATCCCGATGGCTACCAGATTGAATTTATCCAGGAAAGGTTGTAACTGGATCTACATTCGCTGATGGAGATAGTTGGCAATGGCGACGAATTCCGCCACGCTCAGTGTTTCCGCCCGCCGACCGGCATCAATATTCAGGGCGGTTAATTCATCGGCATGGAGGAATTGTTTCAGCGTGTTGCGTAAGATTTTGCGGCGCTGCGCGAACGCGGCGGCGACAACTCGGCTAAATAGAGCTTCGTTCATGGCGAGATAGGGTAAGGGTCGCCACGGAATGAGGCGCACAACCGCTGACTCAACCTTGGGTGGTGGGCGAAACGCTTGCGGCGGAACATTAAACAACCATTCCATATCAAAATGATATTGCAGCATGACCGACAATCGTCCGTAAGCGGCGCTAGCGTGTTTGGCGACCATGCGCGCCACAACTTCTTGCTGGAGCATGAAATGTAGATCGGCTAATCGTTTGGCAGCCGTGCTCAAGTGAAACAACAATGGTGTGGATATGTTATAGGGGAGATTGCCAACAACCCGGACATCTTCGCCAAGAGCGGTGAAATCGAACTCTAGGGCATCACCGCTGTGGATCGTGAGCCGTTCGGCCGGTAAGTGTTGTTGCAGTCGGGAGACAATGTCGCGGTCGATTTCCACCGCGTGTAGGTGATCAAGCGTTTGCAGTAGAGGGCGGGTGAGCGCACCTAATCCAGGGCCGATTTCCACCATGATGTTGCCCGCTGTCGGGGCGATGGCGCGGACGATGGCGCTGATAACGCCAGGATCAACGAGAAAGTGCTGGCCGAAACGTTTACGTGGAGTATGGTTCACTGGTGTTGGCGTGTGGGTAAGGTGTTGCGTTTCATCGCGTGCCCCTCCTAGCCTGATTGTGCGTCAATTCCAGTGCCATGGCGAGCGCCGCCGCCAAACTGCCTCCTTGCGCCCGACCGGTGCCAGCAAGAGTTAACGCAGTACCGTGATCGACCGAAGTGCGAATGATGGGCAGCCCCAGGGTGATGTTCACTCCGTGACCAAAGCTGGCATATTTCAGCACCGGCAGACCTTGGTCGTGGTACATCACCAGCACGGCATCAGCTGATTTGAGATAGGATGGGGTAAATAAAGTGTCGGCGGGTAGCGGTCCGATCAATTCCATACCGGTGGCGCGCAGTCGGTTGAGCAATGGTTCGATAATGTCGAGTTCTTCGCGCCCTAGATGGCCGGATTCACCAGCATGTGGATTGAGTCCGGCGACTAGAATTCGTGGCCGCTGGATCGCGAACCTGGTGTTCAGCTCTTGATGGATAATGCGCAACGTCCGGGTGAGGCTGTCGCCGCTGATGGCGTCAGCGACCCGTCGCAAGGATACGTGTGTGGTGGCTAACGCGATCCGCAAGCCGCCGCCAACGAGCATCATGACGACGTGAGCAGCACCGGTGCGTGCCGCTAGATATTCGGTGTGACCGGTAAATGGGATGCCGGCATCGTTGATGATGCCCTTGTGCACCGGGGCGGTAACCATTGCGGCGAATTGTCCGTCGAGGCAGCCTTGAGCCGCGCTGTCCAGCGTTTTCAATAGTGCACGACTGTTCGCCGAGTTTAACTGACCGGGCTGTGCTGGCACTGTTAATGGATGATGTAACACTTCTAATGTTGACGGTTCTGCCGGCGCGGCTGCGTTTGGCCGAAACGCCACTGTTTTCAGTGGTAATCCGAGTTGCGTTGCACGTTGTTCAAGCAACGTGTGATCCGCCAGTACCACAACGCGCGCCGACAATGGTTGTTGTGCCAGCATAACGCATAAATCTGGGCCGATACCAGCAGGCTCGCCTGCGGTCAGGGCGATGACCGGCGATGAGGATGTTTGCATATCGAGATCGCGCGGCTATGGATTATTTGGCCGAATATCCACATAAGCTTGGTCACGTAATTGACGCAACCAGGCCTGATAGCTCTCGTCAGCTTTTCGTTCGCGGATTTCCTTGCGGGCAAGTAGGCGGCGGCGTTCTTGGCTGACATCTTTTTTCCGGCGTCCCAGCACCTGGATTAGATGCCAGCCAAACTGTGTTTTTACTGGCTGACTGATTTCGTCAAGCTTTAGCGCGTTCATGGCGCGTTCGAAGGGGGGAACGGTTTCTCCGGGAGACACCCAACCTAAATCACCGCCGTTCGCCGCTGAAGTATCTTCGGAGTAAAGTCGCGCGAGTTTGGCAAAATTCGCGCCGTGCATTAACCGGTTTCGTAACTGCATCAGTTTGTGTTTGGCGTTGGCGGCCGATGTCAGTGCGTTCGTCTTAATTAGGATGTGACGCACATGTGTCTGCTGCACGATATATGGTGTATTCTGGCGGCGCATAGCAATGAATTCAATGATATGGAATCCGCTGGGGCTGCGTAGAATTGGGCTAATCCCGCCAGGTTTTAGCCGCTGTATCGCGGTGAGAAATAGCTCTGGTAGGCGCGCGGCATTACGCCATCCGAGGCGGCCACCGTTCATTGCATCCGTCGCTTCGGAATAAGTCGCTGCGACTTGGCCGAAGGGTGTGCCGCTCTTTAATGCCTCCAAAGCCATATCCGTGCGCGCTTTACTGCGTTGAATTTGCTCTGGTCCTGCTTGTTCAGGTACGGCAACGAAAATATGCGCCAGGTTGTATTGAATGCCGCTTCGTTGCCCTTGGTGGCGGGTGAGGTAATTATTAACTTCATTGTCGCTAACGGTGATGCGGTTGTTAATTTCCCGCTCACGTAAGTGGGCTATGATCATTTCATCACGAATTTCCTGACGAAAAGTCACGTAGTTGACGTCTCCCGCTTCCAGGGTTTTGCGGAAGGTATCGAGGCTTAGATGATTTCGCCGCGCGATGTTTTGCAATGCGTGGTCAAGCTGGGTGTCATCAACGCGGATACCAGTTCGGTGCGCGTATTGCAGCTGGATGCGGTCGGTAATCATTCGATCCAAAACCTGCTTCTCTAGCACGTGGCGAGGTGGTAGGGCGATTCCTTGCTTTTTTAATTGCAAGGCGGCCATCCGCACACGGTTATCGAGGTTGTTCTGGGTAATTACCCCATTGTTAACGACAGCGACAATACGATCGATTAACTGGATGCGAGGTGCCGGGTGCTCCGCTGCGTGCGCGGATACCAAAGCGATAGCGATCCAGCAGGCGGTGAGTAAGAGGGTAAAGCGGTGATTAAGGCGTTTCATAAGATGTATTATTCGTTAATCCGAGTGTAACCGCGAATGTTTTGTTCTAGAATCTTCAGCGGGTCGGTGCCGATTTTGCTGAAGCCGTTGAGTTCCAACTGCACGAAGAACGCTTTGTTCATCGTGTTGGTGCCGGTGGCGAGGCCGTGAACTACAAAGCGGGCAACCCAGCAGCCCCCATCGTATTCTACGCCGGCCAAGGTCTCCAGTATCTTCTGATTGAGAATAGAGTAGTTCCAACGGCCAACTCCATGCCAGCGACCGAAGAGTGGCCATTCACCAGAAACATCCACTTGCCGTAATCGGTTGGCGGTATAGCGATAGCTCAAATTCAGCAGTTTGCCCGTATCGGGATGGTAACGCGCATCGATATTGAATCGTACTGTTTGGCTCTGGTTGGGGTCATATTGTAGCAATGTGGAGGTTGTCAGCGCCGGTGCTAGCGTTCCTGTTACCCCAGCGAGGATATCTGACGATCGGTAGGCGCGTGGTGGCGTCGTGGGGGTAAGGGTGACTTGCTGGTCTTTAAAATAGTAGCGTTGCCCTAACATGAAGCGTAGACGTTCCTGGCCACTGTGAGAATCCAATAATCGTGAAGTGAGCGCTAGCGTTGCTTGATTTGCATCGTTGATGCGGTCACCGCCACTAAACCGATTTTCAGAAAAGATCGAGGAGAAGTTCAGGTCGGAGACCCCGGTATCGAACAAGGGGATCTGATCTTGGTTTCGATATGGAATATAAACGTAATAAAGCCGTGGTTCCAAAGTTTGCACATAATTGTTGTGGAACAACGTGGTGTTGCGCTCGAAAATCAGCCCACTGTCCAGGCTAAAGGTTGGCACCGCGAGTGTCGTGTTGGGCAAACTAGAGGTACTGCGGTTCAGCGAATAGCGGGCGTAGTGTAGCCCTATCTTCGGTTTGAGATAAGCGTAGCTGGTGGACAGCGGCATCGTCGCCGTGGGGTAGAATGAAAAACGCTTGCCATTCACCCGGGTAGGATGGCTGAATGCGACGAATGTGCCGCGGTAGGCAAGATCCAGTCCGTGAATGTTTTGCCACGCGTTGCGGATTGTGAGTTGAGGCAGGCGGTCGTAAGGCGGCGAGATCGTGTGTCGCGGGTCTTGTAAAGTTTGGTAGCGCTGCGCTAATGCGCTGAAATTGAACTGGCCACTATTATAGCGAAGAGAGCCTTGGCGTGGTAAGTAGGTCGTTGATGTGGCGGTGATTTGGGTACTCAGGTCGCGATAATACGCATCGTCGGAAACTTGATTCAAGTCCAGGCTGCCGCTCCAGCCGTGGCCAAAATTCTGCGCATGCCTGATCGTGATAGCGTAACGATCTTTGCCGGCCACCCGGTCGTTGGGAAGATCCACAACGTTAACAATGCCACGGTAATTTTTTTTCAGATAACGGAAGTTGACGCCAAGTTGCACTCCACGTTTAGTCAATAGCCGTGGGGTAATCGTCGCGTCAATGTTTGGTGCGATATTCCAATAATACGGCAGCACCAACTCGGTACCGCTGCTGGCGGTGGAGCCGAACGTCGGGGCAAGGAATCCCGATTTGCGTTGTTTGCCGAGCGAGAACGACATCCATGGCGTATACAAAATTGGCAGGCCCTTGAACCATATACTCGCTTGGTGGGCTGTGCCTACCTGTGTGGTGCGATTGATATCCAGCTCTTTCACCTTCAGGTACCAATCATTATCGCCAACAGGGCACGTGGTGTAGTTCGCGTGATTCATGCGGTACTTGTTCTTGCCCCGGAAGAACAGTTGGCGGGCATGGCCACGGGCCGCGCCCGACGCGAGACGGTATTTTGGTGTTTCCATGGTACCAATATTGGTCTTCATATTTAATTGAAGTCGTGGCCCGGTTAGCGTGTCACCGCTTTTTTTAACGCGTACCTTTCCCTTGGCGAATACGTTGTGAGTTGGTTTTTCATAGCGCAGATAGTCGCCTCTAATTGATTCGCCACCTTGGCGTAAATGGGCATTACCGAACGCTTCTACCGTATTTCCCCGGTGTCCTTCAATACGGTCGGCCGTGATAAACACCGGGGGTTGGCTACCAGACAGCGGCGCTGGACGAGGCAATATCGCTTGTTTTTTGAATCCTGCTGTTGCGGGTTGACGCATTAACGGTATCGAGGTGGCAGGGTAAGATGTTTGTTTGTGGCTGGTTGGCTGAGACACGGACGCAGCGGCTGGAGTAGTCGCCGGTGTTGGTGCCACGGGTGTAACTTTCGGTGGCACTAAGAAAGTCTGCGCGGATAAATGTGCCACGATCTTGGGTGGGATTAGTCGTGGTAAAGGCTGGAGTAAAGCTGGATCCAGTCGAAAATCGTCAAGTCCCACGGCGGCCCGAGCATAAGTAGGTAATAGACAAATAACAGAGATGGCGATTGGCGTGAGCCTGAAAATTTTCATTAGGACTTAGCATGGTTAAATCGGTGATAAAATCGCATAAATTCGGTTTTTACGCAATGTGGGTGTGGTTTTGGAACGGTTGACGCAGATTAGGTGTTGGGTGCAGCATTTATTCCCCGGCGAGTCCATTGAGTTGGCCCCCGCTTCGGCGGATGCCAGCTTCCGGCGTTATTTTCGCATTCTATTAGGTGGGGACACCAGGATCCTCATGGACGCGCCACCTGACCGCGAAGACTGTGGCGCGTTTCTGCGTGTGGGCCGCGTGTTCGCCGCCGCCGGCGTCCATGTGCCAGAAGTGCTGGCCAAAGACGTGGCGCGAGGATTTTTGCTGCTTTCTGATTTGGGTGCGACGACCTATTTGCAAGCGTTGGCTGACGGTGACGCCGATGCACTCTATCGGGACGCCATCATGGCGTTGGTGCGAATTCAGCGCGCTAGTCGCGCCGATGTGCTGCCGGTGTATGACGAAGCCTTATTGCAGCGGGAAATGTATTTGTTTCCTGAATGGTACGTGCGCACGCACTGCCAGTTTGCGCTAACCTCGGCGCAGCAAGAAACCATTCAACGCTTGTTTGTCCTGCTGCTACGCAACAATCTATCGCAGCCTCGGGTATTCGTGCATCGGGACTATCATTCGCGCAACCTAATGGTGGCGGATCCTAATCCCGGTATTTTGGATTTCCAAGATGCCGTTACTGGACCGGTGACTTATGATTTAGTTTCCCTGCTCAAAGACGCGTATATCGATTGGGAAGAGCCGCAAGTTATAGATTGGGCTATCAGCTACTGGGAGCAAGCGAAAAGCGCAGCGCTTCCCGTTAGCCAAGATTTTGCCGTATTTTACCGTGATTTTGAATGGATGGGAGTGCAACGGCACCTTAAAGTACTAGGTATTTTCGCTCGCCTGGCGCACCGTGATGGCAAAACCGGTTACCTCGATGATATGCCGCGAGTATGGACTTACTTGCATAAAACCTGCATGCGTTATGATGAACTGCGACCATTGGCGCGACTGCTGGAGCAATTGGCAAATCAGCCATCACAGACAGGATATACATTTTGACTGGATTTTCCGCCATGATCCTCGCAGCGGGACGCGGCGAACGCATGCGTCCACTGACAGATGCCGTGCCCAAACCGCTGTTGCCGGTCGCTGGCAAGCCGCTGATTAGCTGGCATCTGGAGAAATTGGCACGCGCGGGATTTTCCCCTGTGGTCGTTAACCATGCCTATCTTGGTTATGCGATCGAATCCGCTTTGGGAGATGGTGGTGCATATGGTACTCATCTCGTCTATTCACCGGAAACGGTGGCGTTGGAAACGGCAGGGGGCATCGCTAACGCCTTGCCGTTGTTAGGCGATCGACCTTTCTTGGTTGTGAATGGCGACATCTATTGCGATTATGACTTTGCTTGCTTGCTCCCGGTGCTGGACGCAATGGCACGCGGTGATGAGGATGTCGCGCATTTAGTGTTGGCTGATAACCCGCCGCATCATCCGCAGGGGGATTTCAGTTTGGTGGCAGGGCGGTTGATGGTGCGGGCGCCGCGGCTGACCT
>VAOX01004266.1_pt1 | contig 13910 bp, 10 predicted proteins | sample 3393891 | NCBI WGS metagenome assembly VAOX01 (sample SAMN08290429, study PRJNA428436) | hydrothermal vent metagenome | isolation source: Deep-sea hydrothermal vent chimney | place: Indian Ocean: Southwest Indian Ridge | depth 2822 m m | reverse complement strand
TATCAATTGACCATTCAATATTTAATCGTTCAGCCATGCGTAATTTTTCAATGTTTAAATAACGACGGCATAGCTCAAATTCAGTACTAATGGCGATTCGAGTATGTGCATCTTTTAATGTTGCCCTAAATAAATCAGCTAAATCTTCGGTTGCGGTTTCAGCCAGCTCAGGATTAATACGCGTTAAACTCGCTATTGTATTTAAACTATTAAATAAAAAATGCGGACGGATACGCGATTGTAAGGCTTCGAGTCTGGCGTGTGATTCAGTTTTTATTTTTTGTGCCCACTGATGTTGCACGTAAAAATAGCGCAGTACCAATGCAAAGATAATTGCACCAACAGTCATGTTTCGTGCCAAATAAATAGCATGCCAATTCGGATAGTCTAATAGGCTAAAGGGATAGACCAACCAGTAAGCGACCTCGCTAAAAAAAGCCAGCATTAGTAACAGTAATGCATAAACGATGAGACTTGCCGTAAAGTGATTGAATCGAGCAACTCTGGGTCGGATAAGGCAGATTATTGCGCAACTACTTAGGCCATTCCATTGAACAAAAAGTGAAACAAGGCTCAGACTATTCCAGATCTCGTTAGAATTGGGAGCAATGGGCAGTAATATCAAGATAAATGCAAACAATTGGCTGATCATGACAACTAAAAATATTGTCCGAATAGCACAAAAATTTGGAAGAAACACTTCGTTTAACTGTTGCTGTGGCTGCAATCCTGCGATGTCCTTCTCTTCATGGAAAACTATAAGTATAATCCGTTATAGGAATTGTTGAGCTAATTTAGCAGCAAAATAATCACAATTTTGAATAAATACTGAATCTCTGTAGATAATGTAAACACGGGCAATGAATTGCAAATGAGTAAAAATACCAAAAGTACCCTAAAAGCGAACAATACTGAGCAAGACCACAATACTAGCGATAAATTATGGGATGGACGCTTTAGTCAACCAACCGATGCGTTTGTGGAAGCGTTTACCGCTTCGGTGAGTTTTGACCAGCGTTTGTATCGCCATGATATTATGGGTTCCAAAGCGCATGCTGCAATGTTGAGTAAGATCGGGGTATTAACTGAATCCGAATGCCAGACTATTATCTCGGGATTGGATGAGATTACAGCGGACATTGAATCGGGCAATTTCTCATGGTCGATAAAGCTTGAAGATGTGCACATGAATATCGAAGCTCGATTAACGGATAAAATTGGTGACACCGGGAAAAAACTACATACTGGGCGTTCTCGTAACGATCAAGTAGCAACTGACATTCGCTTGTATTTGCGTGATGAAATTGATGCCGTTGTTGCTGAATTAAAACGACTACAACTGGGCATTTTAAGTTTAGCCGAACTAGAAGCTGACACCATAATGCCAGGATTTACCCACTTACAGACAGCACAACCCGTCACTTTTGGACATCACCTCTTAGCGTGGTGTGAAATGTTGTTTCGAGACGTTGCCCGATTTCAAGATTGTCGGGCGCGGGTTAATATTATGCCGCTAGGTGCGGCTGCGTTAGCTGGGACCAGTTATCCTATTGATCGTGCCTATACTGCCGAGCTATTAGGTTTTGATGCAGTTACAGAAAATTCATTGGATGCGGTTTCGGATCGGGATTTTGTGATTGAATTTGTATCCGCTGCGTCAATTCTAATGATGCACTTATCACGTTATTCCGAAGAATTAATATTATGGAGTTCAGCACAGTTTAATTTTGTGGAGTTAAGCGACAGTTTCTGTACTGGCTCGAGTATTATGCCGCAAAAGAAAAACCCGGATGTCCCCGAATTGGTTCGTGGCAAAACCGGTCGGGTCCAAGGTCATTTAGTATGCTTGTTGACGTTAATGAAAGGTCAACCACTGGCATACAACAAAGACAATCAAGAAGATAAAGAACCGTTGTTTGATACTATCGACACCATAAAATCGTGTCTGAAAGTCTACGCCGACATGATGCCAAATATTGCAGTTAACCGCGACGCAATGCGATTAGCCGCAGCACAGGGTTATTCAACAGCAACTGATCTTGCTGATTACTTAGTACGAAAAGGCATGCCATTTCGTGATGCACATTCAGTCGTTGGAAAGTCAGTTGCTTATGGCATAGAACAACAAAAAGATCTTTCAGAATTATCATTAAAGGAATTACAAAATTTTTCAGACATGATATCCGACGATGTTTTTGACGTGTTAACTCTAGAAGGCTCAGTCGCAGCCCGCGATCATATTGGTGGCACTGCACCAAAGCAAGTTATTGCCGCAATTAAGAGAGCACACACTAAATTATAATTACTGTTTAGAAATCACTTTTATGAATTGTTGACTTGGGAAATTCTAAAGTCAATTAATGTATTAAAACGTTGTTACATAATTATTGACTGTGATTTTATTTAACACATTAAATAATTTTCATGTTAATTCGTAAACTGAGATTGCTCGCTAAACCATCATTCAAACACTATTGATCTGAATCAGGCCACCCATTCTCATAGCTGTTATCCTAACGGACTAACATCAACATCTTATATGATGGTTGATTTAATAATTAAGGATATGGATTTAGATTTATGGCAATTGAGTTATATAATAAAAATGGGCATTTGTGTTTGGCTTTTGACGATTTAGTACGGGGTGATGGAATTCAATCTAATCAATTTCTAATAAAACACGGTAAGCATACTGCATTGATTGATCCCGGTGGTGCACTAACCTACGCACCATTGGCAATGGAATTGGGTAAATTAATTAGAATAAAAGAACTTGATTATGTTTTTGCGTCACATCAGGATCCCGATATTATAACGTCGTTGGATAAATGGTTGATGTACACTAGCTGCAAAATTGTGATATCACGATTATGGGATAGATTTTTACCCCATTTGGTACCCGCTTATTCCGAGATAATGGATCATGATAGAATACTCAGTTTACCTGATAATGGGCAAGACACTGCTTTTGGTAATAGTTTTATTCGATCGGTACCAGCGCATTTTTTGCATTCGGTAGGAAACTTTAGTTTTTACGATCCAATCAGCCGGATATTATTTTCGGGTGATATTGGTGCCTCTGATAGCAAGGAGGGATGTAATAATCCTGTTATGGATTTTGACGATCATGTTAATAAAATGCGCGGTTTTCATCAACGTTATATGAATTCGAACAAGGCATGTCGTATTTGGGTCAATAATGTCAGAAAATTGAATATTGCTATGATTGTACCGCAACACGGTTGCGCTTTTGTAGGCGATGAAATGATTTATCGATTTTTAAATTGGATTGAAAACTTACAATGTGGTATTGATTTAATGGATGAGTAGTTATTTATAACGGATTAATTATCATATTGTATTCAGTAAATTAACTTATTTTATAACATTGCCAATGTTAGTGGCAATGTTTTAGATACTAATAGTAGTTGATATAAATCATGAAGTAACAATAAAATTTCACCTTTTTCAAACTGAATCACACGGCCATTTGTTCGCGGGCACGACGCATGAGTAAACCCACATCATCTCCTTTTTCCCAAGATGCTGCTCCAAACTGTGTTGATATAATAGTGGGTAAATTACTATCTTCGACAATGATATCCGATAATCTATCTTTAACTTTTGAAATTAAGTTTTTACTGGCATCAGAATCTGTTTCGGGTAATACAAATATAAACTCATCATTTTCTAATTTTCCAATAGTATCTGCCCAACGTAATTGGTCGTTCAACATTTGAGATATATCAACCATCATTCTATTTGTTGTAGAGCTACCGTAGTTGGTCTCAATTGTATTTAAATCTTTTAATTTCATAATTATAATTGAAAGTTGATTTTCATAACGCCGACTGCGTGACACTTGAGGTTCAAGTGTTTGATACATTGCTCTCCGGTTGGGTAGTCCGGTAATAGGATCGGTAACATTAACACCTTCATAATCATTTTTTAAATCTTCATGTTTCAGAGCCAAAGTGTGCAGTGATGACACGTCTGAAATGTAATGGATAGTGTAGCTTTTAGCATTTTCTGTAAATTGGTGAGCAACGTTAATTAACCAGAGGTCATCATGTTTGCTATTTGCTTTAAGGTGGATAGTAGCACCATCGGAAAATAAACCGACTAAACGCGGATCAATTGTTTCTAAGCTCTTTTCGCTTAGATTACATTCTTCATAATGTAAAATATTACATAGAATATTATTATTCCATTCAATAACACCTTGCTCATTAATGATAACTATTCCAAGTGGACAATTATCAACGACTCTTTGTAGTTGCTGCTGGTTTAACGTTTTAGGCATTTTTAATCTCTAGTATTCTTGCAAGGGTAATCCTTGATTAGTGTTTAATTAAGCTAATTGTATCTATTTTGTGCCACTAAACAGCATAAATCTATCATTAGCTAAAAGGTAATGTGCTCAGTATAGGTATAGCTGAAAATCAAAAGGAAATTATGTAAATTACAATAAATGTGAAGTAATTGGCAATATCGGATAACTTTCAAGCACTTATCTATTTAGTGAATTCTAAAAACTATAATAAAACCAACGAATTACCAGTGAAGATTTCAATACTTTGGCCGATACTTATTATAGGGTTTGTTAGCATCGCGGTTAGTGAGGAAATTGAGTGGTAGATCAAGCTTCAGAGTTTCAAATAAACGATTCTCACAATTTTAAAGACATTAAAAAACGCTTTGTGGAATTAAACAAAGCGCGTTATGCGCGTACCTTAAAAATTATTCGACCACAACAAAAAGACTTTTTAGAATTATTACCCCTACTCTATCATGTTAATCATCCCATTTTAGCGGGTTACGTTAGCAAAAAAACACCGTGTGGCATACCCGAATTTAGCGTTAGTAAAAATACCATTAGCATTGCCAAGCGTTATCACAAAAGTTTTGTGATGAAAAAAAGGGCGTACCGTAAATATGCCATTCAAGCTATTTATTTGATGGGCAGTACTGGCTCAATTGCATATTCTGATAAAAGTGATTTTGACATTTGGATTTGTTATGACAGTACATTGGACCTTGAACAAATACATGAACTTCAAGAAAAGACCCATGCAATTGAAGAGTGGTCAAAAACGCTGGGAGTTGATGCCAGTATATTTTTAGTCGATCCGGATAGAGTTAGAATTGGCGATCACGATGATTTAAGTATTGAAAATAGTGGTAGCGCTTTACATTACCTATTACTAGAAGAATTTTATCGAACGAGTGTGTTACTTTCTGGCCGTTACCCTCTGTGGTGGCTAGTTCCACCGGATCAAGAAGATCAGTATGATGACATTGCCGCGGATATAAAATTAAAACGTTATCTGCACAGTAAAGAGCACATTGATTTTGGTGGTATTGGAAAAATACCAGCAGAAGAATTTTATGGAGCAACGCTTTGGTTATTGTATAAAGGAATTGACTCTCCTTATAAATCCATTTTAAAAATTATTTTAATGGAAGTTTACGCAAATGAATATCCAAATATAGATTTGTTAAGCATGCAATTTAAACGTAAGGTTTATCAAGGTGATGTTACTATTGATGATACCGACCCGTATTTAATGATGTTAGATAAAGTGGAAAGTTATTTAAATAAAAAGCAAGAGTATGAACGATTAGAATTAATTAGACGCAGTTTTTATTTGAAAGTAAACATAAAGCTAGGGTCTTCAAATAAACGTAGCTCGCATGATTTCAAACTAGATAAAATGTTGTATCTAGTTAATAAATGGCAATGGACAAGCTCTTATATTGATAAACTTGATAATCAGGCTAACTGGAAACTTCGGGCAGTTACTAATGAGCGACGTGAAATAATAAAAGATTTAACAACAAGCTATCGTTCCTTATCAAACTTTGCACGTGCCCAGTCAGAAACAATGGCAAAAATTAAACCTTCTGATCTCAATGTCCTTGGTCGAAAAATTTACGCTGCATTTGAGCGAAAAGCCGGAAAAATTGAAATAGTCTACAAAGGAATTACCGAACAATTATATGAAGATCACTTAACAATATCCAGACGGCTTATGGATGATAACGAAGAGAAGTGGTCAGCATATCACGGTGCTTTAATTGAAAAAGATTTATCCAATAATGAGCCGCTAAAAATAGCCCATAGTTTAATCGAGCTTTGTGCCTGGTGTTATTTTAATAAAATATTTAGTCCTCAAACTATTATTGTATTGTATAGCGACGGTAGTGATTTAAGTAACCGTGAAATACGCGCTATATTTACTCATATGAAACACATGTTTGAGGATAAAGTGAATTTAGGATCCTCATTTGAAGACTTCAAACAAACTGCCAGCATTCGTTCTATAGGAACATTCATCAATGTTGGTCTAGATCCTTTTGCATCACGAACAAAACGCGGTGAACATCTGACAAGTAGCCGAACTGATTCACTGCAATACGGTGGTTTATATGAAAATTTAGCATTGAGTATTGACCAAGTTATAGTGACTAGTTGGCATGAAGTGCTAACCTTCCGTTACTACGGTGTACAAGGTTTGTTAGATTGCTTGCGTGATTACATGCTGTGGTCACCACCGTCTCATGGTCGTCGTCCACCAGTGATAAACGCAGTCAGTTTTTCATCATTACGGGGTAACGCAATTGCAAGTCGAGTTGAAGGTGTATTTGATAATATTATTTCGTGTTTTTACGATGATATAAGATTAAAAAATACGCGCTTTATTTTGGGTGTCGAAAAAAGTTATTTTTTAATTAGCCTGAACAATGATACGTTTATTAGTAAACGAGTCGATTCCATGGACGAGCTATTACAAGCATTAAATGTCGCAGTGGGTTATTATAGCCCGGTTATATTTGATCAGATGACCTTGGGCGATAGTGTCCTACCGCTATTATATCAACACAATAAAATTCATTATATACAACTTTTTTATTTTGTGAGTGGTAAAGAAGTTACGTTGTACATCTTGGATGAAAAAGGCGCGTTGTTTACTTATAAAACCCAGTTTCATAACGCCACGAGTATTGTGAACCAATACCAACGTTTTTTTGACTCTATCAATAAACGCATGGTGTTTTTATCCAATGAAATTGGCGTTGAATATAATGTTAAAGGGCATGAAATGTTCCAGTTGGAGAAATCACGTGCTGGCCTGTGGTCAGTTCAAAAAGAATCAATAAACCGATTTGCGAATGATACCGAATATGTTAGTTTACAAGTTATCGGTGACGTTTTTAACAGCAAGCCGGTATTTAGTATTTATGTTGGTGATAAAGAATTCACTACCATGGAATACGGCAGACGATTGTATTCCAGCGTTATCGAATATATATTACGATACCGTCAAAGTAAAAAATTATATTCTGTTTATATTACCGATGTTGATATTTCAAAGTCATTATTAGGAAATTCATTAAGAAACGTACAAACAATACATTATTTAAATTATAAAAAACAAATTGAAGAAAATTTAAATTTTGTACTCAATAGTATGATTAAATAAAAAAATTAAATTGTGTGAGGTAGTTTAACAGTATGAAGCCATACTCAGAATCGTGTGATCAAAATAAAGAAGCGATATTATCAGTACTAAGAACCGAATTGGCTGAGATTAAAACAGTGCTCGAAATTGGTAGCGGCACCGGACAACATGCTGTGTATTTTTCAACAGAATTAAATCACCTTCATTGGATTAGTTCCGATCTTCAAGAAAATCATCATGCCATTGAACAGTGGATACACGATGCTCCGGAGAGCAACGTTGAAGGCCCATTATTAATTGATGTTAATCAGGATCATTGGTTAGATGAATCTGTGTGTGCGATTTTCAGCGCAAATTCGGCACACATTATGAATTGGACCAGTGTTGTTAATATGATGCAGGGTGCTGCAAAAACGTTACGTAAAGGCGGAATTTTTTGTTTATACGGTCCTTTTAACTATAATGGTGATTACTCTAGTGATAGTAATCGAAATTTTGACGCTTGGTTAAAAAATCGTGATCCTGAAAGTGGTATTCGTGAATTTGAAAAATTAAATATTTTGGCTTTTGAAAATAATATGATTTTAAAACACGATTATGAAATGCCCGCGAATAACCGAATTTTAGTTTGGGTTAAATAAACTTGCTTTTGTATAAAAAAATTAGAAAATATTTCACTTTGGTACTTTAGAACGTTAAAGTGTTTATTAAGTATTACTTCACTATTACTCATGTCATGTGCTTCTGGGCTGGGTCCATTTCAATTACACCACCATAAAGGTTTAAACTCTGGATACCGGCCTAAAAGACTACCGGTATGACGAGGAGGTTTAAACTGTGGATATCGGCTCAAAGGACATGACCTGAGTGTGATCGGAGCAAAAGCGTGATCTGAGCAAAAGCGAGGAAATACTTAATGAACGCCTTAGCGTTCTAAAGTGAGGAAATACTTAATGAACGCCTTAGCGTTCTAAAGTGAGCAAATACTTAATGAACGACGTAGGAGTTTTAAAGTACCGGTATGACGTGAAGGTTTAAACCAATATTTATTTAATCCGTCACCCCGGTAACGTTTTTAGGCCGAGGTCCACTTGCACGAAACGATGGTTATACGTAGATTGATTCTAACCTACTGGATACTGGCCTAAAGGTTGTGACCAAAGCGAATTAACTTTTTGATATTGTTTCTTTAAACCAGTTAGCTATATCATCAATTTCATCGGGTATCACAGCATGTTCCATTGGATATTCATGCCATTGAATTTTTAATCCCTGGTTTTCTATTAAATCACGAGAATATTTTCCAATCGCAATTGGAATAACCGGGTCAAATTCCCCATGTGCCATCATAATAGGAATATCTTTATTGGCACTGTGCAGTTCAGCGGCTAATGTATCTGGCAGCGGCAGATAAGTTGATAATGCCAAAATCCCGGCTAACTTTTTGGGATAGCGTAGGCCGGTTTGTAATGCTATGACACCACCTTGAGAAAAACCCGCTAGAAAAATATTGTCTGATGGTACGCCAAGAGATATTTCATTTTCAATGAAGGCATTAATATAGTCAGCAGCTTGGTGTATACCTTTGGTATCTTGTTGAGCATCTATTTTTGCTGCGTCTAAAATGTCGTACCAAGCTGGCATTTCCATGCCACCATTTACCGTTACTGCCTGACTTGGCGCATGGGGTAGTATAAAACGGAATTTGGCGCTTGCTGATAAGTCCAATTCAGGAATAATGGATTCAAAGTCGTGGCCATCTGCGCCTAAGCCGTGTAACCATATAACGCTGTATTGAGCATCGTCTGGTCCTACTTTAAGGTGGGGTAATAATGTTGGTGTCATAGTAAATAATAACCTGATTTATATTTTAATCGCACGTTAGGGTGATAGTATCACCATTTTGTTCTGTGCAATATTGACTCAACGCAGCAAATAACTCTTGTTTGTCTTTATCTTTTAACCATGTCTGTGTCGAGTCATTATATTCAAAATGATAACCGCCAGATTTTGCAGCAACCCAAAGTTGGGACAACGGTAATTGTCGGTTTATGATTATTTTGGAATTATTACTTTCAATGGTGATGGTCAAAATCCCACTCGCGGTTTCATAATCGAGATCCGCATCAGAATTATCGAGCGCGTCTTCAATTTGAATTAGGGTGTCGTCTACTAGTTGATTAAATTCAGATTCAGTCATTATGGTTATCGCAATTTGTATAAGTGATGGATATTTTAACAGGTAATCGTGGCAAATTGCAGCTAATTGAAATAGAACCAGAATTGATTAAAAACCATAAGACATAAAAAAAGGTAAAGCCCAAAACAGAAGCTTTACCTTTTTTAGATGATTTATTCTACCGAGTTAATTACTTAACTTTTGCAGAAATCGAATCATTTTGGCCTTTGTTATCAACCCAACTAATTTTGATGGTGTCGCCTTTCTTAGCACCAGTGAACTGGAAAGAAAGGTATGGGTTTTTAGAAATAGCCGGACCCCATTGAGCGGTCATTACAGCCGAGCCGTTATGCTCGCATTTTACTTCTTGGATGTACTCAGCAGGAAATACTTTACCGGTTTTCTTGTTCTTACGAAGACCAGTTTCCATTGGATGAGTGATTAAAGCCTTTACGGTGGTGATATCACCTTTCGCACTGGCACGGATACGTATAGTTTTAGCCATTATTATATTCCTCGCTTAATTAGGTGTTAACCGCCGCAACCGCCGATGGTTACTTTGATGTTTTTCTCTGCTGTGTAGCTTTTACCACCAGCCTTGATTACTGCAACAACGTCAGATGTTTTACCCATCTTGATTCGTGTTGAAATAAAACCTTTTGCATTGCTTGCCATATTAAAATTGGCTGCTAATGGCGTACCATTGTTTTTAGTAACAATACTAATAGACTCAACGTTCGCAATACTGGTAGTAATTGTCACCGGTACCACAGCGCCATTTTCAGCAATGTCTGGTGCCTTGATTTTAATATCACCCGAAGCAGAAGTTGCAGAACTCCCTAATAAAGAGTCTAAAGCGCTTTCGACACTTTTAGCTTCGAATGCAGATTTTGGCCAAGCGGCTAAAACGTTACGTGGGCTTAACATGCCAGCACTAGCTGCAATAGCTACGGTACTTGTGGCAAGTGTTCCCTTTAAAAAGGTTCTACGTTCCATAAATTTTGCTCCTCAAATTCGCATTTTAATTATATTCATTAGTAATAGAGCAGAAATCAGGCCAACTTTTAGGAAAGGAATAATATCTAATAAATTCAATGATATACGAGGAATGAGCTGTTATTAAAATAATATTATTCGTGCAAAATGCACGATAAAGCCACGCTTTTATTGCAATTCAGACGATTGGGTCACAGTTTTTCGTCAGAATCGAGAGTTTTTTCAGCCTGTAATTTACGCCACAGGGTTGATTTGTTGATACCCAGTGTTTTTGCTGTGGTTTCACGGTTGCCATCCAAACGTTCTAGGGTTTTTAAAATATAGCGTTTTTCAAGAGTCTGCAGGCTTGGTTGATCCGAATCAATTTGATCCGACTCCCTAATTGGATTTAATGCTTGTAAATGCAATTCTGGCTCATCGGCGAGTGCGATATGACGCTCAACCAGGTTACGTAATTCGCGTACATTACCGGGCCAGTCATAGGCTCTTAATTGTTTTAAGGATTCGTTATCAAATTGAGTTACAACACGATTGTAGTGCTTGGCAAAATACTGGATAAAATGGTTTATCAATAACGGAATGTCATCGCGCCGTTCTCGTAGCGCTGGCATGGTTAAATTGATAACATTTAAACGGTGATACAGATCTTCTCGAAAAGTATTGTCAGCGATCATCTCGGTGAGGTTACGATTCGTAGCAACTATAAAACGAACGTCGATTGCAATACTATGGACTCCACCAACACGCGTAATTTCTTGTTCCTGAATGACGCGCAGTAGTTTGGTTTGCATGGCATCCGAGATATTGCCAATTTCATCCAGAAAAACCGTGCCGCCCGCAGCCGATTCTAATAGTCCGTGTTTGGTTGACACGGCCCCAGTGAACGCGCCTTTCTCATGACCAAATAATTCGCTTTCTAACAATGTGTCACTTAAAGAACCACAATCAATAACAACAAAGGGAGTATTGGCGTAATGGCTTTTATAATGTATCGATTGCGCCATTAATTCTTTGCCCGTACCCGAATCACCCTCGATAATCACATTGCAGCGTATGTCGGCAATTTTTGTAATTAATTGATACACCTTTTGCATGACGGGGGCATCACCAATTAAGTTTATCTTTTTAGATTTTGAGCTTAATTGTTGCTTTAGCATTTTATTCTCATTAACTAAAGCTTGTGTTTCTAATGTGCGATTAATTAATATTTGCATTTCGTCCATATCAAATGGTTTTTTGATAAAATCAGTAGCGCCCAAGCGCACGGCTTCTATGGCATCATCGATATTTGCAAATCCGGTAATAATTATAAACGGTAGATCCGAGTCTAATTTTCGTATTTCAGCTAGTAACTCCATGCCGGTCATTGATGGCATGCGTAAATCACTAATGATTAAGTCGACTTGTTTTTCTTTAAAATAATGAAGTACTTTTCCGGGATCTTGGAAAACGCTAACATCATAATCGGCATCTTTACTAAAGCGCAGCATGAGCTCTCCGGCTTTAATGTCATCATCAACAAATATTATTTTTGGTTTATTATTCATTTAGTTACTTTCTTTTATTAATCGGGAGTCGCATTGTGGCAGTTATGCCACGGACTTGATTATTGGTAATCAATAATTTCCCTTGGTGTGATTCCATTATACCAAGACTAATGGATAAGCCCAGACCACTGCCTTGTCCTTCCGCTTTGGTACTAAAGAACGGGTCAAATATTTTATCAAATGTTTCAGGTTCAATGCCACAGCCTTCATCACGAATTGAAATAATTAAGCATTCGGTGGTGTTTTTAACAGCAACAACAATTTGTCCATTACGTTCGCTGGATTGAATGGCATTTATTAATAAATTAATGAGTACTTGTTGTAACTGGCTTCGGTCACCTTGGGTGGTTATATTGTCTTCTATCAAAGTACGAATTGAAATATTTTTATTGATTGAGGTTTGTTGTACTAGGTTGATTGATTCTTCAATAAACGCTGTTGCTTCAAAATTTTCATAATGCGGTGGGACTTGGCGTGCAAAATTTAAAATACCTTTGATAATATTTGAAGCTCGAAGTGCTTCATCTCGTAACGAGTCTATGTCTTTTTTCAAGTCAGAATCTGGGTCAATATCGCGTGTAATTAATTTTGAATAAGATAAAATATTATTTAATGGGTTATTAATTTCGTGACCAATGCCAGCAGCCATTTGTCCAATACTGGCGAGCTTAGCACTGCGTAACACCAAGCTTTGCGCCTTATCGCGTTCTTGTTGCGCTGAGTCGAGATTGTCTGCCAGGTAATTATAGGCAATTGACAGTGAATTGATTTCGGTAAGATCATAATTGGTTGGAGCTCGGTAATCCGATTTTCCGTCGGCAAATGCGGTTAGATTTTTAGCTAGGGTTTTAACTGGATTAGATACTTTATGTGCGGCGATATTCGCAAGTAATAAGCTAATCAATAATGCGACACCAATAAAAATCCATATACCGTACTTTATATTTTTAAACGGCGCAGAAATAATAGCCGACTCAACTTTGGTCGCAAGGACCCAACTTATTAATTGATCCGGGTATGGAAATAATTCAGTAAAATAAATTATAGATTTATCATCAAGTACTATTTTTCCATCAGGTTTTGCTATGAGTGCAGAATGTAATGATTGACTGTAAGTATCATTAATTAATTTTACAGTATTATGCCGTTGCGCAAATCGAACATTGTTAGTATCGTCATATAATAACATCGCATCACGATTTTTATCTTCCGGGTTATTTTCAAATAATAACACTTTACCTTTATAGAGACGTGGAGCGTGATCCATAATACTATCGAGTGGATTACCTAATAAGGTGACCGTTAGTGCACCGACCCTTTTATTTCGACTATACAATGGCACGATATAATCCAATATGGGTAAAAATTTCATTTCATCCGATATTTTTTTATTATGCGGTAATATCATCATGCTGACTTCATTACGAGGTATGTCATACAGTTCGGATATAAACCGTTTAGTTTGCACACCGCTTTCAACATACGGAATGCCGGATAAGTTATCATAGATTGCCGCGCTGCGTTTTAAATTACTAACTTTTATCAGCACGTTACCTTTTGTATCAATTATTCTAAGATAAAATACTCCGGGTAAGATGGTCTGAAAACCTTCAAAAAATCGATTCAAGCGAGCACGTCGTACATTAATGGCGGGGTGAATTTTGTTACGGTTGACCGGGGAAAAAAAAGGGAAAATTTTTTTAAACACCGGGGTGTTTCCAAAAC
>VAOX01052543.1_pt1 | contig 13952 bp, 13 predicted proteins | sample 3393891 | NCBI WGS metagenome assembly VAOX01 (sample SAMN08290429, study PRJNA428436) | hydrothermal vent metagenome | isolation source: Deep-sea hydrothermal vent chimney | place: Indian Ocean: Southwest Indian Ridge | depth 2822 m m | reverse complement strand
GCAAGTGAAAACAACGGGTTATTGTTATTGGTGTTATATTTTGAATTTGTACCCATGAATAATTTGATGTAACGGATGCCAACATTGTCAGCGATGGCTACCTTGTGCTGGTTAAGAAGGTTTATGCTGGTTGCCGATACATTGAGTTGACTACCGTCAGGAAGGGTTAAAAATAGTGGGTTTCCATTACCATCAACCGCCTGTGTGGTTACCGGATAAAGGAAACTGCTTAGCAGGGTATTGTTTGTGCTGTATGCCTGAAGGCCAAAACTGTAACCATTGCCAATACTAAAGATAACCAGATCCGCGCCCGCACCAGTAACGACCTTATTCGAGCCAAAACCCAGCTTTAGCCAGGCTTCACCTTGCAGGCTTTTAGTAAAGGTATTCGTGCCAGTAGTGACTATAGTGGAAAGCCGGCTGCCGTTAGCCGGTGATGTTGAGATGGTGCGATTTGCGTAATCAAGATTGTAATCTACAAAGTCACAGCCGAGTGCCCCTGGTGTCGTTGCAACAGCAACGCTATTGCAGCTGGCTTTATTTGAATAATCAAGTAATTGCGTTGCATATACATTTGCCGTGGATGCCTGTGTGGTGGTTGAGAATGCAGCAAGGATAGTCAGCAGGATAAATGGTTTCATGATTAAGCTCTTAATTTTTTTTGGATTTATTTGGGTAATAATTTTATTGAAAAACCAGTTTTAAAGGCCACCTGTTCCCGAAATATAGCCGGTGCCTGAAGAGGGGCCAACATGTGGTGCTGGCGGTGGAGTTACCGGTAGAGGGGGTGTTGCTGCAGGCGGCGCAATAATGGTGGGAGTAAATGGAGTAGGCGTATGATCGACAGGTGCCAGTGCAGCAATACTGTTGGTTCTAAGCGTAACCCTGGCATGATGGGGTAATAATGGTGTAACGGCTGCCCGTACGCCACTGGCTGCGGGTTGAATATTAAATGCCCACGGTCCCCAGTCGTAAACGCAGTCAATATGGTTTTGACTGCTGGGTTTGTTACTGGCAGGACATGCGGTATCAGCCGCTGCGGCAGCATAGGTGGAGAGTGCAAGCAGGCTGTAGAGAAAAAGCGAACAACTAGAGATAAATAGTTTGGTATTAATTTTTATATACATTTTAGTTTTTTACAATTTAAAATTCAGTGACAATTATACTTGATAAAGCATTATATGTGCCAGAATATCATAAGCCATTATTTTTCATGTACTTATATGGGTTTATCTTGCCAGCACTTTATGCTATCAGCAGGTTGTTTGTCGTTTACTAATACAACTGTAAAGAATAGCGAATAATAAATCCGGTTTTAAGCTACGTAGTGATGGCTTTCAAGAGTATCTGGGTGCTGGTTAAGCGCTATTCCTTTACTGTGGTTATTCCTACCTATTTATTTATTATTAATTTTTTCAATTTGTTACGCTATGTCGCCGAACCTGTTTAAGTATATCCTGCCGCCGTTTGACAAAGCAAAGAGACGAATTAAAGCGCAGCTAGTACAAGCTTTTTCCTACTGTTAAATTAATTGACAAATGTCGAATATATTTACACTTCATATGCAGCTTGAGCAATAAACGCCCAATGAAGCAATTTCCGAGCATTTATCTTTTAAAATAGCGACGATTTCTTTTACACTATTTCAAATAAAGCCCCGTTTTCCTGCAATTTCTATTGGAAATATCGGGCAAGATTAATGCCAACAATTGTTCGGTTATAACTGAATGCGCCAACATTTGAATTGTTTTTTGTAAAGGATACATGGGTATTCATCGTCCAGCCTTTTAAGTTGCCGGCAGAAAAATCGTAGTTATAACCCATTGTGTAACGGCCTTCCAGCTCATCTCGGGTAATGCCGGAAAGCGTATCTGCGGCATCGAAATTATAGTGTTGTAAATGTACATTCAGGTAAATATTTGCTGAAGGGGCTGTTGCTATAAAGCCACCAAAGTAGAGTTGATAGCTATTGAAACCAAATTGATTATCGTTTGCCGCTTGCCTGATTAGTCGAAAGCCTGTCTCTAGCCCGTTATTAACCCCGTTCAATAATGTTGTATAGGCGATGCCGGCTAATACGGTGTCACCATCGCGCCCATTGTCTGTTGTGCGGGTAAAGTTGTTGTCAGTATAAGATGCTTCAAGCAGTAGGCTTTGATGTTTGCCCAGGTCGAAAGTGACCTGTGGATTGAGGGAGGTAAATGTGCCCAGTGTCGACGTGCCAAAATAAGTCTGGTCAAGCTGAAGATTGATGCTGCCGCGCCAGTGTCCAGCGACTATGAGTGCGGGTCCGGTGCTCAGGCTGACAATGTTCAGACTGTAGTTATTGTTCCGAGTGTAATTATTGCCCGTCCAGGATAGCTGATTTTGCCATTGGAACCGAGCGGCAGAATCCGCCACATCGACGGGTTTTTTGCGTGAGTAGCGGTGCGAAAAGCTGAAAAATGTCTCTAGCCCGGGCGAGGAAATATTCTGCCCTGCGGGAATGTTATAGGTCTGGCTGCCTTGCAAAGGTGCAAAGTTAATATTGGTATTATAAAGGACACCCATTTTTGCGTAATAGGAAAACTGATTTTTTGCCGCCGGTTCAAGGCGGTTGCTTTTAATTTGGCCAAGGTAGGCGAGCACGACCAGGCGTACTTTGTCTGGTGTCCTGGGGTCATTTAGAACGGTATTGAGCTGCTGTATGGCCGCTTTATAGCGGCTGGCATGGTTGTAGCTGACGGCCAGCTCCAGGCGCGCACGATTAAGTGAAGGTCGCTGGCTAAGCAAGTACTCAAAAGTCTGTATTGCGGAAAAAACCTGACCACTAGCGCGTTCTTTCATCGCAGTTGCAAATAACTGTTGAATTTGCGCTTTGGTCATTGTTGAACTTGCCGTGGCTGAGTGGCTGGCAGCGTGACCAGTGCCCTGCTGCTGTGCGTTGGCGATGGGAGAGCTGATGGCCAGTGCTAGTGTGAGTGCAAAGCTAAATAAAAGTGATTTATTGTTAAAGTTGTTGTTCATTTTGTCTATTTTGGGGTGCATGAAAAAAATAAGTTGCGTATTATACCTGCTTCTATGCAGATTTTTATTAAACAATTGGTTCTGAGTATAACATTACTACTGGGTAGTTTTAATGCCTGGGCGTTAGCGCATGATAATGTACATCTGTTTGGGTATCGAGAATTTGAACGATCAGATTTATCTATGTTTCCTCAATGGTTAAGTGTGCTGGAGCGCCATGTTAAAAACATGGCGCAGGCTCGCGACTGTCAGTCCACAGCACTTAATCGGTGTGACCTGAAAGAATGGCTGGCCTTCCTGGATAGTATTCGGGGGTTGTCTCGACAGCAGCAAATTGAGAAGGTAAACCATTTTGCAAACCAGAAAGCTTATGTACTGGATAGTGAGAATTATGGCGTAGCGGACTACTGGGCAACACCAAAAGAATTTTTACTGAATGGCGGTGACTGTGAAGATTATGCCATTATAAAAATGCTCTCAATGAAATGGCTGGGTTATGATGTGAACAAAATGCGGATTGTTGTTGTGCAGGATACTAATCTGCACACTCCACATGCTGTCATGTCGATACAAAGGGCGGGGGATATTTATATTCTTGATAATGAGATCCCTGAAATATTATCACATCATGATATTTATCATTATGTACCGGTCTATTCACTTAATGAAAAACACTGGTGGATGCATGTGCCAGAATAATTTTTGTCAGCAGAAATCAGGGTGGAGATTGTATTGAAAACTAATCGTACAACTATTATTGCCAGTATCTTTTTATTTCTCTTTGTCGGCATAGGTGTCTGGCTGGTTTTTCAGTACGTGTCAGCCGAGAAACAGCGGGATTTACAAAATTGGGAGCCACGGCTAGGTGTGATTGCAGAATCACAAAAGCACAGTGTTGAAAGTTGGTTGCAAAAACAAACAGCGCAAATGCAGTCTTTGGCGGCTAATCCGCTGGTACAGATATATGTGACAGAAATAGATCAGTTTCAGTCATCAAATGTCAGCGAGTCACGCCTTGGACAGTTGCACCATCTGCGTAATCTATTGAATGCAGTAGCGCGTATGGCAGGTGTTTTTACCCCAGTAAAGCCAATTTCAAATAACCGTGCCCAAACGGTCAATGATGGCCTGGCAATAATGAATAAAGCCGGTCTTTTGTTATCAACACGTTATTTCCCGGTTAGCAGTCGTGAAGTAAATGCCCTTGCGAAAAGGGCGGTAAAAGATAAAAAAACACTGATTTCTGCCATTTATAGTGATCAGACAAACCAGCCACGGTTTATTATTGCTGTTCCGGTTCGTTCAGTGCAGTCAATAAAAGCGGGTGATTATCGGGGTGTTGTCGTTGCGGTAATCAATCCGTCGATGTCATTGTATAAAATTCTCACTCGGCACTGGTTAACGACAAACAGTGATGAGTCAATCCTTGTGGTAAAAAATCGGACAAATATTCTTTATGTCAGTCCGCTATCCGGGCGTTACAAAATTTTTCATCAGTGTCCCGTTGGTGAGTTGAATGTTGCTGCCGCATTTGGCGCGGCAAATATTGGCGGTTTTGCAGTTGAGAAAGATTATAAAAATAACCGTGTGCTGGTTACCTCAAGGAAAATAAATAATACCGACTGGGTACTGATACAGAAAATTAATGCAGACGAGGCATTGCGGGAAGCCATGTCACATCAGCGGTTTATATTAACTATTCTGTTGCTGGCCGTGTTTGTTGTTGCCGTCAGTTTTATTGCTATCTGGCGACATGCTACCAGCGTGAGGTTGCAAAAAACAACCGATCAGTTGACCACAAAAACTGCTTTGTTAAACGCGGTAAGTGAAAGCAGTAAAGACTATATTTTTCTGCTTGATAACAGACAAAAACTGGTGATGGTTAATCATTCACTGGCGACCTTTCTAAAGCTTAATTTTGAAGACGTTAAAGGTAAAGCTTTAAATTATCTTTATGATGTTGACACAACGCGGCAATTGCTTGATATAAAGCAGGATGAAGTTCGTAATCGGGAAATGCGACTGGAAATAAATGCTCGGCGTTATGACTTTCATGTAACGGTTGTAGCACTAAAACATGAAACATATAAGCAGTCACATTTGTATGTGCTGCACGACATCACTGAACTAAAAAATGCACAGGGCAGACATCATCGGATGATGGAAGCCATATTGCAGACGTTGGTACGCCTTACTGATATCCATGATCCGCATTGTGCGCGGCACTCTGAACGTACCCAGGAAGTAGCTATGGCTATTGCCCAGGCAATGGATTTACCGGCTGATCGAACACAATCACTGGCGATGGCGGCGCTATTGGCCAATGTGGGTAAGTTATATGTTTCAACAGAAATACTGACTTCGGCTGAGCCATTAACGGAGGCGGAAACATTGCTCCTGCGTAAGCACAATCAGTACAGTGTGGAAATACTTGAAGGTCTTGAGTTCGAAGGTCCGGTCATTGATATTGTTAAGCAAAAAAATGAATATATTGATGGCAGTGGATATCCCGAAGGTGCGACGGGTGATGCAATATGTCTGGAATCACGAATTCTTGCAGTTGCCAATGCGTTTGTTGCAATCTCCAGTTCGCGTGCTTACCGTAGCGGGAAACCATTAACGGATGTGTTGGAGATGTTATTTGAGCAAGCGGACAAACACTATGATCGACGGGTCATTGCCGCTTTATTATTTGTGGCAGAAAATCGTGCAGACTGGCATCACTGGCAGGCGGTTAACCAGCACGCAGCTGATTGACAGTGGGGCAATGTCATCACGAGATGTTGGACTTATGGCCGCCTGCTATGCACGGCTATTGCACACTACTAATGAGCAATAACACAAATGCAATTAATACGATGGTAAGTAATGCCAGCGTCCCCCAGTGTTTCTCTGTGGCGTTTTTACTGCGCGTCAGGGTTGCTTTAATGCCGGGGAAAAACATAAAAATAACCAGCAGACCTACAGCCGTTATTGCAATTTGTTCCCATAAAGCCATTCCGTGCATGATTCGTTAAACCTCATTCAACTAGATAATTTTTTTCAATGGGTTCGATTATTTTCCAGACACATTTTAAACCTTTAGGAAAAAAAATCATGTCGCCGGCTTCAATGGTGACAGGTTCGCCGTTATCAGGCGTGATGATTGCCTTGCCTTCAATAATGTAGCTGGTTTCTTTTTGTTCATAATGCCACTCAAATTCAGCAATGCCTTTTGACCAGACGGGCCAGTCATCAACATATAAAACGTCAAGTTTTGCTGGTGTTACATTGCGTTCGACGGTAATTGTATCCATATTGATTAAGCTGCCTGTAATTAAAGAATGGCCTATTATAACGAAAATAGAGCCAAGCCTGTATAATATCCTGTTTTTTTAGGAACTTCTGCTTAATTCGGTATGCAGTAGATTGTAAGCTGATTTATTCAACTTCAAGGCGTGAACTGTGCGTAATAGCGGGTTATTGCGAAGTTTCACCATGCCGAAGCTAGCTGTGTCAGCCTGTAAGATACGATTTTATGGATTGATCGGAGATCCCTGGTTAATGAGATGAAAATAAATATGAATATGAACTCTATTGTTGATGTTGATCTGGAGAATTTTGATGAGCAGGTTTTGCAGGCATCCGCTCAGATGCCTGTAATAGTCGATTTATGGGCGCAATGGTGTTCGCCCTGTCTGGTGGTAGCGCCGCTACTAAAAAAGCTGGTTGAAGAATTTGACAGCAGGCTGAAGCTGGCGAAGGTAGAAGTGGACGAAGGTGAGAATATGAAGCTGGCGGGCCGGTATCAGGTGCGGGGTTTTCCGACAGTGATACTTTTTATTCGAGGTGAAGAAGTGGCGCGTTTTAGTGGTGCGAAGCCCCTTTCGTTTTTACGCGAATTTATCGAAAATAATAGTGAACTGACATGTTGAATTATCGCTTTAAGGTGAGTCTGGCCAATAATGGCCGCCTCACCCTGAACGCTCTGACGCGGTAAATAAACTGTTTTTCAAGTTTTTCACCAGGGGAAGTGCCATAGCGTACTTTTCGATAGGCCGTTAATATAAAAATCATCTCTGCTTCCGAAAAGGCATGTTGTTTACACGACTTTCCTGTTAGTCGGTACTGATAATCCAGTGCGCCCTCATTGGCGCAGCGCGGCAGGTTGGCAGTTGCCAGTTTTTTACAGAATATGGAATAATAATGTTGAACTTTATTGCTGCTGCGTTGTGAGTGATAAAACAGCCGCCATGCAATCACAAAACTCGCAACTGTCATGGCAACTATTAGCCAGATTATCAGCATTGCGGGATCGGTATTTTTTAATCCCAGACGAGCCAGAAAATATTGTTGTTGCTGCTGATTAAAGCCGATCACCCACTGGTTCCAGCTATTTTGTATGCTGTCGAAGAGGTAACCGGCCTGCTGTAGGAACTGCGAGCTGCCCTGTAGCAGAAAAGCTGAGTGTTCTCGCTCTCGCCCGGTATTTAAACTACCGTGTTCAACACGTTCAGGCGAGATGGCACTAGTGGGATCAATACGCCGCCAGTGGTGATTGACCCAAACTTCAGTCCAGGCATGTGCATCGGACTGGCGCACGATCATATAGTTATCCAGAGGGTTAATTTCACCACCCATATAACCAATAACCACACGCGCAGGAATGCCTGCTGCACGCATGAGTAAAGTAAAGCTGCTAGCATAGTGTTCGCAAAAGCCACGCCGAGTTTTAAATAAAAATTCATCCACAGAATTTCTTCCTAGCCGAGGTGGTGACAGCGTGTAAAAAAAAGGTTGCTGCTGAAAATAGCGTAGAATGATTTGAATATATTCTTCAACATTGTAACCTGACTGTTTAAATTTTTGCCGGGCGAACTGTTGTGTTTGTGGATTAAAGTTAGCGGGGAACTGCCGGTATTTGAGTGCTTCTCGTGCCGACAGTGAACGGTTTATTGCGGTACTGTCCGATAACACCGTATAGTTTGTTATGTGCGTTATTTTAGCTGCGGTGAGCAGCATAGCTTCGCGGTTAATCTGGTAGCGCTGCGTATTCTTTATCGGGTAGTTAAGTGCGAATAACCAGTTGAGGTTATTCGGCTCCAGCGTTACGGTATAACGCAGATTGTTGTGAGCACGGGTTGTGGTATCTAAATTAAGTTTGTCTGTGACAGGCGGGTCATCTCGCCTCCAGGTTCTTCCATCATACCGGGATAATATTGCACCGCGCCAGTATAAGTTATTGTAGGCTGGAGGCGAGTGTTGAAATTTTACGCGAAAAGCAATGGCAGATGAACGCACCAGTTTGTTAATGCTCCCCGGTGACATGGTCTCATCCATACCGGTGCTGGCGGTAAAAGCATCACTTGGCAAACCCCATAACGGGCCAGGAATACGTGGAAACAAAATAAACAAAATCAGCATAAAAGGCAGGCTGATAAAGACCAGACGGGTCGCGGTTTTTAAATGCTGTGAGAATCGCGTTTGTTGTAACTGATCACTAAAGACAATCAGTAGTGTAGTTAAATAAATAACCACGCTAAAAACGTAAACAGCCAGCAGCATCTGCTGGCTCTGAAAGAAGTGGCTTGCCAGTATAAAGAAGCTGGTAAAAATTATAATATGTATATCCCGTTGCGTTTTTATTTCAAATAACTTTAACAACGCCATAAGAGTAATCATTGCCGTGCCAGGTAACCGTCCGAGAAACCTTCCGTAGCTATAATATATTAGCCAAATACTACAAAAAATAAGCAGCAGACGAATCAATGCTCTGGGATTGATAGTGGCAGATATTAAGGTGGTGTTTGAGCGCGTTATTATTAATAACTGCCATAAACTCAGGGAAAGAATAAACAACAGTAGCACCACCGGCATGGCGAGGTAAGTCGGTAGTGCAGCCAGATGAATCGCGGTTAATAAAGCCAGTCTTTGTTGTGCACTGAGCTTCATAGATTAACTTCTATATCAACCTGGCATTCAGGTTTCTCTGGCTGATGGTATTCAACGCGGATTTCTCTTTTCATCCGGCTAAAGAGTCACTGGTGGGACTAACCATTATGAAGATCCGGATTATAAAGAGCCAGCAGTTTTAAGCACTGGTGATAATGAGTATTGCCGGTGTCAGGTGTGACTTTTTTATTGGGAAGAATCAGTCCGTAAAAGTGGTTTTCCCGGTTTGCATCAATTAACAGTCGCGTCATGATTGACAGGCGCAATTCAGTTGTAGCGGCGTTAATCGCGTACCAGTCTATCCATTGTTGCGGTAATGAACCACGACTGAAATGTTTGCTGTAGAGCGTATTATTTTTTGCGGTTGTTTTCCAGTCGATGTGTCGCCAGCTATCCCCGGGCTTAAATTTTTCCAGCTGGCTGAAATCTTCTATGCCTGTTCCCCGTGGATGCTTGCTGTTGCCGTTATCGTTGTCGCTAGTCGATACCGGCAGGTTGGCTGTATCGACTGGTTGGGGGTAAACCAGGCATTGCATGGATAATTCAATCCAGGTCCAGGCTATAAATAAACCCGATGGGAATGTAGTATAAAGTCGAAAGCGCTGGCTATTTAACCTGCCACGCCGCTGGGTTTTCTGTTGAAATTGCAGGGTTTTAATGGTCTTTGCCGAAATATCAACAAGATCAAAATCAATGCCCCTCTGACTAAGATAGATAGCCTGGCGCGGTTTTGCATCGGGATTCTCAACCCGGATGGTAAAGTGCGCCATGTCACCAGAAAATACTGCTGGACAGCCGCCACTGTGAATTGTCAAACCAGCAAGATTTTGCCAACTGGTATACAGCAGAATGTTGCCAATGCCGACCAGTAAAAAGGTTAGCGCAAACCCCAGGCTTTTACCGTAATTAATCGAGCCAATGAGTAAAATAAAAACCAGCAGGCCGAACATTAATCCAGAACGTGTCGGGACGATGTAAACTCGATCTCGAGTCAGCGTAACACTGCCATCAAAGGGGCCGCTACGGTTGGCAATAAATTTAAAGACGGGGCTACGGGCGAAATCCGGGAAGTGGCGTTTAGCTGATGTTTTCATTGCAAAATGAGAAATATTGTCGACGTCAGGTGACTGGGATAGCGTCAATAATGCAGCTGGCAGCATCCTCGAAATGGGTCTTGTGTTGTTCATGTAAAGGCAGGCGATGGTTCACCACAGCCGGCAGGACCGATTTAATATGTTCAGGTATAACAAAGGCCTGTTTGCCAATCAATGCCAGCGCTTTAGCGGCGCGCAGTATGGCCAGCCCACCACGCGGTGACAGACCATATTCAAAAAAATGGGATTGTCGACTGAATTCGAGTATCGCCTGCAGGTAGTCAAGTATTGCAGCGGAAGCATGGATTTGTGCAGCCTGTTGCTGCAGTATGTTCAGACACGTTGGGTCGAGTACCGGTTTAATGGTTGCAATCAGCTTGCGTCGGTCGGCACCTGTCAGTAATTCACGTTCGGCAAGCTTATCTGGGTAGCCCAGATGTAACCGCATAAGAAAACGATCAAGTTGTGATTCAGGCAACGCATAAGTACCAATTTGGTGGCTTGGGTTTTGAGTCGCAACAACAAAAAAAGGGGAAGGTAAAGTACGACATTCACCTTCAATGGATACCTGTTGTTCCTCCATCGCTTCCAGCAGTGCACTTTGCGTTTTAGGGGTAGCGCGATTAATTTCATCGGCCAGCACAAAATGTGAAAAAATGGGGCCAGGATGGAAGCTAAAAGTGTTTTGTTTCTGGTTGAAAATAGACACACCCAGTATATCGGCGGGGAGCAGGTCGCTGGTAAATTGAATGCGGCGAAAAGCCAGGCCCATTACCTGTGCAATGGTATGGGCCAATGTGGTTTTACCTACTCCGGGTTGATCTTCAATAAGCAAGTGCCCACTGGCGATTATGCAGGTGACTGCTAGCTGAACCTGCTCCGGCTTACCAACAATAATCTGGCTGATTTGTTTAATAACGGCGCTTAATAATAGGCCACTGGATTCTATAGCAGGTTGGAGCAGTGGCTCGGTAGTCATTGTATTAGTAGTGGTTGTATTCGTAGCGGGCATATTTGTCTGTTCTACTGTTCAGTAGGTTATCTAATCGTAGTATTGTTGTAGACCATAAAGCGGGGTGAGGTTCGGATTCAACTTGAATTTGGTGACTGATTAGTAATATCGTGGTTGCTGTTTCGTTCTTGACGTGTGTCATTGCGATATGGTTGTATCATCCGTCCATGCAGTCACTAAATATTTGTGCCCGGATCTTTGTCGTGCGCAAAGTAGTGCTCAAAAAATGACCGCCTATCTGATATAAATAGTGCCCTGTCGTTATCTGGTGGTAAATGAAAATAATGGGTCTAAATTAGACTTTATGAAAAAGTACATCGGATTTACATTGATTGAACTGATGATTACGCTGATTATTGTGGGTATTTTGCTGGTTGTGGGCTTACCCTCGCTAAAAGGCTTTATGCAGGGCAATCAGCTTATCGCCGCAACCAATGAGCTGGTTTCGGCGTTGCATATTGCTCGTAGCGAGGCAATTAAGCTGAATTCCAGAGTGAGTATCTGTGAAAGCAGCAATGGTAAAGACTGCGCTGTGACCGGCAAGTGGAAAAATGGCTGGATTGTATTTGTTGATGGTGCTTTACCGACACCGGGGGACCTGAAAAATACGGGCGTGGCTTGCACCACCACAACCGGCACGGATTGTTTGTTGCGAATCCATCGTGCATTTTCTGATAACCAGCTATCTGTTACTGGTCTGGATCAGAACTCAGCGGCGATTAGCGCATTTACTTTCACCTCAAGAGGCTTGCCCAAGGACGCTACAGGCGCTTCGGCATCCGGTGTTTTCAGTGTCTGTAGTTTTGATAGCAGTAATGCTGTTATTGGTTCACGCGCGGTAATTTTAAGCTTGTCGGGCCGTGTCCGTATTTCAGATAACCCAGCGGTGGTCTCATGTCCTGCAAAACCTTAGCCGCAACCCAGCCCTGTCAGCATCCTATGCGGGTGCAGCATAGATTCAGCAGTCAGGGGTTTACCTTACTGGAAGCACTGATTGGTTTCTTGATTCTCTCTATCGGTATGCTGGGTATCGCATCATTGCAAGTTATTTCACTTAAAGCAGGTAAAGCCTCTGTTTATGGTTCGGTTGCAACAATGAAAGTTGAAGAGTTGTTTGAGAGTATGCGCGCCAATCCAACGGCATTAGCCAGTTATACGGGTGCAGGGGCAAAACAAAATTGCTCCGGTACCGTGTTGTGCAGCCCATCAACGCTGGCGCAGAATGATGTTTACTGGTGGAAGCAGGACTTAAAAGCCGGCTTGCCGAGTACGGTAAAGACATCGGTAACGGTTACATCAGCCAAGGCACCATCAAAAATGGCGACGGCTAAGGTAAGCATTAATTGGCGTGAACGCAAGAATAACGGTGCTGCGGGTAGCGTGAAGAGAACGTACTCAACCACGGCAAATATTTGCACAGGTATACCATGTTAGGTGTGCAGAAAAAAATCAGGCGGGTAAGACGCGGGCGAGTTATGCATAATAAAGCGCTGGGTGGATTTTCACTAATTGAATTACTGGTTGCAATGGTGGTGGGGCTGGTGATTATCGGAGGTGCCCTTTCATTACATGTTAGCAGCCGGAAAGTGCAGGCGAAAAATGAAGAACAAATGGACATGGTGGCTGATGCGCGCTTTGTTATCGGAATGATCAGTTACGATTTACGCAGTGCGGGCATGTGGGGCGGAACGAATAACAATGCACTTATTGAGTGTAAATCAACCGACGCTGTCTGCACGGCTACAGCGTCAAAAGATACCCCACCAACCCCCGCAGCGGTTAGCGGTGACTGTGCCGTGGGCTGGTATTACAATTTAACCTATGCCGTTTTTGCAACGGATGGCAGTGTTGGTAATCCCTATGCTACAACCTGTATTCCGTCGTCGCAGGGATATGTGGCGGGAACCGATATTCTGGAAGTACGTTATGCCGATTCGAATCGGCCAGCAGTATTAAGAGCAGGTCAGGTTTATATTCGCAGTAATTTTGTCAATGGCCGTGTTTTTATTGGTGCAACACCACCGGTGTTGCAGAAAGACGAGGCCAATCCATTAACCCATAATTACATCTTGCACGACTATGCCTATTATATCAGTAATTATAGTGATTCAGTGGGCGATGGTATCCCTTCGTTGCGTCGGGTATCACTGGTTAATGGCCCCGCTTTGAAAAACCAGATGCTGGTTTCCGGTGTGGCGGATTTACAGGTGCAATTTGGTGAAGATATAGACGGTATTAAAGATGCGAATGGTAACTTGACCATTGACCGTTATGAGAATCCGCAGTCTGTTATTAACTGGAACCATGTTTATGCCGCAAAAATCTGGTTATTAATGCGCAGTGATAAAAAACAGAGTGGTGTTGACACGACAAAATCTTTTTCTATGGCCGGTGCTTCGGCAAAGACCTATGGCGGTCCAGGTGGTTACCGTTATTTTATGGTGACGAGTGTTGTAGATTTAAGAAATCTTAGGTAAATTTTGAGGACAGGGTATGGGTTTTAGTCAACCACAAACGGTGCAGGTAAAGCAGGATAAGCGGCCAGCAAACAGGCAGCAGGGTTTTGTGCTGGTACTGGTTCTGGTCTTGCTGGCAGTGATGACGCTGATTGGCGTGTCATCAATGAACAGTGCTAATTTAGAGTTACGCGCCACCGCCAATGCGCATCAACATCAGGTTGCTTTTAATGCGGTGCAATCGCTACTGGCCTATGCCACTTCGGTTACATCGGCAGCGTTACCTGTATTTGATTTCCAAACCACAAGTTCGACGCTACAGAAGGTAAGTTATAGCATGCCCAATGCGTCCAATCTTGCGGCTACGGCAGTGTATGCAGGTTGTTCGGTAGGCGTAGGCAGTAGTCTGGAGAAAGGTAAAGGGTTTAGTTACAGTTTTTATACCATATCGGG
>VAOX01065769.1_pt1 | contig 13958 bp, 8 predicted proteins | sample 3393891 | NCBI WGS metagenome assembly VAOX01 (sample SAMN08290429, study PRJNA428436) | hydrothermal vent metagenome | isolation source: Deep-sea hydrothermal vent chimney | place: Indian Ocean: Southwest Indian Ridge | depth 2822 m m | reverse complement strand
GTAACAAGATTTGAATTGGCAGCAAAAAACGAAACTGAGCTGCGTGGATATTTAAGAAATGCTTTTAACGAACTTGCGAAGAGTAACCCTCATACGCATCAAAGAAGAAATGCTCTCGCATCTATTGAAAATATCCAAAGAGAGATTACCTCAAGAGGATTTTGTCCTTGAGTTGCATCATATAAATCTTCCATAATAGGCAATAATGATTTGTGAATATCCACGTTAATTAATCTATAGAACTAAAGAGAAAAAATGGACATTACAATAGAAAACATCGGATACCAAATTGATACCGCAGAAGATAACAATGATATTGAAAAGTTACTTGAGTTATCCAAGCTTTGCCAAAGTAAATTAGACACGACAAATGAAGGTGACAGAGTAATTTTAAGGTTTTATGAAGCGAATTGTTTTAGCGCAATGGCAAAAACAAAATCCTCCAATACGGGCTATCTTTGGGGTTGGAATAATAATGAAAAAATCTCAGAAATCTTAGCTCTCCGACAAGCCGTGTCAGAACAAGGCTTTCCCAATATAGACTCTCTCTTCCAATGCAAAATATTAACCAACCTAGGTAACAGCTTAAATCATCTTGGGCGCTTCGTGGAGGCTATCAAATACTGGGACAAAGTATTAGCAATAAAACCCAATTTTGCCATGGCATTGGGTAATAAAGGCGTTGGATTGGTTAGTTATGCTAGAAGCCTCTATGACCATGGACATGCTGGAATACTTGTTGAAAATGCCAAAATTAATCTGGAAAGAGCCATATCTGGCGATGCATTATGGGACAGTGGCAGTCAACCCGATGCCAAAGAATACTTTTCACAGTATCTTGAATACTCAAAAAATATTTTAAGCGATATAGAATATAATTTTGAATTCGGTCTTAACAGATACTCTCTGGGAGATACTGACAATGAAATAAAATATCGTCAATGGTGTATAAATAACCGTCTATTCTTATCACCATTAAATGATGCTATAAACCAGTCAGCAGCCGCTCAAGATGTAATACACCTTCCCAGCCACACATATGGTATTGAGGAGTCACCCAGATTTCCTAATTATTATAATTTATTAAAACAAGAATACGTAACAGCTCGCCACATGCTTTATGAGGGCATAAATTGTGATACTCAGCATTCATCTGATAATGAAGTTTTACTACTTGATGGGTTTGATGGTGTTCAATTCGGTTATCGAGCAGAACAATTGAAAATAGCTTATCGCTTATCCTATTCTATATTTGATAAAATCGCGCTATTTTTGAATGACTATTTTTCAGTTGGGCTTAAGGCTAGCGCTGTAAGTTTCAAAAATATTTGGAGTAAGAATAATAAAGGTAAAGCAGGTGAACTTTATCCATGTTTTTCAGATTGTCAAAACTGGCCTCTAAGAGGGCTTTATTATCTTTCCAAAGATTTATTCGATGAAGATTTTTTAGATGTTTCACTCCCTGATGCGGACGAGCTGGCAAAATTAAGGAATTTTATAGAACATCGTTTTCTAAGCCTTCAAATATATCCTGCCAACGTTCAGAACACAGAGACACATACCTATATAACTATTTCTGATTTTGAAAAGAAAACACTACGAATTTTATCTATGGCACGAGAGGCTATGATTTATCTTTCTCTTGCTATGTACAGAGAAGAAGAGCTACGCGATCAAAATAAAGATGGTGAAAAGCTTTCTTTCCCTATGCCGTCTACACCAATTGAACGAATGTAATCTTTAGGTGAATTATACTTCACACGCCAGTCAACTCACTGGCTAGCAATTCACTTTGTTCTAACACTCTATCCGCTTCCATCCGTGCAACATCGGGAGGATAGCCATATTTTATCAATACTTTTTTTACCATAAGTCGTAGTTTCGCTTTCACATCATCTCTCTTGTTCCAATCAACCGTTGCATTTTTTCGAATAATTTCAACAATCAAATGAATCAACTCTTTCATTTTATTATCTTCTAAGAACTCAGTTGAACTATTTTGAGAAAGGATAGAGTAAAAAGCATGTTCTTCAGGTGTTAAGCCTAACTCATCAGCCTTATTATCCTCAAGCTTCATTTCTCTTGCAATTTCAGAAAGCTCCTTGATAATTTGTGCTGTATCAATTTGATTATTGTGATACCGCTTGATGACATTAGACAACATTTCAGAAAACTTTTTTCCTTGCACAATATTTTTCTGCTTTCTTACTTTTACCTCATCATTCAACAATTTTCTAAGTAATTCAAAAGCAAGGTTTTCATGTTCCATATTTTTAACTTCAAGCAAGAACTCTTCAGACAATATATCCAATGAAGGTGTATTTACTCCCGCAGCCTCAAAAATATCAACAACGCCATCACTACTTAAAGCATCATCAACAATTTGCTTAATAGCCGACTCGACTTGTCTATCTGTTTTTCCACCACTGGGAGTAAATTTATTAATTCTTGATTTTATTGCCTGAAAAAAAGCTACTTGATCTTTTATTACTTCAGATTCATAACTTGGTACAGCCATTACATATAACTTCGAGAGAGCAACAACTTCAGATAAAAATCGCTCTTTAAGCTTCTCATCATTCAAAATAAAATTCTGACTTGCCAATAATATTTTAAGTTTTTCTTCCGTTGGGGATTCAAAATATTCTTGATACTCAAAACCATGAAACATTTGATGCACTACTTCAAATTTAGATTCCATGGCATCAATAATATCTGAAAGCTCAAGAACGGCCTTTCCTTCACCTCCACTTTCAGTATAAACAGACATCGCAGCGCGTAAGTCCTGTCCAATACCAATATAATCAACAATTAAACCGCCCGGCTTATCTTTATACACTCGATTGACCCTAGCAATAGCCTGCATCAAAGCCGCGCCCTGCATTTTCTTATCAATATAAAGTGTATGTAGCGGTGGTGCATCAAACCCTGTCAACCACATAGACTGTACAATCACCAGCTTTAATTCATCAAAGCTATCTTTAAGCCTCACAGCCAATAACTTTCGATCCTTCTTATTGGTGTTGTGAGGCTGAAAACTTTCAGGATCATCCGAGGAACTAGTCATCACTACTTTAATGACACCTTTATCTAAATCTTCGCTATGCCAATCAGGGTTTAGCTTTATAATCTGAGCATACAAATCCACTGCAATCTGACGCGTCATGCAGACAATCATACCTTTACCTTCAAATACTGCTTGCCTCTGTTCAAAATGCGTAACAATATCTTTGGCAATATCTTTTAACCGATCAGGATGACCAACAACTGCATTAATTTGTGCATTTTTCTTCTTGGCTTTCTCAATCTGCTCCTCCGTTGCACCTTCAATATCATCAACTAAGCCATCTATTGTTTGACTAACACCATCATTAAATTTAATTTTTACCAAACGACTTTCATAACTTAACGCTACTGTTGCCCCATCCTTTACAGCTTGGGCAATATCATAAATATCTATATAATTACCAAAGACCTTTTGCGTGTCTCTATCTTCTTTTTCAATGGGTGTGCCCGTAAATCCGATATACGTAGCATTTGGCAATGCATCTCGCATGTACTTTGCGTTACCGTATTTAATATTTCCTGTGGAATCGACCTTTCCAGTAAAACCATACTGGCTCCGATGTGCCTCATCAGCCACAACAACAATATTTCCACGTTTTGATAAGGTATCAAATGTTGCATTATCACCTTCAGGATAAAACTTCTGAATAGTAGTAAAGACGATACCTCCACCAGAAACTTTGAGTAATTCCTTTAGGTCAGCACGAGATTTTGCTTGTACAGGTGTTTGCCGTAACAGTGATGTACAGTTTCCAAACGTAGTAAACAATTGATCATCCAAATCATTTCTATCGGTTAGAATAACAATGGTAGGATTTTTCATAGCTGGCTCAACAACAAGTTGGCCTGCATAAAAAACCATCGACAGAGATTTGCCACTACCTTGAGTGTGCCAGACCACACCTGCTTTCATATCCCCATTAGCTTGCTCTTTAACCGAAGATAAGCCATAAACCTCAGGCTCTTCTTTTATTTCACTTCCCGTATTTATAAAAGAACGTTCTATATTTATGGCTCTCAATGTAGATCGAATAGCTTTTTCTACAACATAATATTGATGATAAGCAGCAATTTTTTTAATTTTAACTAACGACAGCAGCCCAGTTTTTTCATCTTTTATCTCTTCAGTTTCAAATACGGTATTAAAACGGATCAGCTTTAATAGCACGTCCTTTTTAAGCATCCGTTCTGCCATAATTTGTAATTCAGGTAAGATGCCATTGTTTTCTCGCAGTGGTGACTTCCAAGCTAAAAAACGTGAAAATGGAGCAGACACCGTGCTCGTCCGAGCATCAATGCCATCAGAGATAATGCACAGTGCGTTATAATTAAAAATAGAGGGGATTGCCGTTTTATAATTTTGAATTTGGGTATATGCTTTTTCCAATGTTGCCTTTTCACTGATTGCACTTTTAAGCTCAACCACTACCAAAGGCAAGCCATTGATAAACAGCACTATGTCCAATCGTTTAGATTGATTATTCTCTTTAATAACAAACTGATTCACTACCCAAAAGTTATTATTTTCAGGCTCTTCAAAATCAACCAACTTAACCTGTAAGCCAATAGATTGCCCCTCTTTAAAATACTCCACCGTTACCCCATCGGTTAACATATGATGGAATTTTTCGTTATTGCTCATGATGTCGTTAGAGCCGAGATGCAGAACATGCTGATAAGCTTCAACGCGTGCAGATTCTGGTAAATTAGGATTTAATTTTTTAAGCGAGGCTTTAAACTCTTTTTCTAAAACAACACTATCAAAAGCATCACGTTGTGGTTCATCACCTGTTGGGGCAAGAATCGAACCATGAAAATAGTCGTAACCCTGAGCTTTAAGTAGGTCTATAAGGTTTTGCTCTATTGCATCTTCGGTTAAATCAGTCATCTCTTAATCCGCTTCCCCAGATAATATCTGCCATACTTTTTTACATTCTGCTCCAGATATATATTTACTCTGCGATACTGCTAAATCCCATTCACTCTCATCCAAGCTATTTAAATATTTTCTTGCCGTTGAAATGTTTCTGTCTTCTACCTGTTGTTTGAAATTATTGCCAATTGACTCGGCAACGCTTCTTGGAACAGAATTCATTCTCATAAGAACAGCCTCTTCATTTTTAACGCCGTGATAAAGCATGGCGGGCATTAAATTTAACTGTCTTTTCTGTGCCTCTGACAATGCATCAAAGTCCAATCCAGACATTTGGCTCAAAGCAGAAAGTCCCCACGTCCCTCCATTCGCCAACTTCCCATAAATGGCTTGATAAACCTTAGATATTTCACCTGATCCACTTCCTTCAAAAAAATCAACTGCAATATCATGAATGGTTTTCCCCGCAATCCATGCTTGGGCGATATCTGCCATGTGTGATTGCTTTCTACCCTGCTCATCATCATGACTGAAATTTAATTGGTCAATTTTAAACATGACGCTAAATAGATCAGGAAGTTTACTTTCAGTTGAACCGAACAAGCTCTCAGGCATCCAGTCAGAAGGTGTTAACTTATATTCCAATTGATTAATCTCAGTCATTGCTTTATTGACAGATTCAACTGAGAACCCTGTTATATCGGCTTGTGCCACTCTACCCATGTTTTTTGAGATGCTTTCTGTATATGTTTTGGTTGCCTCTAGCAACTGTTCAGACTGTTCTGGTTTAATGTTTTTTAATTCACTATAACCAAAGGTGTTTGAAAGCATTTGATCCATCTCATTTAAAGTTGCCTGTAATTCATTTTTTTCATTTAACAAATGCGCTATATAACAACGGAAATCTTCCCATTGGGGGGCGTACATCATATTTTCTAAGTTATTTAGTTCACCACGGCTTTCTAGTTCATTCAAAATACCAATAAGGCGAGACGTTAAATCCCCTGTGCTTTTTTGAACAAACTCTATTAATTCCCTTTCTTTTTTGTCGGTATCACAAGCAATTCCCACAACACCTATATTATCTTGACCAACTCTTCCTGCTCGACCTACCAAATTCCAAAACTCCCTATATGACATATTCCTGCTATATTTTTTATTAACAGAAATTTTATAGCTTTGTAGAAATATTGAAGAAACAGGAAAGTTAATACCCTGAGCAATTGTTGTAGTCGCACATAGAATTTTGAGTTCTCCTTCTTCAACCAACCATTCCATTAAAGACTTTATTTCTTCAGATAGTCCACCATGATGAAGCCCAATACCTTTATTTAGCATCTCAATCAATTCAAATTTCGGACTAACCTCTTCCTTTAGGTAGTTTTGCACTAATTTAATTTTCGACGGTATTTCTTTTAAATCCTCCATATTACTACTGAGCACTCGTGCCAAACTCCATACATTGGGCTTAGTTTTTGCGATAACAATGCTTGCGCCTCTGCTAGAAATGCTTGGATCTCGTCTAGAAAAGTTCTTGGCACAAGCTGCAACCATTTTAGATAAGTTAGCTGCACTCTGAGGTACATTAATAGGTCTTATTCCACCAATTTTATGTTTGCCTTTCAAGTGTATTGTTTTTGGACTCGTAACCAAGGTTTGATAATTAATTGACCAGTCACTACCATCCACCTCTTTTTTAACTAAACCAATAATGCGTTCGTTAGGTTGCCAAGGGCTTGTACTTAAACTGATAGCCAATCCTGCATCTCGATCATGAGCCAACCAACGAGAAAGTGTCTTGGCATTTTCGACATAAGGCATGAGCAGTAAAAAATTTGCTTTCGCTTGATAATGCTGTTTTACGGTTGCCAATAATAATTCAATCCGTAAGCCTCTACTTTCATCCTCAATATTATGTGCTTCGTCCATAACCAACAAAGATAACGGTCGTTTTATTTTATGGTTTCGCAATACCAATTGCATTTTCTCGGGTGTGGACACTAGAATATCAAAACTATCAACATCATTAAGCATATCCTCTTCAAGGACATCAATTTCAATGGCTCCACTTAACTTTTCTACTTTAATACCTATAGGAGAAAAATCCTTGCGCAAACGTCTTACAATTTGTCCCACTAAAGCCTTAGTAGGTGCAATATAAGCAACCCAACCTTTCGTTTCACCAAAGTTATTGATTGCCTGTAACATTTTAAATTGTGCTAGCAGGGTTTTCCCACCTGATGTAGGCATATCAACAACAACAGCTGTTTTAGCAGGGTCTAATAAGCCCATTTCTTTAAGTGCAGTTCTTTGAGGTGGCAACAACTCTAAAAGAGGCCGTGCCTGACTTGATAAATTGTTAATAAATTCAGTGGCTTTTGAATTAATAGTACGAGCAACCCACCATATTGAACCATTGACCATTTGTTCTGCTGAAGCATGCAACCAACGTAATAATATTTCTAGCTGAACATCACCGCCATCCGAAGAAATTTTAATTGCCAGATTAAAATGTTTGTCTAATTGAACTTTAATATCAGCGGGTTCCCCTTGAAGCATATACAAAGACAATAGCTCAGAAGCTTTTGCCCAATTATAAAGCGACATTAACCGCATAGCTTTAATTTGATTTTCACTATTAGAATCTGCGTTTAAATATTCCTCTTCATGTTTTTTTTGTTCTTCTCTCAATTGAACAATTGAATCAGAGATATGACTTAAATCCTGCCAAGAGTTTTTCCTAAATAAACTCACCCAACAAGTGAACAAACGCGATAGAATTCGTTGATCCCATTCTAATACTTGCTTAGATAACAAATTGTCAATCTTGTCTGAACTATCATCATAAATATGTTTTAAGTCAGTCCAACAATCACCACAATAAGCCAACGCCGACAAATGTAATAAATGAAATATAAATTTCAAATCATCATTATCTGGAACGTCTAATACTCTGTTTATTTCAAATGCTCGGCGTGAACCAGCTAAAAACTGGTCACACAGCTCATCATTATCTGTGTGATTAATAAAATCATGCATCCCTTCGATAGCAACCATTTCATATGCCATTGCCAGCCGTTTTAAAGCTTCTTCATCATTAAAGTCATCAGCCAAATGCAAAGATAATTGCTCACCAATAGCATTTTTAACTAATTTTGCTTTTGAATACTGCAAAACTGATTGGCGCAACTTATCATCACCAATGGCTTGTATTGCCCAGTGAGAATCTATTTTTTGTAAAGTTTCGCGAGTAATCATGATTTAGCCTTCTTTGATAACACGCAAGTATGAAGTTTTTCTATTCCATCATTAACTGGCAAATACAGTGCAACAAGAAAAACCTTGTCTTGCTCATGTACTTCAAGATGTTTTTTTAGATAACTCCAATCATTTAGCGTGGGGTCAACACTACGAACTAATACACCAAAAATATAAAAATTATTTTTATTATTTAGATATGCTTTGCAGGCATCCTTATATTCATCATTGCTTTTTTGACGGTGAAATAAATATTGAATGAGCACCCATCGTAAATCATGATCGGCACATAACTTATTCAACTGAGCATTAAGTCCATCGCTTTTTTTTGATGTTACTTGTGGTGGATATTTCTTCTCTGTTGATGTTTTAACTTCACCAAAAGAAAATTGCCCTTGATGAAAACCTACCATATCAGCCCCCGTTAAACTCGAATTAGGATTTTTTAGGTCTCGGTTATTTGACCACGGAAAAGAACATGAAAAATGGGCTGTAATATAAGCCTCTGCAAAACCTTCTCCAACTTGCCAATCTTTAATCGTAGGTAGGACACTAGTTATTGGTGTAAAACCAGTTTCACTCAAAGAGTGTATATAGTTTTCAAAGCTCTCTCTTCCTGAGGCATCAAAACAAATATCTGCAATAACTTTAGAAGATTGTTCAATTTCACTTTCATTGTAAGTGAAACCCTTTATAGAATAATTATCACAATTCTCTTGATAAGCTACTGTTCCCACAGGTATTGAGTGAGTCATAATGCCACCCTTTTAAATATAGCTGTCAGGCTTTGTTTGGTTTCATTTTGAGTTAAGTGAATCATTTTATCTATCCCAGCCGTTCCTTTATAGCTGCTTCCAGCTCAGGAGCAAGCATACCTTTTTTCTTTTCATATAGCGTGCTGATAAATTGCTTCACGTCATCATCTGAAATAATTGAACCTATTTGACCATTATCGATTGTTGCTTCTAAAATGCTTACAATTTGATCATCAGATAGAAAGTGCAGATATGGGTTCAGAGCATCAATTTCAAAATGGGTATCTGCAAATGAACTTGAATTTATTAGATTATTTATTGCGGCTGAATAAGCTCCAAATTCTCCATGAGTAACAATTTCTCCTGAATCCACCTCGACAACAGTTTTTTTGCCCTTAATTTCAATTAGAAGCACACGGTTTTCATTGATATTAACCCAGTAGTCAACGATGCTTTCTTTATCAATATCAGTGTGTATGTGTATGTCTATTTTTAGTTTTTCAATAAAATAGTCATCGAAATACTCTGTAACACTATTATGAATAAAATCATCATAATCTTTTACAACTATGATACTTGGATGACCTTCTAAGGCTTCCTTTAGTCGGCCATCTTTGGTGCAAACAAAAATCACCTTGTCAGAAATAGATTGCAGGTATTCTAAAATCGTAAAATAGATATATGCATCTTTGAATCCTTTATCGGTATTGTCACTGGCTTCAAAAGGGGGCAACTTTCTTAATGCTAATTCTTTCATCTGCTCTAATACAGAATAATCAGTCAACTTTATTACATCGAATTTTATTTTTTCGTCTTTCTCTAAACTTGCAATATGAGCTTCAATATCGAAGCTTTTAGTATCATCAACATCTAAATTTTTTAGCCAATGAAAGGGATTATCTAAGAATGATTGCTTCTTACCTGTCAAACTTCTTCTTTTTTGATGCTTCATCTCTTCAATAACAAGATCAGGAAAAACAATCTCTGCGACTTTTACAAATTTCTCCAGCTCGCTCCTACTTCCTAAAAACTTTTTAGGTTCAGTATTTCTTATAAAGTTTGTGTCAAAAATTACTTTTTCCATGCTATTGGCCAAATCCTTCAGCTCTTATTTCTCCACTCATAAGTTTTGGTAATAGGGTGTCCCTAGCTTTTGAGAGTGTTTGAATTTGATGAACATTGTTTAGTACCTTATCCATAACTGGGGTTACAACGCTTTCAAATTTATCTAATTCTGGGTAAGAGGCAGTTGGAATTTTAATATGTTCAAAAGTCACTTTAGTAATGGTGTCAAAAACAGCTCCATGTACATTCTTTTTTATGTGATTTATCATTTCTTTCATTTGAAAAAAAACATAATAATCACCGAAACCGACCTTACCGTTAAGACCATAACACGATTGATTCATGGCCATCTTCCGTCCGACAAGGGCTAATTTACCGACAGTACCTCGTGCACTAACAATAGTTGTACCTTTTCTTAAAAGTTTTGTGGAAGAGTTTTCTAAACCTGCTGCACTAATATTTTTTTCTGTATTAATAACAAAACAGTTACTACTATTAGGCGCATCAGTAACAGAATACCAAGGTAGATTTCCCTCCCAATATTTTTTAACACTTGTTTTTGGTGTTCCACCACCCGTTAATTTAAAAATATCAGAGAGACTGGACACCTGCCATCCTTTCGGAATTTCACCAAGTTCACTATCCACCATTTCACCTGTGGCCTCTGGATAGTTAAAGTTAACAAACCATTCTTTAAAAATAGTAAACGCAAGACTTTCTAGTGTCTCGTTTTGTTTCCTTAACAGCTCAATCTTGTCATCAAAAGAAGAAAGGATTTTAGCGATAGTTTTTTGTTCTTCATAGGAGGACGGTAATAAAACTTTTACATGCTCAAATTCAGAACGTTTAATCCCTTGAACAGTGCTACCACTCGCTCTTGAATGTAATTCGTGCTGACCTCTTCTTGAGGTTAAAAAGTACATTAGATAATCATTATCCAATACCCCTGCTTTTCCTCTTAAAGTAAGTAATCTTTGGGCAACAGAAATATTATCTCTATCTAATTTTGCAATACATCCTAAAGGAGCTTCTGTTGTCATCAAAATATCTCCCTTCTTAGGAAAACCTCTGACCATAAATGACTTATAAGTTTCTTTGGAAATATAATAAGCTTTACTGTAATCTATCCTCCCCATTTTTACGCTTTTGGCGCTTAAAGTAACAATACCATTAACTGATTTTTTGGGTGTCCTACCCCTGTAATCAATAATTTTTTCAAGGCAAGCAACCAAATTTTGTTTAGCCCACCCCTCTGGTAATTCCCTCATATTGCAAACCCAATTTTTTTCAACTGTTCTTTTATCTGCTCATCCAACACTTTCTCTTTTTGCATCTGCTCAGCAAGGGTCGCCGTTAAATCGTTCATCTTATCTTCAAATGGAATACCATCATCTTCTTCATCAGGTATGCCAACGTAGCGCCCAGGAGTTAAAACAAAACTGTGTTTTTCTATATCATCAAAATTAGCTGATTTACAATAGCCTTTGATGTCCTCATAACCCTCTCCTTTACGCCAGTTATGATAAGTCTGTTCAATTTTCTTTATATCTTCAGGGACAAAGGCACGATGAACTCTATCTTTCATAAATCCCATTTCTGAAGCATCAATAAATAATGTTTCACCCTGTCTTACCTGCTTACCTCGGCGTAAAATCCAAATTGTGGCAGGAATTCCTGTGTTATAAAAAAGCTGTTTAGGCAAGGCAACAATACAATCAACTAAGTCTGCTTTAACAATCTTTTTCCTAATCTCACCCTCACCAGACGTATTGGAACTTAAGCTACCATTGGCCAACACCGTCGCCATCACACCATGTGGTGCTAGGTGATAAAGCATATGTTGCATCCAAGCAAAATTGGCATTACCCGCTGGTGGAACACCATATTTCCACCTTCCATCTTCTTGCAAAATATCCTGCCCCCACTCCGATTGATTAAACGGAGGATTCGCAAGTATATAATCGGCTTTTAAGTCAGGGTGCGCATCTTTTAGAAAACTCCCTTCTGTATTCCATAGGATAAATTTTGAATTAACCCCTCGGATGGCAAGGTTCATCTTAGAAAGTTTCCAAGTCGTTTGATTCGACTCTTGACCGTAAATAGTTATGTCTTGGATATTCCCCTGATGCTCTTCAACAAATTTTTCGCTCATCACAAACATGCCGCTACTTCCGCAAGCAGGATCATAAACTCTGCCTTTGTAGGGTTCTATTATCTCGACCATAAGCTTTACGATTGATTTGGGGGTATAAAACTGACCTCCTTTTTTACCCTCGGCACTGGCAAACTCACCCAAGAAGTATTCATACACTCGCCCCAATAAATCTTTTGAGTGTTCATTTTCGGCTTTAAGCTCAATATCGGATATAACATCAATGAGCTGTCCTAACGATGTTTTATCAAGATTAGGTTTAGCAAAAACTTTTGGCAGTACATTTTTTAATTCACTATTTTCTTTTTCGATGAGACTCATTGCATCGTCAATAGCTACTCCAATTTCTGGCAATTTAGCTTTAGCTTGGATGGTCGCCCAACGGGCATTTTTGGGTACAAAAAAGACATTTTCTGCCAGATATTCATCCCGATCTTCAGGGTCAGAAAAATCATCCTGTTCTAACTTATCAAATAGCTCTGAAAATGAATCTGAGATATATTTAAGAAATATCAAACCAAGTACAACATTCTTGTACTCTGCTGCATCAATATTTTTTCTAAGTTTATCCGCAGTATTAAAAAGTGCTGCTTCAAAATTATTATTCTCATTTGCCATTATTTACCTTCTTTATTTGCCTAAGCATTTATTGTCTATTATCCACTTAAATTCAAGAATTGGTCTTGAGTTTTTGTTCATTTATCCAAGTCTCTACATCCACCTCTTTAAATCGCCAGCTCCCACCAACTTTAAAGCCGGGCAACTTGCCTTCCGCAGCAAGGCGATAAGCTGTCTTTTCAGCCAATTTTAAGTAGTTAGCAACCTCTTTTAAGGTCAAAATTTCGTCTGTCATCGCTTCTTTCACCTGAATACCACATGAGAGAATAAGGGAAAATTGGGGAATTAACAATACTCAATCAAAAGTAACCATATAATTAGTAAACACTTATATTAATTTGATCAAGTCACAACGTATCCAAGGGCGTTCCTTGGTCATAATCCACTGGTGAAACAGTGGTCGGGATTAAGCACTGAAATGCTTACGGCATCCAATCCGCGCAGGGTTGGTCTTAATGAAATTATCGAAGGTACCCAAAGGGGCTATGAAATGCCCTTTTGGTTGATGGGAAGTCCATGAAGGGAGAGCTAATATCTCCCTTTTGGTCGATGGGGTTTGGGGTAGCGCGAAGGCTCCTCAATGGTGATTGAACGGTCAAACGTTCACTGGTGCTGGAATGGCTCGATGCCAATATGCACCACACAAGCCCTTGCCTGAGAATGATTGCATAGCAAGTATTATCAGGCTTAGTGCGCTCCTGAGGATAGAACGGACGGGGAAACGTCCTTCTCAAGATAGCGGTTGGAGTAGTTGTTGCCAAAATTTGTAATACAACCGACATCTTGCAGTCATCCTTACACGTATCCAATAGCGGGACTATATTACACCTCGATAACTGCTCCTGCGTTATTCTACCTACGGGCGTCCTGCCCTAGTGCTCAGTTTTCGGCTTTTTAAGCTCTCAATGATAAAGACGGATGACGGGCTTTTGTTACTACACGCACCTGCCTGCACCAAGACAAAACTATACAGCATAATAACCTAAAATACAGTTGACACAATACCCTAAATATTGTACAACCTAATAACCTAGATACAGGACAACCATTTAACCTAAAAACAGATGAAACCATGGGCACGCCATCAGACAAGCTAGCACAATCTTTAGAAGCCTTGAAGACACTTCAAGATCAAGGCATTGTTGCTATTCGCACGAAAAATATGACGCGC
>VAOX01012104.1_pt1 | contig 13966 bp, 12 predicted proteins | sample 3393891 | NCBI WGS metagenome assembly VAOX01 (sample SAMN08290429, study PRJNA428436) | hydrothermal vent metagenome | isolation source: Deep-sea hydrothermal vent chimney | place: Indian Ocean: Southwest Indian Ridge | depth 2822 m m | reverse complement strand
AAGTGCTTATCACCAATAAGGTGACTTCACATTTTTTCATTACGCTATCCAAATCAATAACTTGCACATCTTTTTCGCGCCAACTGATTAATCTAGGATAACGGCTTTGAGTGGAATTGCTCTGTCCCGAGTTATTTATACCGTCTATTTTGCAGGGGCAAAGCTCCGGACTCTGCCTCGGCCCTCAAGCCTTCAGGGGTAGCAATTCAGGGACAGATCGCGTTTTGGCGCTCTGTCCCTTTGTGTCCTGTTCGTCAGGTATTATTTCTCAAAAAGCTCATCAAAAAACACCTGCATGGCTTTCCATGAATGCTCATCTGCGTATTTGTCATATTTCAAAGCGGCCATGCCATGGCTATCTGATTCTGGATTCGTAAAGCTGTGGCGCACACTGCCATAGGTAATCATATTCCAGTTTGCATTGGCCTTATCCAGGGTATCCTGAAATTGCGTCAGGCTTTCTCGGCGAATAAAGGGGTCGGCATTGCCATGCGCCATCAACATTCTGGCTTTTATTTTACCGAAGCTTTCCTTCTCAACAATGGGCAGAGACCCATGAAAACTGACGATGCCCTTTAAATCAGCGCCACCATAGGCCAGTTGAATGACGGTGCCGCCACCAAAACAGTAGCCAATGGCAGCCAGTTTATTCCGGTCAACCAGCTTGTGCTTTTTAAGCTGTTCGATGCCTTTCATGGCACGCTCACGCCACCAGTCAATATCTGTGGTCACTTCCTGCATCCAGGCTTTGGCCTGCTCAGGCTTGTTGGTAAGCTTACCACTGCCATACATATCTACTGCTATCGCGACATAACCCAGTTTTGCCAGCATTTGTGCACGCTGTTTTTCATAGCTGCTCAGCCCCCACCATTCGTGAACCACTAAAACGCCCGGTCGTGTACCTTTTATGCTGTCATCGTAGCTGATAAAGCTGGTGAATTCCTGATCTGCATCTTTGTATTTAACTTCAGTGGTAATGACTTTTGCCTGTGAGACCGAAGTCGTTAACAGGCTGAAAAGAATGAGTGTTATGAGTTGTTTCATTTTTATTCCAGGTTGAACCTGGAAAAATCAGTTGGGTCACAAAAGTCTGCACAACTTCCTGATTCGTATAGCTATATGAAAAAAGTGCTTATCACCAATAAGGTGACTTCACATTTTTTCATTACGCTATCCAGATCAATAACTTGCACATCTTTTTCGCGCCCAACTGATTAATCCAGGTTGAATTATTGTAAATGCCAGTTTTAATCTGTTCTTATATATCAGTTACGTCTCTGGATCAAGAAAAAATAGAGCAGCATAGATGCATTAAACCACAACAGATTGCGTGAGACGGGTCACACAATGATAATAAGTAGTTGTGCAGTATGGCTTAAACGGGTGATTATGGGAGCGGCAGATAATGTTAAAAAATTAAAGGTGAAAGTATGAAAAAAATATCGATATATGTCGTGCTGTTAATTGTGATGAGTGGACTGTGGTATGGCTCGGTCAGTTTTTTCGTGGGTCGATTTCATGGAGACTTTTCAACGCCCCTGGTGCAGGGTGTATTTGGAGCTACGGGTTCATTGTTCTCAGCTTTAGCATTAATAACAATGCTTTATCTGCTGGTTCTGCTTACTCTGGGAGTCAGGTCAAACAAAGCAGAGATAGAAGAAATAGCGCTTTCAAATAAACGTCACCTTGAAATAATGGCACTCACGGCACTCATCCAGGAGTGTGATGCAACACTCTATCGCTATGATCGCTGGGAAGAGGCGGGTATCAAGGGCGATTATATGAATGCAAAGACCTCAGTGAGAGATAGAATGAATGAATACAGGCTAAAACTTGAACAGACATTTGAAAAGATAGAATAAAATAATTGCCAGTTATCTTGCTAGTGCTCAGAATTATCTGATCTTTTCAGGTTAAAAAGTGGGTAATTAATAGAGCTGCCCTTCAGTCTCAAAAGTGATAGGCTATTTCAATCTGTATAAAATCATCCTGTTCAATACCCCTGAGGCGGCTTAAGCGATCTATTTTGCTGAAACCACGCACCTCCAGAGATCCTGTCCAGTGGTCTGAGAAACGTTTGCTGGCTTCCAGACTGATCAGGCGCTCCTGGTTGTCGAGATCATAAATAATACCCAATAGCGCTTCTGTTGAATCCTCATCATTCATTGCAAGTCGAAAGCCAAGCAGGGTGTCATTTTGAAAAAATGAGGTTGCTTCAATGCCGCGGTTGTCATACAGATACTCCATTACCAGACCAAGATCCGCACTGGACTCTGCAATACCAACAAATGTATATTCAAAACCACCCGTGAGGGCGATAAATGTTTCATCAACTAACCGTGCAGTTGTTGTATTGATGTTTTGCCAGTCTCTGGCAATCACTTCGAGTTTCCAGAGCCATTCTTCTGTAGTGAGTTGCGCATCCAGCCCCACCTGTTGCATGAGTGGATAATAGAGTGTTAATACAGGCGTGTTATTTTTGCTACCGGGTAAAAACAGCGGTTCACGACTTGTACCATTAAAATAGGAAACTCCAATTTCAAATTCATCAATATAATGAAACCAGCGTGCAGCGTAGTCAATATGCTGCTCTTTATTCGATGATTGATAGCTGACCTGATCAGTATCAACCACAGGGAAAGAACGTGGGCGGCCTTCAATGCCCTGGAAAGTACGTTCCCTGAAGTACGGGAGTATAAACAGATCCAGTGTGCCCCAGTCCTGCTCAAAGCTGGTTTTTATCATCGGTTGCCCCAGCTTGTCTTCAAAATCAATGTTTTCTACATTATCGGTCTGGTTAATTACGTCAACCAGGTGTTGTGATTCGGTAACGCCCCAGAATACTTTGCTTATACCCGCGCGCAGCTCCCAGCTATCAAAAACCTGTTCATAGGAGAGTTCTCGTATATCACCATGGGAACGCTCATTGTCGTATTGATCCAGGCGTATGAAGGGGGTGAAGGTGAAGCTTTGCCGGTTATTGCTCCAGGCAGTGTAGTATTCCGGTTCAGCTGAAAGTGAGATATAGCTGTTGTGTTGCTGTGGGTTCTGTGGCGATGGATCATTTAAAAAATATCGATTTTGTAGTGATACATTGCCCGACCATTCAGCCTGTGGTTGAGTTGAATTTAGTAGCAGTAAAGTACCTGCTATCAAATAATATCTATTCATTCTGTTGTTCCACTATCTGGAGTTCACTGTGCTCTAAATACTCTTCCATGCGCGTTATTCTTCCTGTGATCTCTCCCGATTGAATGCTGATATTCATTTCCTGTTGCAGGCGTTCGGCGGAAATGTTTTCTCCTTTCGCTCTAATTAGTGTTTGTATCAGTGCATTGGCAATTAATTTTTTATTGCTGTATATCTCCTGTTCAATCCAGACCCATTTTTCATCCCAGTAAATAACCTGGCTGTGTAACTCATAAACCTGAAATAGTTTAAGTGGGCGGCGATATTTTATCTGTATTGAACCCAGAATGCCAAACCAGCGTTTTTTTCGAAGTAGACGGGCAAGTCCACTTCTTAGCATAATATCAATTCTGCCCAGGTCCATAATATTGTTATAACGACCGTTGTTCATATGCATATTGAAATCAAGGTCATTAGGCAATACGTAGAACTTTAAAATTGATTTGTCTACCAGTGTCAGCTTTGGTTTAAACTTTGATTTTATTATAAGAATAATCAGTCTTATGTAGAGGTTCATTATTTACGTCCATACATTTCAGGGTGCCTTTATCTCGGTATGCTTATCTCGGCATCGGTATCCCGATATTGGTATGCCAGTGTCTGCACCCTGGTATTTTCCAGATTATTTAGCACGTTTCAGACTGTTTCGACTGAAGTCTTTTTTAGTTAAACCGGTTTTAAACTGATAGTGTTCCCAGTTAAGTGTGGTTGTTTTTCCTGTCTGGTGATTAACCATTTTCATTACTGCTGAGCGCCAGAATTTATCAAGGTATTGTTTGTATGATGAATGCTCCAGGGTTTTTAGTAGTGTGTTTTTTCGATCATAAAAAACAACTTTTTCGAGTCGGTACTCCTGTTTATTTATCCAGACAACCTGACGTGTGTAACCTGAGTGTTTATATGCCGGGTAGCGCTCCACTATAAAACAGTCTATGCCATTATAGGTTTCGTCTTTAATGTATTTATAGGTATATTTTTCTATTTCCTGTGATGATATATCTTCGTATGCGAATTCACTGCCCATAAATGGCCCAGATTTGTTTTTGGAGCTAATGCGCTTAACTCGTTTGAGCGCAGGCAGGTAAATCCATTGCTCGTCCGGGTCGAGTGAGTGTGAATAGGTTAGCACAGCGGTGCCTTTAATATCGGCAGGTGAGTCGAATATAGACAGCCCCTTGTCGCCATCGCCTGTTACTTCCAGGGTTTTAACACGAACTTTTCGAGTGCTGGTTTGCCCCTGTTTATTGGCTAACAGCATGGTTAAGTCACCTACGGAGTCTATAAACCCGGTGTCACGTAAATCTGCCTCAGTTGCAATTTTCAGGCCACGAACCACGTTATCGTCTGCATTATTATCTGCATACACGGGCAGGATAAAACCGCACAGCAATACTGAGATTGCAGGTGATTTTATTGTGTTTATAAAAAGAGTCAGATATTTTTTCATATTGTTTTCTCCTGTTTTCTGGCATCTATTGCCATGAGTAATGGAGGGAGGAGCAGGAAGTCCAGCGTGAGTGCTATGGCAATAATAATACTGGTCATCAGGCCCATGCCGGCATTTAGCTCAAAGGAGGACTGTGCGAGTATCATAAAGCCTGAAATTAATACCGCAGAGGTAACCCATAAAGCAACACCAACGTTTTTAAACGCGTAGAGTACCGCTTCCTGACTATTTAACCCCTGTTCTTTTCTTGCACGCATATATTTACTAATAAAGTGAACGGTATCATCTACTACAATACCCAGTGTCATGGTGGTGACTACAGAGAGAGCAAGCCCCACTTCGCCCACAATCAGGCTCCATATGCCAAAGGCAACGCCGGCTGGAAACAGATTGGGTATCAGGCTAACCAGGCCATATTTAAATGATTTTAGCGCGATGATGAGAATCAGTGAAATCATAACGAGTGCGATGGTCGTGCCTCCTAGCATACTAACAATGTTTCTGCGGCCCAGGTGTGCAAACATAATAGACGGGCTGGCACCCTCAGTGACTATTTCAGGGGTATTCTGTTTCATCCAGTTATTTGCGCGTGCCTCCAGTGCAAGCAGTTCATTGGATGAAATGGTTTTCAATACTATATTCACCTTTGTTGCCTGCTTGGCAACATCTATCTGGTTGTTTAAATCCAGTCCGTAGGGAAGAGACATTTCATAGAGCAGTAGATACTGAGCTGCAAGTTGCCTGCTCTCTGGCAGTTTGTAATAAGCCTCATCATCAGCGTGCATGTTTTTGTTAAGGCGTTTAAAGGTGTCTGTAATGGTGCTTACATGAATGGCCTCAGGTTGTTTTCGGTACCAGTTAGAAAATTTCTCTACCTGATTTAAAAAATCAGGCCGACTCACACCGTCTTTTTCACCACTGTCGAGGGCGTAACCAATGGTATAGGTGCCGGTTAAGTACTGTGTGGAATAATCGGTGTCGCGTCTAAATTCAATGCTTTCGTCAAAGTAGTTAACAAATACATCATTGAGCTCATTTTGTGGAATTAATGCAATAAAGCCGACTACAACTATGCTGATTGTGGTGAGCAGGGTTTTTCGTTTTTTAATGACAAAGAGACCAAGCTTTTCCATTGAACTGGTGCCTGCAACAAAATGCTTTGCGTGAATGGGCAGTATAAACATAATGGCCGGCAAAAATGTTACGGTTAGGAAAAAAGCGCCCATAACCCCAAAGGTTGACATATTGCCCAGATCACCAAAGGGCGGTGCATCGCTTGAATTCAGGCTTAAAAATCCAAGTGCTGTGGTCAGGCTGGTTAACAGGATGGGCGTGAAATTGACTCGCATGCTTTCAACAATGGCATCATGTTTGCTCATGCCCCTGCGAATTTCCTGTAGCATAGTGACCAGTAGATGCACGGCACCCGCAATGGCAATGGTGAGTATTATAATAGGAGCGGATGCCGATGGCGGTGTGAGCTTAATGCCAATATGCCCACCTGCACCCATGCCGATTATAATGGAAAATGCAACCAGCAGAATGGTTGCAAATGTACCGCTGAAACCTTTAAGCAGGAGCAGAAGTACAATGGTAATGGCTGCAAATGCTATTGGGATCAGTTTTTTTCCATCGGACTGACTGGCTTCAGGAAAGGCATTATTCATCATTACCATACCGGTAAGGCGAATTTCGATCTGTGGATATTTTGTCTGCATTTCAGATTTTATTTTTCGAGCATAGGCAACGGTTTCCGGATTCTCTTTCATCTGATCTTTGCCGGGCAGCTGCACGGTTACATTGACCCCGGTATAGGCGGCATCGGCTGAAATGAGCCGATTGATCAACATGGGTTCTTTGAGCGCAATCTGCTTCACATATTGCAGATCTTTTTCTGTCATCTGTGCAGGTTCCAGAATCAGATCATCAACAATTAAATCATCGCCTTCGGCATAGGTGTACTGAAAATTTGTTATTGAGTCAACACGCCGGGAATGCGGAATTTGCCAGGCTTCTCTGGTGATGTCCTGTATCGCAGTGAGTATTTCGGGTGTAAATACCCTGCCATTGCGAGGTGTGATGACAAACAGCACATTGTCATCTTTGTTGTAGGTGTTCTGCATACTTTCGAAGGCCTGCAGCTGTGGATTGTCTTCACTAAAAAAAACACGGTAATCATTTGAGAAAGGCATCAGGTTGGGTGCACCAGATCCCATAATACCAACGAAGGCTAATGATAATATGATAACGAGGTATCGCCACTTTAATATCCACTCGGTATATCTGACTAGCATGGGAGGTTCTCCAGTGTTTATTAATTTACAGGTCTATTCTGCGGGTTTATTTAATGGAAGCATCTTCGATATTTTTAAGTAGTTGCATTTCCGCGGGGAAGAGTGCGTGTTGCAGTTTCTCGCGCAATTCATAAATATCAAACTCACTGCTCAGTGGTTGCCACTGGTAACTGTCGAGTAATTTGTGAGCATTTATCCATGCCATTTCAAGGGGTTGCTGCATGCCAAGCTGGTCGAAAGGTATATCGGTCAGGTGAAGCAGGTTGGAGCCGTAGCCCATGCTCCACAGCCCCAGCATGATACTGTCGGGGACATAGGGCTGATCCTGTGGTATGTCGCCATCCTGAATGGCATCGATAATTATTTCAAGGGCAATGCCGGTGATTTGCTGCTCCAGAGCCAGTAGTTCAATCTGTTTTTCCGAGGATATTTTTTCTCGAATCGCTGAAGACTTGAGAATCTGCATGTTCTGTATTTCAGCCGGGTGTAGTCGAGCATACAGGCTATGGGCGATGCTGATACCGGCTATGCGCTCGCGGTGATTGCCGCGGTGGTTTTTTGCGCGAGTAAACATTTCAATCAGGTTTGTTACGCAACGACAGCTAATGCCGTTTATGATTTCCTCCTTGCTGCTAAAGTGATTATAAACAGTGCCTTTTGAATATTCTATTTTTGCAGCTACTCGCTCCATTGTGAGGCTCTGCAAGCCTTCCTGTTGCAGTATTTGCTGGGCAGTGTCGAGAATAAGCTGCTCGCGCTCGTACAGCTCTCGCTGTTTGCGTGGCATCACCGTGGGCTGCGGCTGTTTTTCGTGAGAAGCATTTGTCATGGGGGGGATGATATGACGATTAGTCAAAAGGTGTCAAGCCGTTTATTAGTTAGACGTACGTATTATTTTTTCCCTGATTACTTATAATCATCATCTGTTCTATGTTAATATCTTTATCTTGTTGTTTTAAAAAGAAATATTATGGATTACTCATTCAGTAAATTAGGCTATGCATTTGCTCAGCCGTCTGCGACGGGCTGTCTGAAAGCTAAAAATAGTGATTTCTGTGTAGATGAAATCATGCCTGTTGTACCATCGGGTGAAGGTGAGCATCTGTGGATCAGGGTGGTGAAAGATGGCAGCAATACCGACTGGGTGGCACAGCAGCTGGCCAAATTTGCAGATATTAAATCAAATCAGGTGAGTTATGCGGGGATGAAGGACCGCCATGCGGTGACGACCCAGTGGTTCAGTTTGCATTTACCGGGGCTTGAAAACCCCGATTTTTCAGAATTAAATGACCCTGAGTTTAAAATTCTTGAGTATGCGCGTCATGGCAGGAAGTTGAAGCGCGGCGCTTTATCCGGCAACCGGTTTCAGATCCGTATTACCGATCTATCGGGGGATATTGCAGCGCTTGAAAGTAAACTGGCACTGATTCAGCAGAAAGGTGTGCCGAATTACTTTGGTGAGCAACGCTTTGGCCGACAAATGGGTAATTTGTATAAGGCGGAGAAGTTATTTAACAGGGAACTGAAAAAGGTAAAAAAATTGCAACGTGGCTTATATCTATCTGCTGCACGCTCGTGGATTTTTAATCGACTGGTATCGGCACGACTTGGGCAACAAAACTGGTTAACACCAATGCAGGGGGAGGTGTATATGCTAAATGCCAAATCTGCCTGTTTTGTTGATGACAATCGTGATGAAAATTTTAAACGGATGTTAGATTGTGAAATAAATTTAACGGGTTGTATGTGGGGCGAAGGTGAGAGCATGGCAGTCGGCGAAGTGTTTGAGCTGGAAAAAAGCATAGCGGCTGAGTATGGAGTTTTTTCAGCAGGACTTGAGGGTGCGCGAATGAAACAGGAGCGTCGTGCTCTGCGGTTGATTGCAGCGAATATGCGCTGGAAAATAACGCACAATGTGCTTGATTTAAGGTTTGATCTACCCGCGGGTGCTTTTGCAACAATGGTACTGCGTGAGTGTGTGCTAACTTAAGAATCTTCTATAGGGTGTCTCAGGAGATAGTGTTATGGAGGTGAAGTGTTTATTTGCCCTTCAGGCTTTCAAGCAGTTCAGCATATTGGTCTGCCGGGCAAGGGGGGCTCCAGTAGTAGCCCTGTCCATAGTCAACCCCAAGGTCTTTTATTCGTTTTAGTTGTTCGGCGGTTTCAATACCTTCGGCAACCAGTGTTAACCCAAGGCCGTTTGCAAGCCCACAAATTGCATTAACAATCGCAATATCATCTGGATCGTGTACGATGCCATTGGTGAATGATCTGTCAATTTTCAGGATATCAATAGGCAGACGTTTCAGGTAGGCTAGGGAGGCATAGCCAGTGCCAAAATCATCGATGGATATTTTTATGCCCATGTCGTGAAGCTGGTTCAATTTTACTTCTGCCCGATCTTCATTTTTTAGCAGAGTGCTTTCAGTGAGTTCAAGTTCAATGTGGGTGGCATCGAGTTGATGCTGGTCAAGCACCTGTTGCAGCAGTGAAACCAGATCCTGCTCTCTGAACTGCCGTGCTGAGACATTGATTGAAATATTGTTGACAGGGATACCGGCATTTTGCCATTGTTTAAACTGGGCGCAGGCTTTTTCAATCACCTGCCGGCCAAGCTGAATGATTAAGCCGGTTTCTTCAGCAATCGGGATGAATTCATCCGGTGGGATAATGCCCTGTTCAGGATGATTCCACCGTACCAGTGCTTCAATGCCCGTGGCGGCGTTATCGTTCAGGTTCACCTTAGGCTGGTAGTATACGATAAGCTCGTCATTTTCTATGGCATAGCGCAGGGCATTTTCGATTTTCAGGCGGCGGTTGGCTTTTTTTCCCAGCTCAGGGGAGTAGAACTCATAAGTGTTGCCGCCCATTTCTTTGGTGCGATAGAGAGCCGCATCTGCATGGCTTAGCAGGCTGCCGATATCGATTCCATCCTGTGGGTAAACACTCACCCCGATACTGGCATTGACGTGAACAACCTGATCCATCAGAGTCAGGTTGTGCTCAATGACACGGGAGAATTTTGACGCCATCAGGGCGATATCTTCCAGCTGTTGAATATCCTCAATAATTAAGTTAAATTCATCACCCCCGCTGCGTGATAAGGTATCGGTGCTGCGTATGGCCTTGCTCAGGCGAGAAGCCACAGACTGGATAAGTTTATCGCCATTTTCGTGGCCAAGCGTCTCGTTGATCAGCTTGAGATTGTCGATATCGATCATCATCAGTGCAACCATGCTCTGATTGCGATGTGCGCGTAATGTGGCTGATTCCAGTCGGTCCAGGAGCAGGGTTCGGTTAGGCAGGCCGGTGAGGGAATCGTGAAATTCCAGGCGATTTATTTTCTGGCAGTTTTTTTCGCTTTCTACAATACGTTTTACCCGTTGCTTAAAAACTGACCAGTTAATGGGCTTGGTAATATAGTCAATGGCACCGGCATCAAATGCATGGTTGATTGAAGTGTCATCATCCAGTGAAGTAACAATCAGTACAGGTGGAGGGCGGGATGCTTGAAGTGCAATTTTCTTACAGGCGCTAATACCATCAACATCTGGCATAACCAGATCAAAAATAGCCAGATCAAAGGATTGCTCGCGGCACAGTTCAATGGCCTCAAGGCCGGAGCGGGCTTCAGTGACATCGTAGTTATTTTCGGTTAGAAAGTGGCGCAACAATAGTAAAATCGACGGGTCGTCGTCCGCAATAATAATACTACCAGATGAAGGAACAGGTGCAGTCATGGGGGTGGGCACACCCTTGTTTATGGAGGATTGATTAAATATTAGCACATGATTTTAAAATTTCAGGAGCTGAGGGGAAAATGCTCATAAACAGGGAAAAAGAGGGGGAGGGCCGTTTGTGAAATACAGGATCGTTTTAAACCTGAAAAAATCAGTTGAACGCGCAATAATGCTGCAACGTCTGATAATATTTAATATTATCAGACGTTGCAGACCACCCCCACTCATCTGGTGAATACGGCTGCGCCCTGAATTGTACCTCCGAGAGTCCGCCTGGCGATATAAAAAACACGCTCCTTTGTATCCTGCAACCGCGATATTAGTGCATCCCTGCACGTCATTCACGAAGGGCCGGGCCATTCACTCACTTTTTATTACGCCAACCGACCTCTCGAAAGCACACTTCAGGGTACTCAACTGATCCTTTCAGGTTAAATACGTATTTGCCGGATCATTTCATAAAATACCACAATGTTGCTTGGTATGATGTGTAATGCAGGTTATTATATTGTCCAGTAAAAATTTGTTGCTGTGCCTGCACTTAAGAGGGCCGTCCGCAGTGCCTGTTATGCGTTATTGTCCCAGTGTATTGCTTCGGGTGAATGATCCGGGGGGGAATATTCCGGGCAGTTTTCCTGAAATAGTTAGATAATATAGTTAAGATTGAGTTAATGAATCCAAATTTTCTGGAATTTGAACAGCCGATAGCCGAACTAGAGGCAAAAATTGAAGAGCTCCGTTATGTTGGAGACGACACTGAAATTAATATTGGTGAGGAAATCACCCGTTTACAGGCTAAGTGTAAGGGCCTGACCGAATCAATTTTTAATAAATTGAACTCGTGGCAGACATCGCAGCTTGCCAGACACCCACAACGACCTCATTCGCTGGATTATATCGAACGAATATTTACAGACTTTGAAGAATTGCATGGCGACCGTGCTTTTGCTGATGATAAGGCTCTGATAGGGGGTATTGCACGTCTGGAAGGGCAGCCGATTATGGTGATTGGCCACGAAAAAGGCCGTGATACCAAAGAGAAAATACACCGAAACTTTGGCATGCCTCGCCCTGAAGGGTATCGAAAAGCGTTGCGTCTGATGAAGATGGCGGAGCGTTTCAAGTTGCCGGTTATCACCTTCATAGACACGCCAGGTGCGTACCCCGGGATTGGCGCTGAAGAGCGTGGTCAGTCCGAGGCGATTGCCCGTAATCTGTTTGAAATGGCGGCATTGAAAACACCTGTTATCTGCACGGTGATTGGTGAAGGTGGCTCGGGAGGGGCGCTGGCAATCGGTGTTGGCGATCGTGTTATGATGCTGAAATACAGCACCTATTCGGTTATTTCACCTGAAGGCTGCGCTTCAATTCTCTGGAAAAGTGCAGACAGGGCCCCAGATGCGGCAGAAGCCATGGGTATTACCTCGCAGCGTCTGCATCAGCTTGGGTTGATAGATCAGATCATTGATGAGCCGTTAGGCAGTGCCTATCGAGATGTAGATACTACAGCACGTAATATCCGTCAGGCGCTTAAGGAAAGCCTTGATAACCTGAATCAGATGGGGCTTGATAAACTGCTCGATGCAAGGTATCAGCGACTGATGAATTACGGTCAGTATACTGAGTAATCAGTGACGCATAATGCTGAAGCTTCTGACATTAATATCCTGAACATTGATGATCTGACTCAGCATTTAACCCGGCTTGCTGCGCAATACAATATCAAATCCTGGTGTCTGGCATACAGCGGCGGGGTTGATTCACAGGTGCTTCTCCATCTGTTACACCTTACAAAACTCAATTTACTGGCGGTATATATTGATCATGGTTTGCAGGCTGCGTCTTCCAGCTGGGCCGAGCACTGTGAGCGTCAATGCAGACAGTTAAATATCCCTTTTCGCGTGATAAGTGTTAATGCCGAGCCTCAGAAAGGCGAGGGGCCTGAGGCAGCGGCCCGTAATGCCCGTTATGCGGCGTTTAAAGAGATTGTTCAGGCAGATATGTGTCTTTTAACCGCACAGCACCAGCAGGATCAGGCTGAAACGGTTCTATTGCAGTTATTGCGAGGAGGCGGTGCTGCCGGGCTTGCTGCAATGCCTCAAATTTGCGCATTTGAAAATGGCTGGCACAGCCGGCCATTGCTCAATGTTCCTCAGCAGGCCATTCTGGACTATGCGGAGAAAAAACAGCTCAACTGGGTTGAAGACCCCAGTAACAGTCAGCAAAACTATGATCGTAATTTCCTGCGGCTGTCCATTATTCCAGCACTTGAGCAACGTTGGCCAGCACTCAGTAAAACATTATCGATATTTTCAAAACAACAGGCGGAAAACCAGCAGTTGCTGGATGTGTTAGCAAAAATCGATTTACAGCAGGCGCAAATAGAAGCAGACCAGCTGGATGTAAGATCATTGCAAAAACTCGATAGTGCGCGGTTACGAAATGTTTTACGCTACTGGTTTAAATTTTCTGTTTACTCCTCGCCTTCACGTTCGGTGCTACAGCAAATTATAGATCAGATGGTTGACGCGGCGGATGGCACTGGAGCACTGGTTAGCTGGGCTGATATTGAAGTCAGGTATTTCAGGCATCATCTGTATTGTCTGAAAAAATCATACCACGATGCCAGCAATGTATATGTCTGGGGTGGGGCAGGGCCACTTGTAATAGCTTCTACAGGGCAAACCATACAGTTTGTAACCATAAAACGATCAGCTGAAATAGCATTTGTTTTAAACAGAGACATTCTTAAATCTGTGCTCAGCATCCGTTTTCGTCAGGGAGGTGAGCGGATACAGCCTGTGGGTAGAGAGGGGCATCATAATTTGAAAACGCTGTTTCAGGAAGCAGGTGTGCCGCCCTGGATACGGGACAGAATACCGTTGTTATACGCTGGAGATCAACTTGTAGCGGTGGTGGGATACTGGCTGGCGGATGAGTTTGCGGTAAAAGGCGAGGGGCTATGGCCCGAAATACAAAGTAACTGAGGGTGTGTAGTGCTGTCGTCAGGGAGTAAACGCACCTCCCTGTGCATTTATCAGCCTGGATTAATCCGTTGGCTATGCCTGTTTATCAGCCGCTAAACCCGCTTCAGTTTTCATACCGAATTTCTTCATTAACCAGCCTGGAGGGCAAAAGCCGGTAAAAGAGCTCTGGAAGCAGTTGAAGCCGATAAAGAGTGTTGCCCAGCCCCAGTTGGGGTGATGAAACATCGCTAGCATAGAGGTGAGCATTACCATAACGCCCGCGAATGCAAATAAAGTACGTTCTACAGTCATATTTTCTTCCTGTCAGTT
>VAOX01021571.1_pt1 | contig 13979 bp, 9 predicted proteins | sample 3393891 | NCBI WGS metagenome assembly VAOX01 (sample SAMN08290429, study PRJNA428436) | hydrothermal vent metagenome | isolation source: Deep-sea hydrothermal vent chimney | place: Indian Ocean: Southwest Indian Ridge | depth 2822 m m | reverse complement strand
GTGCTCATCACCAATAAGGTGACTTCACATTTTTTCATTACGCTATCCAAATCAATAACTTGCACATCTTTTTCGCGCCCAACTGATTAATCTAGGCTGAATTCAGGGCAAAAAAAAACAGGTAGCAAAATGCTACCTGTTTTTATGCGTACGCAGTTATTACAGCCGGAACTGTAATAACGGGTATTTCACTATCACCAACTAGGGATTAGGTGTGAAAATCTGACCGCGTAGCTCGCCCGCAGGGAATAAATCCGTGTGAACGTTGGCATAAATAACACCCTGAAGCGTGGCATTCAACAGTGAAGCAATGTTGTTGATTGTAACGCCACATACTGCATTACCAATAATGGGACGAATGTCTTCATTAGTGATAGTGAATGTACCGACTTCAATCGCTACTGCGGGTGGACCGTCAACGCCTGCTGCTGCACAGTGAAAGTGTGCGGCTGTGATAGTGCCCGTGTTAAGTGTGTTTAACGTGTATGTTGCACTGCTAAGGTCATTAGCAAAATCCAGCGTAACATCGCCCGTTGCATCCGTAATTGCACCCGCCTGTGCGCCACTTAACGTTGCTGCAAAAGTGAAGCGAAGACCTTCAGGTGCTTCAGGTGCTTCGGGTGCCTCAGGGGGCTCATCAGCTGCAAATACAGACGATACAGATGCAGCCAGGACAGCTGCCATACTCATTTTTAATAATGTATTCAATTTAATTCTCCAGTGTTTCTGAGAGTTATTTAATATCGTATTCAAAAAGCTCAGATGAGAGTCGTTCTCGCGGAGCTTCTTCAATTTATACTATGGTTGTGGCTGTGGAATTGGCGCGAAAATTTGTCCGCGTAATTCACCGGCAGGGAATAAGTCAGTATGCACGTTCGCATAGATAACACCCTGGAGTGTTGCATTCAACAGTGAAGCTATATTGTTGATTGTTACACCACATACTTCGTTACCAATCACAGGCAGGATATCTTCATTAGTGATAGTGAATGTTCCTGCTTCAATGGCAACAGCCGGTGGGCCATCTTCGCCAGCAGGCGCACAATGGAAGTGAGCGGCTGTAACAGTACCTGAGTTAGCAACATTTAATGTATATGTCATGCTGCTCAGATCTTCTGCAAACTCAAGTGTTGTATCACCAGTAGCAATGCTGATTACACCCGCCTGTGCACCGCTTAAATCAGCATTAAAAGTAAAGCCAACTACGGGAGCAGGTGCTGGAGGTGCTGGAGCAGGTGCTGCGGGTGGTGGTGGAGGTGTTGGTGCAGCAGGTGGTGGCGGTGGTGGAGCAGTAGGTGGAGTCGGGGCTCCACCGGGAGGTGTTGGTGGTGTGCCTCCGCCCATTCCGCCTGCAATTGCAGATGTCATAGAACCGGCTAATACAGCAGCGATGCTAATTTTTAGTAAATTATTCAATTTTATTCTCCAAATTTTTTGATGAAAAACTGATTTAGGAAGAACTGACTTATTTACAGGACAACCCGGAGATTGTTTTAATCAGAATACTTCACGGTGTAACTATGAATATCCAGGGGAGTAACCCCAGAGCACCTGGTAAAATCAATTATATTTATAGGTTTAATACTGATTAACCTGCGAAGGATTTTAGAGGCTATTCATAGCTATGACGGTAACTTAACGCACACAATGATTAGAAAAATGTGCTTTTGTGAAGATGTCTGCAAATTTATTTTTCAGGTTGACAGGGAAATACCCACAAAGCGGGAGGCTCTTTTTTATGGCAATCTGGTTATTCTACAGGGTGTACTTGTGTACAGAGTCAAGCTGGAGTTTTCGTTAATCCTGGATTAATCAGTTGGCGCGAAAAAGATGTGCAAGTTATTGATCTGGATAGCGTAATGAAAAAATGTGAAGTTATTGCCATGGAGGGCGAGTATGTAGAAAATGCAGGAGCAGTTTTCTACCACCTCACTGGTGATAAGCACTTTTTTTATATAGCTATACGAATCAGGAAGTTGTGCAGACTTTCGTGACCCAACTGATTTTTCCAGATTAATGTCGATCAGGATAAAAAAAGGCGCTAAACCGTAATGGTTAGCGCCTTAAGCGAGATAAAGATTAGCCAGATAAATGCAAAAACCTAATGCATATTAGTCGGCATATTTCTTCCTGGAAAAGGTCTCATATAAAACCGGTACAACAAACAGCGTTAACAGTGTTGCACTAATTAGCCCGCCGACAACAACTGTGGCCAGTGGTTTTTGAATTTCAGAACCAATACCATTGGACAGGAGCAGAGGTATTAAACCCAGGGCCGAGGTAATTGCCGTCATTAATACCGGGCGCAATCGTGATAAAGCACCTTCGTATGCGCTTTCCTGAAGGCTCTGGCCACCCTCGACCCGTTGGTTAATCGAGCTGACCATGACCACCCCATTCAGTACGGCAACACCCAGCAGGGTGATAAAACCAATGGAGCCGGGTACGGATAAATACATGCCTGAAATAAACAGTGCTGCAATACCGCCAATTAGTGCAAGCGGTACATTGATCATAATAAGCAATGCCTGACCTACCGAGTTAAAGGCGAAGTAGAGTAATAAAAAGATCAGGCCCAGTGAAACGGGCACAACAATCATCAGTCTGGCCTGAGCACGTTGCTGATTTTCAAACTGCCCGCCAAATACTACGGAGTAACCCGCTGGCATATCAATTTCATCTTTTATTCGCTGATCCAGTTCTGCTACCAGCCCCCCCATATCACGACCTTCGACATTGCTCTGAATTACCACGCGCCGTTGTACATCGTCGCGGCGAATTTGCGGTGGGCCAGTTTCAATCTGCACCTGAGCGACATCGCCGAGCTTCACCCAGGCCCCCCCGGGTGCCTGTAGTATCAGGCTGCGAATGGCTTCAACATTATTACGATATTTTTCATCCAGTCGAACATAAATATCATAACGCTCATTGCCCTTGATAACCTGGCCTGCGGTGCGCCCACCAATGGCATCGGCGACCAGGTTCATGACCTGAGCTACCGGAATGCCGAAACGTGCCAGTGCGTCACGGTCGGGGCGAACGGCAAGCTGTGCTTCGCCACCAATCTGCTCCATGGCAACACCCGTTGTGCCTTCAACTGTTTTAACCAGGGTTTCTATTTCACTGCCTTTTTTAGCCAGAATATCCAGGTCGGGACCAAACAGTTTAATGGCGAGCTGTGCGCGAACGCCTGAAAGCAGCTCGTCCACACGGGTTGCAATGGGTTGAGAAAAAGAGAAGAGCAGACCCGGGTGTACCGACATTTTCTCTTCCATTAGCTTTTGCAGTGCCTGGCGGTTAGTGGCGCTGGTCCATTCACTTATCGGTTTGAGTCCAACAAATGTTTCAACATTTGACACCGGTTCCGGGTCGCCACCAATTTCAGCTCGGCCTACGCGACTGGTTGCATAAATCACTTCTGGAAAAGTTAGCAGGGCAGCTTCTATATGTCCCGCTACTTTAAGTGAAGTGGCAAGGCTGGCGGATGGGGCAAGGGTGGTTCTGATATTCAGTGTGCCTTCCTCCAGTTCCGGGACGAATTCGGTGCCTAAAAAAGGCACCATTACCAGTGAGCCAATAAATAAAACAACGGCGCTTATGACAACTACAGATCGGTTGTTCATGGCCTGTTGTAAGCGTTTGCGGTATTGGCTGGCAATCGGGCGTAGAACCGGACTTTCTTTTTCAACCACACCGTTTTTAAACAGATAGGTTGCCAGTGCGGGAATGACCATCAGCGCAACAATTAATGAACCGAACATGGCCAGTAAAATAGAAATGGCCATAGGCTGGAACATTTTGCCCTCTACACCCTGTAGTGCAAACAAAGGTGCAAATACGATGGTAACAATGAGTACGGCAAAAAATACCGGACGCGCTACTTCTTTAGCCGCCTGCTGAATACGTAATTCTATGCCGTGATTATCATGGCCTGCGTCAAAAGGATCGCTATCGTCCAGTGCTACACTCTGTTTGATTTTCGCCTCATGATCCGCATCCGGGTGACTCAGGTGGCTGAATATATGCTCCATCATAACCACCGAACCATCCACCAGCATACCAATAGCTATGGCAAGGCCACCCAGAGACATCAGGTTAGCCGAAACATTCCAGTAGGCCATGGCCATAAGCGCCAGCCCAATTGAAACCGGAATAGACAAAAGCACCAGAAAGGTTGCACGGATATTCATCATAAACATCAGCAGGATAATAATAATCAGCACAAAAGCCTGTAACAGAGCGGTAATAACGGTATCAACCGCCTGGTCAACAAGGCTGGACTGATCATAAAAAGGTTCCAGTGTAACTCCATCCGGAAGGGCTGCCTGAATAATATCGATGCGCTCTTCAATGCCATCGATGGTGGCCTTGGTGTTGGCTCCAAGACGTTTGAGTATGACGCCTGCAACTACTTCGCCGAGTGCTACCGGGTTACCGTCTGCATCGCGTCGGGTAATGGATACTGCGCCCTGGCGAATTTCAGCGCCAAAATTCAGGTTAGCCACATCTTTTACTTTTACCGCAACACCGTCCTGAATTTTAAGGGGTACATTGCCAATATCGCGCAGGCCTTCCTCGCCACTGCGTACCCAGCCAACGCCGCGGACTACCAGTTGTTCATCGCCCCGATCCATATACCAGCCACCGGCATTGCGGTTGTTTTCCTCAATTGCGTTTGCCACATCATCGCCGGTAAGGTTATAGGCCAGCAGACGCTGTGGTTTCAGTTGAACCTGGTACTGGCGCACTTCACCGCCAAATGACAGAACCTCTGTAACACCACCGACCGGCATCAGTAATAGCTTAACGATCCAGTCATTATAGCTACGCAATGTGGTGGCATTGTATTTTACAGGATCATCCGCACGTAAAATATACTGATAAACCTGCCCCAGGCCAGAGGAGTTCGGGCCAATACCAGGTGTGCCAATACCTTCCGGTATTTCTTCGCGGGCGGTCTGTAATCGCTCAAACACCAGCTGGCGGGCAAAGTAAATATCCGTGCCTTCCTTAAATACAACGGTGATAACGGAAAGCCCTGTTTTGGAAATGGAACGCACTTCTTCAACATCGGGCAGAGCATACATAACCGCTTCAATTGGAAAGGTAATCAGCTGCTCAACTTCTTCGGCGGCCAGCCCCCGTGCCACAGTATTAATCTGTACCTGCACATTGGTTACATCGGGAAAGGCATCAAGGTTGAGCTTTGGCAATATCATTGTCGCGCCCACCATGAGTCCGAGCAGGGCAATGATAATCAGCAGGCGACTGCCAATCGCCATATCAATTAATTTATTTAACATGACAGTCGGCCCTAGTGGTTATGAATTTCAAAGCCGCTTTTCGCTAGCTCAGACTGGACAAAAAATGCGCCTTCAACAACAACACGAGTCGCAGGCTTTATACCTTTGATAATTGCGATGCCATTGCTAATGCGAACAAGCTCGACTTCCTGACCTTTAAACTTTCCAGCTTCACCCTGTTCTACAAAAACCTCCCAGTCGCCATCAGCGCTTCGAAGTACTGCGGCTTCCGGAACGGCCAGTGCTCGGGCATGACTGGATGTTTCAATTTGGGTATTAACAAACAGCCCTGGATGCAGAGCGTCATTTTTATTTTCAACCAGCAGCCGTATACCGGTGGTACGGGTTATCTCATCCAGTGAGTGATTTATCTGGGCAACTTTTGCCGGGAAAATACGATTTCCAAACTGCACGCTGGCCTGATTACCAACGCTAATTTCATGGGCCACGGTGGGGGGAACATTGGCAATAACCCAGAGGCTCGATTCATCGGTAATACGAATAAGCTCTTTTCCCGGATCTGCCTGCTGGCCCAGAATATAGTTTTCTTTTAATACCGTGCCGTTGCTGCTGGCAACCAGTTCAAAGCGGCCATTAGCGCGTGAGAAATCTTCAGAGCTAAGGAGTTTTTCGATTTGTGGTGTGCTCATGCCATAGGCTTTAACCTTTGCTTTAGCAAGTTCCCAGTTTATTTTTGCTTCGGTATGACGACGCGCTGAAACGACTTTTCGTCCCAGTGTTTTAACGCGCTTCCATTCACGATCCGCCACTAGCAGATTACCCTGAGCTTCAGCCATTTCTACGCTTGAGAGGGTAACAATGGGCTGGCCTTTGCGAACAAGTTGACCCAGCACAACATGCCGGTCAATGACCTGTGCTGTTATGCGCGGTGTAATGGAGGCTGTTTTATAGGTGTTAAAGCGAACTTCACCAGGAGCTTTAATCACATTGTTAACAGCCTGTGGCTGTAGTGCCTTAACAACAATACCCGCGGTTTCCATCTGTTTTGAATTCAGGCTGGTTGCACCCTCGTCATGTTCATCATGGCCACCATGTCCGCCATGGCCTGCGTGAGACTCTCCACCTTCTTTTTCATCGTGACCTTCGCCTTTCTCGTCATGATCAGCGTGTGCCTTATGATCTTCACCTTCCTCATCATGGTCGCCGTGTCCTTTATGTTCTTCATGTTCTTCGCCTTTTTTTTCAGCATGATCGGAATGTTGCTTTTCGCCTTCTTCATGGGCATGGTCGTCATGGTCTGCTACGCTGATGGCAGTGGGCAGGTAAGTCATGGAGCTGCCAAGCAGGGCCAGCATTAAAAGTGTTTTAATATTCATGTTATTGGTTTCCAGTAGTCTGGTTGGGCAATGTAATTGAAATGTTTAGCCAGTTATCGAGTGTGTCGGTCAGACGCATCCATTCAAAGGAAACCTGCCAGAGCTGGTTGCGCAGTTCAAGGCCAGTTGCACGGGTGTCCAGTGCCTGTTTTAACTGTAAAATATAATCAGCGGCATTAATGTCGCCTGCTTTCCAGAGTCGCTTTATGAGTATCAGCTGCTGGTCTACACTATTGCGTCCCGAGATGCGCCAGTAATTCCAGGCCATCAGTAAATTGCTATAGCGTCTGGTTGTGGAAATCACGCGAGCCCGAATATTTCGATATGCCAGATGTGCGCGTTGTTCAATAGCAATGGACTGTTGTTGTGCGGCATCGACTTCTGCGCTGAAAGAGTTACGTACGTTTAATGGAATGCTCAGATTAAATCCAATGAGTGAGGCATCTTCTTCCCTGCCTGCGCGTACACCAATAGTTGGATTCCATGCTTTTTCACTTTTTCTCAGGTTAACCCGGTTTTTTGCAATATTCAGTTCGGCTTTTTGAATTTTCACAATGGGCAGGTTTTGTAGAAGATCATCTAACTCACCATTAAACTCTGGTGGTGGCAGTTGCTCAGGCAATTGAACAGAAACTGGCGGTAAAAAGCCTAAAAATGCATTTAAGTTTGCACGTGCCTCTGACGCATTAGCAGCGCTATTTGCCTGCTCCATTAATGACTGATTATGTGCCAGCAGAGCCAGGTTGAGTTCAACCTGAGTAAGGTCGCCAGCCTGATAACGGTTTTCTGAGATTTCTTTGAATTCCTGCATAATGGCCAGCGTTTCATTGCTAAGCCGAGACAGCTCGTTCTGTGTCTGGAACAGCGCCTGTAAGCTTAGCAGTTCACTGATAAAGGTCTGGCTGGCGAGGCGATATGAGGCAATGTTTTTTTGCAGGTCGGCACTGGCTACCGCTGTGCGGCTACCGCGCTGATCACCCCAGTCGATGGTCTGGCTTATTCCCAGGGTAGTAGTCGTTGTACCTTCGGATATACTGCCGTCACTATTTTTTGTGCTATCTATATCCTCATAATCGAATTCAAGTTCCGGGTTATAAACGGCCTGATCCGAAGCGCGTAGCGTTGCACGGGAAGATTTAAGATCGGCTTTCAGAGCCTGTAATGCAGGGTTGTCAGACAGGCTGTTCTGAATGAGTTCGACTAATTCAGCCGGTGGTGTGTGGCTGTCCTGTGTTACTTTTTTTGCCACTACAACACCTGAAGCAGTAATAGATGTAAGCAAAATTCCGCAGACAGCAAGCTGGCGGGATTTAAAAATTTTCATATGTATTTCCTGGTAAAACTAAATTGTAGCTATATAAGCCTGTTTCTGTTAACTGAGCACTGCCTGAATAAACGCTGTGCGAAAACCAGGGTGCTGGCGTTTGGCGGCAAAACCGGGGAAACAGAATAATTACACTAAATCAAAGACGGCAATAATGGCGAAAACGAATTATTGCTGAGCATGGTTTGTGTTGAGTCAGGCTCGTGGGGGTTGTGAGGGGGGGGCAAGGCTCAGTGAATGCATTGTTTCACTGATGATAGTGAATGGAGTATTGGAATTTATGCCCGGTGGAGGTGTAATCCGGCTAACAAAACCTGCCAGATGGGCCGAAATGTGGCAGAAGTGGTTGCAGTCCTGCTCATCTGAATTGCTGGTTTTGCTGTCGTTAGCGTTTGTCTGGCTATCTGGATTCAGGTGTCCCTGATGATTGTGTGAAATATGCGAATGAACCCCGGATAGTTCTTCTTTGAGAATATTATCTGCGGCTGCCAGATTGACCGTTAGCAGGCTAAATAATAAAAAGAAGATGATAAATGGGGGCTTCATGCTTATTTACTATTACACGAATAAGGAAAATATTCAATATTCGTGTCTGGCTTCAGTACCTTTTCGTTATGTTATCGTGTCACGCCATGTTTGTATCTCTGGAATGATTTAAACGGACGTTAGCACTGTCCGTTTGTCTGATTTACGCTGAATCAGCTCACCATTCGTCTGAGCAGATACCTTAAACTCATGCTTTAAAACTAACTGGATCACCCGACTGACTAAACCAGCTCAGGCCCTCTCTGGAAAGCAGGTGTACCTCACCGCGCTGCAGGCGAATGCAGTCCTGGTGTTCAAATTCTTTCAAAATACGGCTAATCATCTCACGCGTCGTGCCCAGCTCTCTGGCAATCTGTGCATGGGTGATTTTGACAGGCTCACCGTTAGATCGTTCAAAAAGTTGTCCCATCAGGCAGGCAAGGCGTAAATCCAGGCGCTGAAAAGTCACTTCAGATACCAGCTTCATGACATTGCCAATGCGTTGTGCCAGCACCTTAAGCAGGTAACGGCGAAAATCATTGGAGTGATCCAGAGCCTGATTAAATTCTGACTGCATCAGTGTTAAGCCCAGCAGGTCGGTTTCCGCCGTTGCTTCGGCAGGAAAGCCTTCGCCACAGAGCAATGATTGCAGGCTAAGCACACAGACATCCCCCGGGTTAACGCGATAGAGAGTTATCTCGCGGCCTTCTGGTGAGTTTTTGAATACACGAACGGTGCCCTCAAGCAACCACATAAAACGCTCGCAATGCTCGGCCTCTGTATATACACGGGTTCCAGCAGGAACCCTTACCTGTTTGCCGGATTTCAGTATTTCCTGTGATATAGGTGTGAGCAGGTTCTCAACTTCAGGATATAAATTCTGCAGCTTGTCGCGTATTTCGTAAAATGCACTCATGTTCTCATCTCAGTTATTAGCGGTGTCTTCGTGCCATTGTTAAAGTCAGGCTGAAGAAACATTGATAAAAAATTCAGATGGCAGGGAAATCTTAAGCAGCGCTCTCGATAGCTTCAGTTTCTTTGTCCATTAGAAAATTTTATTATATCAGTGTTTTTCCTGGGTTACAGGCAGTAGTCTATAGGAAATCAGGTATATGAATATATGTGATCCACTACTTAAAACTAAATTTATACTACCCGAGACAAAATTACTGTACTTTAAGTTACATATCTATAATACAGACATTTTTCATGAAAAATATTATTGTATAGCATAGATTTGAGTGTTTTCAAGCACTTAGCCCATTTTTTGAGTTGGCGGGCGATAATTTAGCCGCTTTTTATATTAAAAAACAGGAGATTTTCATGTCATCACTTAGAATTACCTTGATTGCTGCGGCATCTATGCTGTGGGTTAGCTTTTTCTTATCAGACTGGAGTGTGCACTGGTTGGCTTATGTACCGGCTTCAATGCTGATGATTGCGGGTATTGTTGGCTTCTGCCCTGCAACCTGGTTATTCGGTAAAATTGGTTTTAAGCCCAGCAGTTTGTAGCCTGGTGTAAGGCGGGTGCATTGATTTTATGAGTTAAAGCGCCTGCTATAACCTCAAGTGTGTCTCGGAACCTGTATTAAGTGCATGTTTTCTGCTAGTGGCTCTGAGGCTTAATCCTGGAAAAATCAGTTGAGTCATGAAAGTCTGCACAAGTCTCTGACTTGTTTATAGTGATATGAAAAAGTGTTTATCAGCAATAAAGTGGTAGAAAACTGCTTCTGCATTTTCTACCACTTCCATAGCGATAGTTTCGCGTTTTTTCATCACGCTATCCAGATCAGTCACTTGCGCATCTTTTTCGCGCCCAGCTGATGAATCCAGATTAATACCGGCCTTATCTAAATAGTGAATAGAAAAAAGCTGATCCTACAATTTAGTCGGTAAACGACGCAGCCCATTATGGGCAGTTTTTATTTGAATGTATAAACATTCGCGATGTTTGATGCCCGCCATATCTGAAATTTCTAGAATAGTTCCTGCCCTGTATACCTGTATGGTGTATCAGTTTGTTAATTACTATATGTCTGTTTATGTTGTGTTTTCTGCGCAAAAAATACCCTGAAAATTTAATTTTACAACTATATAAAATCGTTAAATGCTTCATTGTTTTAAATATTTGTCAATATAATAAAGCAAAAATAAAATACCTGAAAAACTTATTTTTATTGCCTCCTCCTGTGACATTAATCACAGAGATTACTTGACAATTTATGATACATTTGAGCGCAGGGTGTAAGTATTTCTGTAGTTTTGTACGGTGTTACCCTATATTTTTATTGACATTTATTGTTGATAGATATTGTTGTAGAAAATTGTAGTCTGTTTGATCTATATGAAAAGTAAAAAGCTCTTTTCCTGCTGACTTTTCCCCATCTTCAGGAGATGTGTAAATATGCATGCTGGACTTTTAATCATGCTTATTCGAGTGCTTTTTTCGTAGTCATACTATAAGTTGGCCATATAAAACAAACGTAATAAAGCTGTACGCTAACGGGAGCGGTTCCCGTGTTTGAATCAGGAGATGCATTGATGCAAAAACAAAAAAATACATTAGCATATCTGACCATATTATTAAGTGGTCTGTTTATGCTCCTTTCAGCCTTGCCGTTTAGTGCGAATGCGGTGGTGGGTCAACCTGTTGTGAGTACACAGCAGGCAGACGGCATACTGGTGCGTTTTCAGTCCGGTGTGAGTAATGCAACGCGACAACAGGTGCTGAGTGGTGCGGGTTGTTCAGAAACAAAACAGTTTGGCCTTATCCAGGGGCTGTCACAGGCTTCGGTAAATTCGCACATGAGTATGAGTGCGGCGCTGAGCAACTTACAGGCTAACAGTGCAGTGCTCTATGCAGAGCCTAACTATATTGTTACGGCGGCGGCAATCCCTAATGATCCGCGTTTTGCTGAGCTTTATGGTATGAATAATACGGGTCAGACAGGGGGTACACCGGATGCGGATATTGATGCCGCTGAAGCCTGGGATGTGCAGACAGGTACACGCGTTGTGGTTGGCGTAATTGATACAGGGCTGGATTATAATCACCCTGATATCGTGGGTAATGTCTGGGTCAATACCGGTGAAATTGCTAACAATGGTATTGATGATGACAGAAACGGTTTTATCGATGATGTTAGAGGCTGGGATTTTGTAAACAACGACAACGACCCCTTTGACGATAACGATCACGGTACTCATGTATCGGGTACGATTGCAGCCGTTGGTAACAATGGTATTGGTGTAGCGGGTGTAAACTGGTCTGCGCAAATTATGCCGCTTAAATTTTTGAGTGCTACGGGTTCAGGTACAACGGCTGATGCAATCAGCGCACTGGATTACGCAGTTATGATGGGTGCACGTATTACCAATAATAGCTGGGGCGGTGGTGGCTTTAGCCAGGCGTTGTTCGATTCTATTGCGGCGGCACAAACAGCAGGGCATCTGTTTGTCGCTGCAGCGGGTAATGACGGTGTTAATACCGATGTAACGCCCAGCTACCCGGCGAGCTATAACCTGGATAATATTATTTCAGTTGCAGCAACAGATGATAATGATGCACTGGCAGGCTTCTCAAACTTTGGCCGTGTAACGGTTGATCTGAGCGCCCCGGGTGTAGCGATTCTTAGCACAACACCCGGCAATACCTATTCCAGCTTTAGCGGTACTTCAATGGCTTCCCCTCATGTAGCGGGTAGTGCGGCATTGTTGCTGGCAGAAGATTCAACATTGAGCCTGGTTGAGCTGAAAGCCGCGCTGCTTGATGGTGTTGATGCGATCGCGGCGCTTGCAGGCATTACCGTTACCGGTGGCCGCCTGAATGTAGCAACAGCCATTAATGGTTTAACGCGGGTAGTGGTAACGCCTGAAACGGCAACGCTCGCAGCTGGAACTTCGCAGCAATATATTGCCAGTGGAGGAGTTGCACCTTATACATGGAGTACTTCAGATACAACAGTGGCCAGCATAAACCCTGCTACTGGATTGCTTGATGCACTGGCACCAGGCCAGGCAACGGTTACAGCCACTGATGCAAATGGTATCGCGGGCAGTGCGCAGGTTAGCGTGACAACGGTTGTGGTGAGTCCTGATACAGCAACATTGCTGGTGTCTGATACCCTCCAGTTCAGTGCAGTGGGTGGAACGTCGCCTTATAGCTGGAGCGTGTCTGATAGTGCTGTAGCCAGTATTGATACAGGCACAGGCCTGTTAACGGCGCTTGCGCTGGGGACGGTTCAGGTAACTGCAACTGATGCGAATGGCATTACAGATGTAACTGGAAGCATTACAGTGTCTGATATTGCGATTAGCCCTGATACTGCGTTGTTAGGCGCAGGTGATACGCAGCAGTTCACAGTCAGTGGTGGCGTTGCGCCTTATACCTGGAGCACAGGTAATCGTGCAGTGGCAACCATTGATGCGGCAGGCTTGTTAACCGCCGTGGGTGCAGGCACAACAATCGTTACGGTAACAGATGCTACAGGTGTCTTTATCAGTACGGGAGATATCACTGTTCGCGTAGTGAATGTAGCACCACAAACGGCTACAGTTATTATAGGTGATACCTTAAACTTCAGTGCTAACGGTGGAGCAGCGCCTTATACATGGAGTGTGAGTGATGCGAATGTTGCCAGTATCGATGCAAGTGGTGTGTTAACGGCTATTGCTGTAGGCACAGTGCAGGTAACAGCAACCGATGCCGATGGCTTTGTGGGTAGCAGTGCCGATATTACAGTAAGCGATAATCATATTATTGTAATTACGCCGAATACCGCTACAGTCAGGCGTTTTGGTTCGCTTCAGTTTAGCGCTACTGGTGGCCCGGGGCCATATACATGGTCGCTGAGTAACCGTAATGCGGGAACCATTGATGCGAACGGTCTGTTCCGCGCGGGTCGCTTCCAGACTACCACTACAGTGATTGCGGTGGATGCAGATGGGCACCAGGGCGTATCGGGTACGATTCGTGTTGTAGAAGGAGGGGGTGGACGTATGAGGTAGCTCGTTCGTTTCATACTTTTCTGTAAAATAAAAACACCGCATGATAGTTATATTGTGCGGTGTTTTTTTTATCCTGAAATCATCAGTTGAATGCCTTAAATTACACATCTGAACACGCGTTTAGATATCTTAAAAATACGCTCCTTTGCTCCTGCAATCGCGATATTAGTGCATCCCTGCACGTCCACGCTCCTTTGCATCCTGCAATCGCGATATTAATGCATCCCTGCACGTCCACGCTCCTTTGCATCCTGCAACCGCGATATTAGTGCATCCCTGCACGTCACACGCAGGCCTGAGATAAAAACAGTGAAAGCGTGGTGGTCAGTGGATAAAGTCGTTTACGATGCCGTGGTAGTTGAGCTTCAACAGTAGGGAGTAGTTCAGCCTAGATTAATCAGTTGGGCGCGAAAAAGATGTGCAAGTTATTGATTTGGATAGCGTAATGAAAAAATGTGAAGTCACCTTATTGGTGATGAGCAC
>VAOX01033662.1_pt1 | contig 14001 bp, 12 predicted proteins | sample 3393891 | NCBI WGS metagenome assembly VAOX01 (sample SAMN08290429, study PRJNA428436) | hydrothermal vent metagenome | isolation source: Deep-sea hydrothermal vent chimney | place: Indian Ocean: Southwest Indian Ridge | depth 2822 m m | reverse complement strand
ATTATTGAGTGGCGAAAAATAGAAAAATAACGGAAGAGTATAGTGCCAGTATTAGTTAAAGTTTACGATAAAGTGATGCATTGGGCTGAGCATAAATTTGCAGTTTATTATTTAGCCTTGTTAAGTTTTGCTGAGGCATCGTTTTTCCCAATTCCAACCGATGTTATGCTAGCACCAATGGTGCTCGCTAAATTGCATAAAGCGTGGTGGTTTGCATTTATTAGTACGGTATTTTCGGTGCTGGGCGGTGCGGCTGGCTACCTCATTGGTATGTATGCTTTTGAATACATCGAACCTTATATCCATCAAGTTGGTTATTGGGATAAGTTTGTAAAAACTCAGGAATGGTTTGCTCGAGATGGTATCTGGGTCATTTTTATCGCCGGGTTTTCTCCAATACCATACAAGGTCTTTACAATTGCCGCAGGTGTTATTGGTATGGCATTTCTGCCATTTGTTATTGCGTCGTTTATTGGTCGTGGCGCGCGCTACTTTTTAGTCGCCGGATTAATAAAATGGGGTGGTAAACGAATGGAAAATGCATTAAAAAAATACATGGACGTCATTGGAATTGCGGTTCTTGTAATTATAATCACTTTTTACTTTCTTTTACGAAGCTAAATGTGTTAAAAAGTACATTAGTTGTTACAATTTGTTTCATGTTATTGTTGCTTAACGGTTGTGCCAGACACGGAAGCTACAATAATGGTTTTTTTAAAAGTAGTAATGCTCGTTGGCATGCGGGATTTTATACTGTCAGACGTGGTGATACATTGTATTCAGTTGCATGGCAATACGGGGAAGATTTTAAACAAATCGCGCGTTGGAACGATATCAAAGCGCCGTTCATCATCTACCCCGGTCAAAAACTGCGCTTAATCCCCCCCAAATACAAAAAACCGACGACAGTCAAATTCGCAAAATCGACACCGAAAAAAATACCCCCCCAAAAATCATTACAGCAAAAATCGTCAAAGAATAAATCAACGCTCTTGTCACAAAAATCTTCAGTTTCGAAATCATCTAGTCAAGTATCATCTAAAACCGCTCAAGCAACGTCGAAGCCCAAATTAACCCCGGCACAACTTCGATGGCGCGAGAAAAAGCGCAAGTTGGCATTAAAACAAAAATTAGTTTGGAAATGGCCAACTCGTGGCAAAGTAATCACCACCTTTTCATTATCACACCCAGGCCGAAAAGGCATCAATATTGCTGGCCGTAAAGGGCAGTCTATTAAAGCCGCAGCTTCTGGAACGGTTGTTTATAGTGGTCAAGGACTTCGCGGATATGGAAATCTCATCATAATTAAACATAATGAGGACTATTTCAGTGCATATGCACACAATCACAAAATTTACATAAAAGAAAAACAAAAAGTAAAGATCGGGCAACATATAGCCGATATGGGTAGTACGGATGCAGAAAGGAACATGCTGCATTTCGAGATTCGAAAGAATGGAACTCCACTAAACCCAATTAAATTTCTACCAAAATAACGATAATTTAGAAATTAAACCATTTAAAGGCAGGAAGAATATGATGGAGACACAAGAGCTGGAAGATAGGACTCAAACTATGGAATCAATTGATAAAGAAACAATTATTGATGAAATCGACGTTGAGAGTGATTCTGACGTAGCAAAAAAACGCACGTCAAAATCAACTAAAACGAATGAACGTGATTTTACCGACGGTCAAATGGATGCAACTCGCATGTATTTAAGCGAAATAGGCTTTTCGCCACTATTAACCGCTGAAGAGGAAGTATTTTATTCTAGAAAAGCACTCAAAGGGGATGAAGCTTCACGCAAGAAAATGATTGAATGCAATTTAAGACTGGTGGTTAAAATTGCACGACGTTATTTGAACCGTGGTTTAGCATTATTGGATTTAATCGAAGAAGGCAATTTAGGGCTTATTCGGGCTGTTGAAAAATTTGATCCAGAACGCGGATTTCGCTTTTCAACCTATGCTACTTGGTGGATTAGACAAACTATCGAACGCGCCATAATGAACCAAACAAGGACAATTCGATTACCCATTCACGTAGTGAAAGAAATTAATATTTATTTGCGGGCTGCACGTCATTTAGCGCAAACGTTGGATCATGAACCTAGTCCGGAAGAAATAGCTGATATCTTGGATAAACCAATATCCGACGTTAAACGCATGTTAGGCCTGAATGAGCGGGTAACATCGGTTGATACACCGTTAAATAGAGAAGCAGATAAGTCACTTTTAGATGCGATTCCTGACGAAAACAACATTGATCCAGTGGTATTACTGCAAGACGATGATGTAAGAGCAAATATTGAACAATGGCTCGGTCAATTGAGTGAAAAGCAACGTGAAGTGGTTGAGCGTCGTTTTGGGCTCCATGGGCATGAAGTGTCAACACTAGAAGAAGTGGGTAATAACATTGGCGTGACACGCGAGCGTGTCCGTCAAATCCAAATTGAAGCCTTACGTAAATTACGTGAAATTCTTGAAAATGAGGGCTTCTCTGGAGAAGCATTGTTTAAATAAGTGCTTGTTTTATAATATTATCTTCAACTGCTCTGGCTAACTTGCACGACTGAAGTTAGCCAGTTGCAATCTGAATCAATGCCGCTGTTACATTTCGTCCTTCATTGAGTAGGAAGTTATACGTTCTACACGCTGCTGCAGTATCCATCACTTCCAATCCCATTTTGTGCTTTTGAAACAATAAAGTAATGCTGATTGGTGGCAGTACAAATTGTGCACCAACTCCCAAAATCACTATTTCAGGCGCAAGTGCTACTATTTGCGTAATCGAATCTTCTGTTAAGTCTTCCAAATTGTTTACAGTCCAATCTGAAATCAAGCTCGTCGGATTGATAATAAAATTGGTGTTAATTGTTTTTAGGTTTGCTGCCATTACACCGTCATGCACGGTATTTTGAATAATAACGATTTCACCTGATGAGTAGGAGTGTATGGCATTGCCAATGCTGTTTTCTCTTGTAAATGCCATGATTTTGCAGTATTTTTCACTTTTTATGAGATATTTAATAGCTTACGCTACACCGATTATTATTGAAACAGTGTATGATCCTAGATTAATCTAGAATTATTATCCACGAATAAAGAGAATTATTAATTGAAAGACGATTTTCCCCGAATTAATCGATTACCCCCTTATGTTTTTAATATCGTCAATGAATTAAAAGCGCAAGCACGTTCACGTGGTGAAGATATCATCGATTTTGGTATGGGTAATCCCGATCAACCGACGCCACAACACATTGTTGATAAATTGGTTGAAGTCGCACAACGACAGGATACCCATCGTTATTCGCTATCACGCGGTATACCGCGTTTGCGACGCGCAATCTGTCAGTGGTATAAAAAGCGTTTTGATGTTGATTTAGATGCAGAAGAAGAAGCGATAGTAACCATTGGTTCAAAAGAAGGTTTAGCGCATTTGGCTTTAGCTACAGTTGGTCCAGGGGATGCGGTCTTAGTACCAAACCCTGCTTATCCAATACATCCCTATGGCTTTATTATTGCGGGTGCAGAAATTCGTCATGTACCAATGACCGATGATTTTTTTACTGAACTGGAAACGGCTATTCAAGATATCTGGCCACGCCCTAAAATGCTAGTGTTAAATTATCCAAGCAATCCAACTTCCGAAACAGTTGACTTAGAATTTTTTCAACGCGTTATTGATATTGCCAAAGAACACGAGATTTGGGTTGTTCATGACCTGGCTTATGCCGATATTGTATTTGATGGTTATGTTGCACCGTCAATTTTACAAATTCCGGGCGCTAAAGACGTTGCAGTCGAGTTTTACTCGTTATCAAAAAGTTATAATATGCCGGGTTGGCGTGTTGGTTTTATGTGCGGTAATAAAACCCTAGTAGCGGCACTGGCTAGAATGAAATCGTATCTGGACTATGGTATGTTTACACCGATTCAAGTTGCGGCCATTGCGGCGCTTGAAGGACCACAAGAATGTGTAAAAGAAATTTCAAGTATGTATCAAACTCGTCGTGATGTTTTATGTGAAGGGTTGAGCGCAATTGGTTGGAAAATAAAAAAACCAAAAGCAACGATGTTTGTTTGGGCGCCAATCCCTGAAGCCTATGTTGAAATGGGTTCATTAGAATTTAGTAAAAAGTTATTAAGCGATGCCAAAGTCGCGGTATCACCCGGAATTGGCTTTGGATCCTATGGTGATAAATTTGTGCGTTTTGGTTTAATAGAAAACGAACATAGAACCAGACAAGCCGTTCGAGGAATACGAGATATGTTCCGTAATGATAAGGTATTTAATTCGGAGGAAGTAGTAGAGTGAAACCCGTAAATGTAGGTGTGTTAGGACTGGGAACAGTCGGTAGCGGAACTGTAAAAGTATTACAACGTAATGCACAAGAAATAGCACGTCGCGCTGGTCGTGGTATTGTGGTGACTCATGCATCGGCTCGTGATATTAAAAAATCACGCGACTGTGATGTGTCATTAATTTCCTTAACGACAGATTCAATGGCTGTCATCAATGATCCTAATATTGAGATTGTTGTGGAATTAATTGGCGGTGATAGTTTAGCACTTGAATTAGTGATGGCGGCTATTGCACAAGGTAAGCATGTTGTCACCGCGAATAAAGCACTCATCGCTAAACACGGTAATGAAATTTTTAAAGCAGCACAAGATAAAGGTGTGATGGTTGCATTTGAAGCGGCTGTTGCGGGTGGTATACCAATTATTAAAGCGCTTCGTGAAGGTTTATCTGGCAATAAAATTCAGTGGCTAGCTGGAATTATCAATGGCACCGGAAATTTTATTTTAACCGAAATGCGCGATAAAGGTCGCGATTTTGAGGATGTGTTAAAAGAAGCACAAGAATTGGGTTATGCTGAGGCCGATCCTACATTTGATGTTGAAGGCATTGATGCTGCTCATAAGTTAACAATATTAGCTTCAATTGCATTTGGCATACCATTGCAATTTGAAAAAGCATTTACTGAAGGCATTGGTAATATCACTCGTGACGATGTGTTATATGCTGAAGAGTTAGGTTATCGAATTAAACATCTTGGCATAACTCGTCGAACTGAAAAAGGCATTGAGCTAAGAGTTCATCCCACATTAATACCCGAACGTAGATTAATCGCAAATGTAGATGGCGTTATGAATGCAGTGTTAGTCATGGGTGATGCCGTTGGGCCAACACTTTATTATGGAGCAGGAGCGGGTGCTGAACCTACTGCATCAGCTGTTGTTGCTGATATTGTTGACGTGGTTCGTGTACTGACTTCTGATCCAGAAAATCGAGTACCGCATTTGGCATTTCAAGCAGATGAGTTACACGATATTCCAATTTTATTCATGGATGATGTTGAAACAGCTTATTATTTACGTATGCTAGCTGAAGATAAACCTGGCGTATTGGCTGAAGTAACTACGATATTAGGTGATCAAGGAATTAGTATTGAAGCCATGATACAAAAAGAACCAAAATTGAATGAGACTAATGCTGAAATTATTTTATTAACTTATGTCGTTAATGAAAAAGCAATGAAAGCTGCAATTAAGAAAATTGAAACTTTAAGTGTCATTAGTGGTTCAGTGGTACAAATACGAATGGAAACATTAAATCAAGATTAATAATATGAGAGTGAATATAAAAAAGTATTTAGGAGAATTTTATGCCTTTTAGAGCACGATATACTGGATTGATTGACAAGTACCGCGATCGCTTGCCAGTTCATGATGATACTCGAATCATTAGTTTAGGTGAAGGTAATACACCGCTGATTCGACTTAGCAATATACCGGATATCATCGGTAAAGAAGTTGATATCTATGTGAAATATGAAGGTTTAAATCCAACGGGATCATTTAAAGATCGTGGCATGACAATGGCAGTAACTAAAGCCGTAGAAGAAGGCAGTAAAGCAATTATTTGTGCTTCTACTGGTAATACTTCAGCTGCAGCCGCTGCGTATGCGTCACGCGCAGGTATTACTGCATTTGTATTAATACCTGATGGTAAAATTGCACTTGGTAAATTAGCCCAGGCGATGATGCACGGTGCTGTTGTGATCCAAATTAAAGGAAACTTTGATGTTGGCATGCAATTAGTTAAAGATGTTGGTGAAACAGCGCCAGTGACGATTGTAAACTCAATCAATCCTTTTCGCTTGCAAGGTCAAAAAACCGCTGCATTTGAAATTATGGAAGAATTAGGCAGCGCACCGGATTATCATTGTATTCCAGTTGGAAATGCAGGCAATATTACTGCTCATTGGATGGGGTATTCAGAATACCATGAAAATGGCATTGTTAATAAACGTCCTGTAATGTGTGGTTATCAAGCTGCCGGAAGTGCGCCATTTATGCGTGGTAAAATGGTTGATGATCCAGAAACTGTTGCAACTGCAATTCGTATCGGACATCCACAGAGCTGGGATAAGGCTTGGAAAGTAAAAGAAGAATGTAACGGTTGGTTTGATGAATGTACTGATGAACATATCTTAGCAACTCAAAGATTATTAGCTGAAAAAGAAGGCGTATTTTGTGAGCCGGCTTCTGCAACCTCACTTGCTGGAGCCATTACCGATATACAATCCGGTAAAATCCCCGAAGGCAGTAAAGTTGTATGTACTTTAACAGGCCATGGTTTAAAAGATCCGGATACTGCCATTGCGCAAAGTACACGTCCTTTAATAACGATAGATGCTAACTTATCAGAAGTAGAAAAAGCCATTTTGAGTCATATGGACTAAAATGATATATGTTTCGAAGTAACTCAGGAACACGACAGGTCTCATTATTTGTTCCTGAGTTATTTGCGGGCTTACGTTTTTTTAACGACATTCCTAAACAGGAGGTTCCTAAGCTTCCTGCCTTGCAACTATTATTAACCCGATCGACAGCGACCAATGAAGGCTTTAATGATTATTCTTTTGGTGTTTGTACATTAGCGGGGATTGATATTTCAACACAATGCGATGTGCCGCTTGCCGCCATTTCAGTAGCCGCTGATACAGAAATAAAGATTAATAAAAACAGTAATACTGACTACTTTATATTTGCAGAGCCCGTGGTTCTTAAAGCCGATCGAGATAGTGTGGTTTTAATTGACAGCATGTTACATGAATTAACACGGGATGAAAGTGAACGGCTAATAACTGAAATTAATCACCATTTTGTTGATGAACCATGGGAACTACAAATGACATCGAATGGTGAATGGTATATGACTCTCCATTCTAATTTTGATATTACAACTAATAATGTTTCTAGTGTGATTTTAAAAAACACTCAAGAATATTTACCGATAGGCAGTGATGCGCGTTACTGGCGTAAAATTATTAATGAGATTGAAATGTTGCTATTTGCAAGTCATGTTAATGTTGAACGTGAACAGCAAAATAAAGCAACAGTGACGAGTTTATGGTTATGGGCTGGTGGCACTGTGCCTAAGATAGTCGACACAAGTGTGCACTGTGATTTGATATTAGCGGATGATAATTCTTTTGCAGCACTCACTGAATACTTAGCTATTCCATTTAAAACATTTAATGAAACAGTGACACTCAATGTTCAGCATGAAATTATTGTTATCACTGGATTACAAGCTTTATGGCAACAACGTGATTTATTCTCCTGGATTGAAGCGTTAAAAAAACTTGAAAAAGAATTGTTTGAGCCAATTGTCACTAACTTACGTAAAGGTGAACTTGATGTTTTAAGTTTGTATGAAGATAAAAAAAATAAATTGAGTTGTACCCGTCGAAATGTAAAGAGTTGGTGGAAACCCGTCAAATCTTTAACTAGCCTATCGAGTTTATTATGATTATAAAACACCGACATTCGAAAAATAAGAGTTTAGAATTTGATGTTAATTCATCAATTTTGGAAAGAATTTACCTACAACGTAATATTACTGATATTTCTCAACTAGAGACTACACTAAAAAATCTACACGATTTTCGTACTTTAAAGGACATTGATACCGCCGTTAGCATATTAATTGAATCATTAAAGACGCAAAGAAAAATTTGTATTGTCGGCGACTTTGATGCTGATGGTGCAACTAGTTGCGCATTGACTATGCGTGGCTTGAAGGAATTTGGGTTTAACCATGTAACGTACCAAGTACCGAACCGATTTGATTTTGGTTATGGCTTAACGCCCGAAATAGTAAACTATATTGCCAATGAATCAAATGGTAAACCCGATTTAATCATTACAGTCGATAACGGCATTTCTAGTATTAATGGTGTTGCATTAGCCAAGCAATTAGGTATTGATGTGATAGTCACCGATCATCATTTACCGGGTTCAGAGCTTCCGGTTGCGAATGCTATTGTCAATCCGAACCAAGCAACAGATAAATTCCCGAGTAAAATGCTAGCCGGGGTTGGAGTCATGTTTTACTTACTAATGGCTTTACGCGCTGAATTACGACAGCAGAACTGGTTTGTATCTAGTAATAAAACTGAACCACAGTTAGCTAAATGGTTGGATATTGTGGCTCTTGGAACCGTTGCTGATGTGGTGCCGTTGGACCAAAATAACCGAATTTTAGTATCCCAAGGTCTAGCGCGTATCCGAGCAGGACACTGTTGTCCGGGGATATTGGCTTTATTAAAGGTTGCAGGTCGAGATCACACACGTTGTGTTGCGAGCGATATTGGCTTTACAGTAGGCCCACGTTTAAACTCCGCAGGTCGATTAGACGACATGACAATTGGAATAGAGTGTTTGTTAACCGATGATACTGATATAGCAATGCAATACGCGCAACAATTAGATCAGTTGAATAAAGATCGAAGAGAAATCGAGTCCGAAATGCGCGCATCAGCAGAGCAGCATCTAGCGACATTAAACTTATCTGAAAATGACGCTGAACATATGCCGCTAGGACTTTGTTTATATGATCCCAGTTGGCATCAAGGTGTCATCGGTATCTTGGCATCACGAATTAAAGAGCGCATTCATCGTCCGGTTATTGTTTTTGCGCAAGGTAAGGACGGTGAAATTAAAGGTTCAGCTCGCTCAATTCCCGGATTGCATATTCGAGATGTGCTTGAGGCTGTGTCTACTAGTTGTCCCGGGCTAATCTTAAAATTTGGTGGCCATGCAATGGCGGCTGGTTTAAGCTTACACGAAGCTAGCTATGAACAATTTAATACCGCCTTTTGTGCTGAATTGGATAAATGCTTGGACAAAGATTTGTTGCAAAATGTTATCTATAGTGATGGTGAGCTGAATACCGATGATTTAACATTAAAGACCGCTGAAAATATCCGTTATGCAATGCCATGGGGGCAAGGTTTCCCTGAGCCGGTTTTTGACGGTGAATTTGAAGTGGTCAATTCCCGAGTACTCGGTAAAAAACATTTAAAATTGGTATTACGTGGTGCTGATTCTGATGATGTGTATGATGCCATCGCGTTTAATCAAAGCGAAGATCATGATTTACAGAGTGATGATATTATATCGATAGCCTATAGACTTGATGTTAATGAGTATCAAGGCAGAGAGTCATTGCAATTGATGGTAGAACATATTTTTCATGAATAATGCTATTGCTGATTCACGTTATTTAAATGATAATGTATTATTAGCTATGTTGGTTTAAACCAGATTACAGATTAGGCGCAGAAATGTTAGAAGTTAATCCTCTTTATACTCAAATAAAAGACATGCAGGGACGTACCACTGTTCTTAGGGGGTACCTTTGATGTTGAAGTTAAAGCAGAAAGACTGGTTGAAGTCACTCGAGAATTAGAATCTCCCGATATTTGGGATAACCCAGAATACGCACAAGAGCTTGGCAAAGAACGTGTGCACCTCGAACAAATTGTAAAAGTTATTAACGATCTAGACTCTGAATTACGAGAAGCTAATGAATACATTGAATTGGCAGCAGAAGAGGACGATCAAGATTCAATAAATGCCATCCTCAACGATCTAAATTCATTTGAACAGAAACTCGCTAAACTCGAGTTTCAACGCATGTTTTCTGGCAAACTCGACAGTAATAACGCCTTTATTGATATTCAATCGGGTTCTGGTGGAACCGAAGCACAAGATTGGGCTGAAATGATTTTTCGAATGTTTCTACGCTGGGGTGAGCACAATGGTTTTAAAACCGAAATAATTGAAATATCAGATGGTGATGTAGCCGGTATTAAAAGCGGAACTATTAAGTTTACCGGGGATTATGCCTTTGGCTGGTTACGGACCGAAACCGGAGTACACCGTTTAGTTCGTAAATCGCCATTTGATTCCGGCAGTCGTCGTCACACCTCGTTTGCATCTGTGTTCGTATATCCCGAAGTAGATGATTCGATTGAAATTGATATTAATCCGGCAGATTTGCGTATTGATACCTATCGCGCCAGTGGCGCGGGTGGTCAGCATGTTAATAGAACGGATTCTGCGGTACGTATTACGCACTTGCCAACAAATACTGTGGTGCAATGTCAGAATGAACGTTCACAACATCAAAACAAAGCAAATGCAATGAATCAACTTAAAGCCAAATTGTATGAGTTGGAAATGTTGAAACAAAATGAAGAAAAGCAAGTAATGGAAGATTCTAAGGCAGATATAGGCTGGGGCAGTCAAATTCGATCCTATGTGCTCGATCAGTCTAGAATAAAAGACTTACGAACAGGAATTGAAAAAACCAATACTCAAGCTGTACTCGATGGCGATTTAAATGATTTTATCGAGGCAAGCTTGAAAAAAGGTTTGTAATTGGTAGTTCATTTAGAATTATAAATAGTAAAAAATTAAAACTGACTATATTAAAGAGCGAAAAAATATGAGTAATGAACTTGATGAAAATGCATTAATAGCACAACGCCGAAGTAAACTATCGGCATTAAGAGAACAGGGTAATGCCTTTCCTAATGATTTTCGTCGAACCCATTTGGCAGGAGAATTACATTCTGCGCACGGTGATAAAGATAAAGAAGAATTAGAATCATTAGGCCTTAGAGTGTCGGTTGGTGGACGACTGATGGCTAAACGCGTAATGGGTAAAAATAGTTTTGCACCAGTGCAAGATATGTCGGGTCGAATTCAGCTTTTTGTCAGCCGTGATAAATTAGCCGAAGGTTTCTATAATACTCAATTTAAAAAATGGGATATCGGCGATATCGTCGGTGCTGAAGGCTTGTTATCAAAAACGGATAAAGGTGAGTTGACTGTAAAAGTTGATAATATTCGTTTGTTAACCAAGTCACTTAGACCGTTACCTGAAAAATTTCATGGCTTGTCAGATCAAGAAATACGTTATAGACAACGTTATATTGATTTAATTATGAATGAGTCATCGCGTAACACATTTAGAATTCGAACTGAAATTATAACTTTTATTCGAAATTTTTTATTAAAGAAAAATTTTATGGAAGTTGAAACACCCATGATGCAAGTTATTCCCGGTGGCGCAACTGCACGTCCATTTATCACCCACCATAATGCCATGGGTCGTGATATGTATTTGCGTATTGCGCCAGAGCTTTATTTAAAGCGTCTGGTCGTCGGTGGCTTTGAGCGGGTATTTGAAATAAATCGAAATTTTAGAAATGAAGGATTATCAACTCGACATAATCCTGAATTTACCATGCTAGAATTTTACGAGGCATTTGCGGACTATAAAATGTTAATGGATTTAACAGAAGAAATGTTACGCGAAATGGCTCAAACTGTTACAGGTAATACCAAAGTAACTTACCAAGGTGACGAATTTGATTTTGGTAAACCATTTGCACGAATGACCATTAAAGAGTCTATATTACATTTTAATCCTGATATCAATTCAGTGGATCTTGAGTCAGACGATAGTGCTCGTAAAATTGCTGAAGGATTAGGTATACCATTAAAAGACTCTTATGGCTTGGGTAAAGTTCAAATTGAAATATTTGATAAAACGGTGGAACATCGATTAATGAATCCAACATTTATTACAGCGTATCCAACCGAGGTGTCGCCTTTAGCTCGCCGTAATGACGAAGATCCTTTTGTAACGGATCGATTTGAATTCTTCATCGGCGGCCGTGAAATTGGCAATGGCTTTTCAGAATTGAATGATTCAGAAGATCAGGCTGATAGATTTAAACAGCAAGTTAATGATAAAGAAGCCGGTGATGATGAAGCGATGTTTTATGATGAAGATTATATTGTTGCATTAGAGCACGGTTTGCCACCCACGGCAGGTGAAGGTATCGGCATTGATCGGTTAGTGATGTTATTTACTGATTCACCCTCTATTAGGGATGTTTTATTATTTCCTCATATGAAACCTGAAGCATCCTAATTTAGGAGACTGATATGCGATTTTTAAAATTAACTGCGATATCAATTGCAATTTTAATTGTTTTTGCTGGCGTGATAGGACTTTTTATTACAAAAGAATATTCTGTGAGTCGTTCGGTATCTATTAATGCTTCAAAGGATGTTATCCATAATTTTGTGGGCGATTTAGATAATTGGGAACAGTGGACCACTTGGAAACTTGATGATCCATCAATTGCTATTTTTAAAGGCTCAAAATCACAAGGAATTGGCGCCAGTCAATCTTGGAAGGGTGATAGTGGTGAAGGAAAATTAGAAATTACAAGTTCATCATTAAACAAAGGCATTGTTTATGATTTGTATTTCGATGGTGGTGATCAAAAATCGATATCTTCAATGCTATATTCTAAGGATGGTAGTAATACGCTTGTTACTTGGGAAATGAAAGGTAGCATGGATGTACCAATTGTTGGCGGATACTTTGCTATGATGGTTGATGGCATGGTAGGCAAAATGTTTGAGCGAGGATTAGTACGTTTAAAAGCAGTCTCTGAAAAAAAAAGATAGTCAGTCGTTATGATTTATTCCAGAATTTTAAATTTCCTAAAAAAGGTAATAAATTAACATTATCTGAAGTCAGAACAATCTGCCAGCATTTTAGCCTGGACAATTTGTGGCAAAAGATTAGTAACGATCCACCTAAGAATAGTTTTGTTAGTGATGGTTGTTCTTTATGGATAAATAAGTGGAAAGGTACTAGTATTTATCCCGCTTGTGTATTGCATGATATTAAGTATTGGTCTGGCTATCCTAACGAAGATGTTGCTCGATTAATTGCAGATGCGGAATTATTAATTGATGTAGCGACATTACTAAAATCAACCGGTATGGCTGAAACAATGTACGGTGGTGTTCGATTAGGTGGTAGTGATATATTTAAATCACCATTTCGATGGGCTTTTGGTCGCGGTGATTAGTTGAAATTTAAAAAATTAATAATTGATATTATCCCCCGAGTGCAACTTTAACCGCATCCATTTTTTCAGCGGCATCTTCCATATCAACAATATTCATTTCAGGTTCTAGTCCGAGTTTTTCAAATGCTGGAATTTTAGTCCAATCTTCCTTGGTAAGGCGATGATCTGTACCAAAATGACTTTGTAAATTTGCGACCATTATAATATCTGTATAATCCGCATCGCCGTCATGATCGCGACTTAAATGCTCGTGTTCACTGGCAACTAAAATAATTTGCTCTGGAAAATGCCATTTTTTTAAAATTGCGGCACCAATAGTTGTGTGAGCTTGTTGAATAATAGAGTCCAATTTTTGTTCATCGTCTAATATTTCAGGGAATTCTTCAGCACGACTTAAAATAGGCAGTACACCAATATCGTGAACCAGCCCGGCTAACATCGCTTGGTCGGCTGGTAATTTAGTCATTTCAGCACAAAGCGCATGACTAATAGCAGCAACTTGTGTGCTGTGTTCCCAGGTTGCTCGTAGTCGTGAATCAGTGGTATCGGATGTTGCCTGAAACATTTGTTCCATAACCATACTGGTCACAAGATTTTTTACCATGGTGAAGCCCATTCTTGATATTGCACCTAATAAAGTATCGATAGGCTGTGATGCACGTAACAGAGGACTATTAGCAACTTGAATTAATCTAGCCGATAGAGCCGCATCAGAAGATATAACATCACTGACACT
>VAOX01029400.1_pt1 | contig 14024 bp, 11 predicted proteins | sample 3393891 | NCBI WGS metagenome assembly VAOX01 (sample SAMN08290429, study PRJNA428436) | hydrothermal vent metagenome | isolation source: Deep-sea hydrothermal vent chimney | place: Indian Ocean: Southwest Indian Ridge | depth 2822 m m | reverse complement strand
CTGTGAGTCCTTTCCTGCTGTGAGTCCTCTGTCCTAAATTCCCTCTGTGTCGCTTTTCCTTTCCCTGACATCCCTGTTGTTGTTATCTCCGTATGTCCATGGTTGTATTATGAACGAGTGAGCATTTATATCTATCAGCTATTTCGGGTGCTTCATGTCAGGTTTCTGATGAAGCGCCTGTAGGATAAAACCTACAAAGTGATGTGGTCAAAGCTTATTGATGCCACACTCGCAAAGAAGGCTGTAGATAAGCACCGAGCCTTCATTTTTGTGACTTACGCACGGTGCGCCTTAATTACCTTATGTAGAATGTCAGCCGCTATTGCACCAATTTAACATGCCTCATCTGTAAAATTGGCGTAATATCAACTACCATCACAAACTTTTACCTCTAAATTAATATAAGGACACAAAAAAAATGAACAAGCAAAACCTGCTTCTTGCTACTGTATTACTTTCACTAAGCTCTGGCGCATTTGCTAACTCCTGGAGCTGCAGACATAACGACAACGTGCGTGAAATTCATATTGAAACGCCTTCATCAGCCTCCGTCCCCTGCAGCGTTGTTTACAGAAAATTAACGGAAGGCGTGGAAGACAGGGTGCTCTGGACAGCCGAAAATGATGCCAGCTACTGCCTGGAAAAAGCCCAGGGGCTTGTGGATAAACAAACAGGCTGGGGCTGGACCTGCGTAGAAACATTAAGCGAGAAAAACGCAGACGACTCTACACTTCCATCAGAAAGCACTACAGGTGAAACACCCGACGTGCAGGAAACCCCCGCAACATCGGATCCTGCCACATCAGCCACAGAACAGACTGATGCTGCCAGCGAGGCTACCGGTGAAACTATGGGTGAAACTACCAGCACATCAGCAGAAACCCACTAGTAGGCTATATCTATATAACCGGCTAACGCCAGTATACACTGGCGCTAGCCTTCAGTTATCACTCACCCTGACCCCATCGACCCAGAAGCGGGCCTGAATTTACATCCAGCGAGCGATAGTCAGATGAGCGAATAGAATCGCTGTTTTTAACTGACCATACCGGCATTAGCCCCTGACGACTTATAATCTCTGCGCCTCTTTCTGTTAGCATGATTTCTGCCACCGGTTGACTAACGGTTTCACCCGCCTCTTTATAGTAGTGAACCGGCAAATCATCTGTTTGATAGACTGCTTCAGGGCGCATACCCCAGCCATTTTCATTAAAATTACGTGCCATGCATTCAACCTTCAGAAATGCCGCATTTCCCCACAGGTAGCTATTATGCGAGGGTTCCTCATTCATTTCTTCAAATACAAATGAATCAACAGGGCTGCTTTTTTTACCGTATGGCAGCCTGAGCAAAAACCTCGGCAGTGCAAGCCCTATGGACACACCCACAGGTGACTCTCTTAGCATTTGCCAGGCTTTGCTCACGCCTTGCGTTATCGGCTGATTCCAGTCTTCATAATCAGGGCTATTCGCAAACGTCTCGCATCCGATAAGTGTTTCTTTTGCAGCAGCAATAAATGGCGCACCCGCCCGCTGTGCAATTCCCCCTATATTCACCAATGTCAGAACATCCTCAATCGTATCAGCAAAGGTGTAATTACCTAATAACGCACTCCAGGGCTCATCACCTTCTGATGGATCACAGAAAAGTTTATATAGTCCAGACGAGCTCAATTCGTCCACCGCAAGATCGTCCACCAGCGCCTGTTTGCTAATATCAAGTATTTTTATTTTAAGCCGGCTACTCGTCTCTATGCGTTTCACCAGAAACCAGAGTGACTCCCACGCCGCTTCCATCGCCTGAAACGCTGTACTGTGCAAAATATCACGCATATGAGACTCTGTGGCTTTATCTACCAGAGCAATCATTTCATCCTGTCGCGGATCTGCCGCCGGCTCTACATAAGGAGCCACAAGGCTTCGGATCAGGCTGTCAATCTGGGAGGCTTCACGCGAAGCCCCCGTCGAAGCCGATGCTGTATGAGCCCCCAGGATACTGTCCAGCAGATTATCAGGAACAGGCTCATCATCCATAGGAGCAGAGGCCTTCCCGGCCACATCCTGAGGCGCACTTACACCTGGTGGGCTTTCTTCCTGTGCTACCCAACCCTGTATTTCAGCAGCCGCATCGTCAAAGGTCGCATTACTTTTTAACCTGCGCCTCAGGCTACGTAGCTGACTAAAGGAATCCAGCTTCTGGTATAACTCATCAGGATGGAAATCCTCCATGTTTTTAATCGTTATGGGAATAACTTCAGTATTTAAATTCAGATTTAACTGAATATTGAATGCGGCCATGTGATCGTCGAAATTATCGCGGTCTATTTCAATAAAGCGCCGCTTTGACAATGCTACCTGCGAAGCGCTACTAGCCATCTCCTGACCACTGAAATCCCCCAGCACCGCAATACAAAAAGGTGTGTTTCTGTCTGCCACAGGCACATTGTAAGCCTGTCCAGCTGGTTGCGGGGGTTTGTGGGCTGAATTTGCATCAAAAGTGATGCCTACACTCATCTGTGGCCCTTTTTTCTCTGTCATAAACCTGTCTCCATGATTGTTGATATATTTTGTGCTCAATACTACTTATTAATGAGTCACATGGAAAGCACAAACATTGGCACTGCCGCGAGTTTTACCCTGTAGAAAAGATAGTAAACATGAACTTATACGCATTAATTGTCATTTTATGTAAAAAATACAGCTAAAATAAAGTTGACAAAATACAAGGGGTAAGCTAAATAGTTACCTGTAATATGGTGTAATATGGTGTAATAAATTAGACCCGTAGCTATTCAGGCCATTTATAGCTGCCCCCTGAGGCCCATGGTAACTGCGCTAAAGACCACCTGACTACTAAAATGGGTAAGCCTGATTTACGAGGACATTCATAAAAATTGCAAACTGGGCACCACAATATAATTGATTCAAAATATTAACAACACTTATCAATTGAGTAATAATGCAAGCCAATAAAACCGTATTTAATAATATTATAATGAGCAAATTCTATTTTCGCTGCTTAAAGACACTTCTCTGTATTATTTCATGCCACATTCTGGCTATGCCTCTGGCACTGGCACAAAAGAAGATCATTCTGAATACCGCTTTTTCTTCCCCTATTAGTAATCATCAACAGACAGGTTATGCCGACCTGATATTAACCGAAGCATTTAAGCGTATAGGCTATAAACTGGAGACGATTCACATACCCGCTGAAAGAGCACTCATTAATTCAAATAATGGGGTTGATGACGGAGATCTGGTTCGCATAGGTGGCTTACAGAAGAAATATCATGATCTAAGGCCGGTAACTGAAAAAATTCTAAATGAAGACTTTGTACTTATCACCAGAAAGCATCCTGATTTCAGGGTCAATGGATGGCAAAGTATTAAATCTCATTCAATTGGAATAATCACTGGCTGGAAAATACTTGAAACCAGCTTATCCAGGCTGGGTAACCAGGTAGATGTCATCAGCACTGATAATATAAGGCAGTTATTTAGCCTGCTTGATAAAGACCGTGTTGACTTTATCTGTTATACCAGATGGTCAGGGCTTGAATTCATAAAAAAAGAACAGCTTAAAAATTTACATGTCATATCGCCGCCTATAATTAGCGCCGATTTTTATACCTATCTCAATAAAAAACATCAGAAAATAATCCCTGAGCTATCCAGTACTATTAAGACCATGAAAAGCGATGGAACAATACAGCGCTTTTACGACCGGACACTAAAGCCTCTGGAAACATCGCCAGTTAGTGCCCCTGAGAAATAAGATATGATAAAAAATAAATCGGTTCGTTCACCTATCGCTCGAATGTTGATTTTATACATTATTTTATTTAGCTCATGTATTACTTTTTTTCTCACTGCCATTCAGTTATACCATGATTACAATTCAGAATTAGACCTTATTCAATCTGAACTACAGCAAATAGAAGAGATTCATTTAGAGAGTATTTCTACCGCATTATGGGCAGCCAACAGAAAGCTGCTAAAAACGAACATTGAGGGGATTTTAAAGATACGCGATATACAGTATATTGAAATTAAAGATGACAGGGAAGCACTGCTAAGTGCCGGTGAAAATATTAGCGAAAACACGATTCAGCGTATCTACCCCATTAATTATCTACATAGAAACAAAAATATTAATATAGGTAAATTAGTAATTGTTGTCTCCCTCAATGGAGTTTACGATCGGTTAACTGAAAAAGTGTGGATTATACTGCTTCTCAATGCTTTAAAAACTTTTATTGTCGCTATTTTTAGCTACTTTCTTTTTTACCATATGATAACTAAACACTTATCAAAAATTTCAGAGTTCGCCGAAAAGCAAACTTTCTCTGAACCCCGCCAACCACTCACACTAGATAGAACTTCCAGGCACCACGATGAACTCCACACCGTAGTTGATGCTATAAATGACATGCGCACCCGATTACATCAACAAATCATTGAAACAAACCAGCAAAAACAATACCTGTCGCTAACCCTCAATAGCATTGGTGACGCGGTTATAGCAACCGATATAGAAGGTAACATTACAAGAATGAACCCTGCCGCTGAAAAGCTTACTGGCTGGCCATTTTCTGAGGCCAATGGACAACCAGTTAATAAAATATTTTCATGTGTTGATGTCACAACACACGACCCTATTAACAATCCCGTAGAAAAATTTATAACCAGTGACGACTCAATACACTTTAGAAACAATACAACACTAATTTCCAGAAATGGTGAAAAACATCAGGTCGCTGACTCTGCAGCCCCTATCAGAGACGAAAAAAACAGGATCCTGGGTATAGTAGTGGTTTTTAATGATATAACACAACAACACAAATTACGTCAGTTAGCGCTTACCAGTGAAAAAAAATATCATACCCTGGCTACTGTTGCGCCCGTTGGTATATTTCATACCGACAAACAGGGAAGATACCTGTATGTAAATGAAAAATGGTGTGAGTTAACAGGCATCTCAGCTACAGATGCCATGGGAAATGGCTGGTCTTCTTCCCTGCATCCAGCAGACCGCAAACAGGTATTAGAACAATGGAGCAGGTGCAGTAAGGAAAGCACACCCTTTAAGCTTGAATATCGCTTCCAGCTTAATAACATGATACGCTGGGTATTAGCACTATCAACCGCTGAAAGAGAGGACAATGGAGATATCCTCGGATATGTCGGCACCATCACTGACATAACGGATAGAAAACGGACCGAAGAAACCCTGCTGGTTAATAGCCAACGACTAAGAGATGCACAGCGCATTGCTCATATTGGAAACTGGGAATATGATCTGTTAAATAAAAAATTCACAATGTCTGATGAAGTTCATCGTATATTTGAACTTAACCCTGATGATTTTTCAGACCCCTGGTCAGCTTTTTTAAATGCCATACACTCTGAAGACCTGGAAAAAGTTAATTTGGCCTTTAATGAATCACTTGAAAACAAAACACCTTACAGTATTGAACATAGAATATGTACGCCCGATGGAAGCATCAAAAATGTCCACGAACGTTGCGAAATATTTTATAATACAGAAGGTGATCCAGTTCAGGCCGTTGGTACAATACAGGATATTTCCGATCAAATCACCATGGAAAACACGATGCGGCGCACTCAAAAAATGGACGCATTAGGGAAGCTCACAGGCGGAATAGCACACGACTACAACAATATGCTTGGTGTAATTATGGGTTATGCAGATATATTGCAATCAGAACTCAATGAAACAGCACAATCAAAACTGGAAAAGTATGCGCAGAATATATATTCAGCAGGCGCTCGCGGCGCTAGCCTTACCAGAAAACTACTGTCTTTTTCTCGCACAGAAACCAGCGATGCAAAAATCGTGAACCTGAACACAATACTTAATAACGAGCAGGACATGCTACAAAAAACACTGACTGCTCGCATTAAACTGATTTACAAATTATCAGACGATTTATGGCTCACATGGATGGATCAAAGTGATTTTGAAAATGCAATAGTAAACTTAAGTATCAATGCCATGCACGCAATGCAGGGCGCAGGGCAATTAACAGTGCACACATACAATATACATATCAATGAATCGAGTTCTCCCATACCCCAGATAAGCAACGGAGACTATATTGCATTGAGCATCACAGACACGGGTTGCGGCATGGACAGCACTACCAGAGATAAAATATTTGAACCTTTTTATACCACCAAGGGAGAACAGGGCACCGGGCTTGGGCTTAGTCAGGTATATGGCCTGATTAAACGTAGCAAAGGAAGCATCACTGTTCATTCTGAGCAGGGGCATGGCGCTCAGTTCACTCTCTACTTCCCGCGCAGCTATAAAAAACAACGTAATACAGCACTCTCAAAAAACAACATACCCTCTAGTTTCAATGCAGATGAAACGATCCTGGTAGTAGACGATGAACCCGCATTACTTGAATTAACCTGTAAAATATTAAATCAACAGGGTTATAACACCATTAATGCAAAAAGCGGCCATGATGCACTGCAAATACTCGAAAATAAAAAAATAGATCTTATACTATCTGATATTATTATGCCTGACATGGATGGCTACAAACTCGCAGCCATTGTAGAACAACAACACCCCGAGATTAAAATACAGTTAACCAGTGGATTCAACGACGACAGGTATGTTGACATAGAAAATATTAATTTACACGAAAATTTGCTACACAAACCTCTAAGCTCAAAAATTTTGCTTAAAAAAATAGGTGAACTACTTCGTTAAATCTGCTCCCTGCCATTTTTCAATCTGGCGCTTATTGTGTAAATTTAATCTGCCCCCTCTCCTTATATACCTACTTGCTCAACAATATCGATTTTTCCCTGATGTATTGAATTAATAGCTTTGTTTTCTTTGGTAAATAACGCTTACTGGGATAAACGGCATAAACTGTTTTTCTATTCATCAGTTCATACTCAGGTAATACTTCAACCAGAACCCCACTCTCAAATTTATCCCTGATAAACATACGAGGCAAACATGCTATACCCACATCATTACATACTGCATGAATTGTAAATTTTATATCATTTGATATTAACTGACTCTTCACATTTACACCTTCTTCAACTAAAGACTTCCTGTTCCTGAAAACCAGTGGAACCTGATGTGTTCTAAATATTAGTTTATGTACTGATTGTAACTCCTGAAGTGTTTGTGGCATGCCATTTTTAGCGATATATGCACTGCCAGCACAAAGCACATAGTCAATATCCCATAAATGCTGAGCAATAAGGCTGGAGTCCTTAAGGGGGCCAATTCGTATAGCAATATCAATCTCTTTATCCAGTATATCTTCGATGTCGTTGCTAAGTAAAATTTCAAGTTCTATATCCGGGTTCTGCTTCACAAAATCTGTAAATAAATCTGCCATTAGCTCATTTCCAACATAGGTTGGAGCGGTAATTTTCAATTTTCCACCAATTTCATTAGCTGACTCTACAAGCTCACGGGTGTTGTCTCTCAAGCGCTGTATCAAAGGCAGGCACTGTGCATAAAACACCTTACCTTTTTCAGTCAGATGAATTTTTCGTGATGTCCTTTCTAATAATTTAACATTCAAATCAGCTTCAAGGCGAACTAATCGCCGACTCACAGTACTTGAAGGCATTTTCATTTTTTTTGCTGCTGCTGTAAAACTACCTCGCTCCACAACGTTCACAAATATAGCCAGATCATCATAACTCCACACATCGCTCTCCACATATTAGCCACACTCCTAACAGGCAGTACCGCTACGACAGGCAATCATCCCATACATGGGATGCTACTTTGCATTTTATGCTCTATTTCAGGCAATGCCACAATGATAGCATAACATTTCTTACTCAATACCATCTGTAAAGAAAGCAAAGAAGGATAAAACAATGAACTCTATCAAAAAAAACAACAACAGGCCCTCGGCTCCACGCACCTTGTTAAACCCTGTAAAATATCTGATGATTGCACTTGCAATAAGCACTTTTAGTCTAAATGCATCAGAGCTCAACAACCACCAGAGCCATAATGCTCTGGCAGGCGATAAGCGGCTAATAAAGCACCTGAAAAAAGCCCAACATCATAACAGGCATCAGCCTGTCGATTTAAAACTATATGTATTTAACTGTGGGGAGATTTTAGCCCGTGACATTAGCATATTTAACCCCGCATTAACGCCTGATGAGCAAATAATTTTTTCCGACACCTGCTACCTGATTAAACACCCGAAAGGCACTCTAATCTGGGATACAGGCCTGTCCGACTCATTGCTCGGCGCACCCAATGGCGTAGATGCGGGCAATGGTGCATTTAACTTATCCGTATCAAAAACATTAAAATCTCAGTTAGATGAAATTGATGTTGATCCTTTATCTATAGACTTTATTGCATTTTCCCATCTACATTTTGACCATACTGCTAACACCTCGTATTTTCAGAATGCCACCTGGCTAATACAGGAAGTAGAATACGATCTGGCCTTTAGCCCCGAAGCAGAGCAGTTCTTTTTTAATCCACAGGACTACAGCGTGCTACAGAATAACGACACGATAAAACTCAATGGACATTATGATATATTTGGTGATGCATCGGTGGTGATTATTTCCACACCCGGGCACACACCCGGCCACCAGGCACTGTATCTTAATCTAGCAGAAACCGGCCCGACAATACTCTCTGGTGATCTATATCACTTCCAGCAAAATCGTGAGGAGTATGGTTTTCCTGTTTTTAATACAAGAAAGGAAACAGTACATTCTTTTGCTCTGGTAGATGATTTACTTGATGAGCTTAATGCAAAACTCTGGATACAACATGACAAACCATTTTTTAATAGCCTGAATCTTTCGCCTGCCTTTTATCAGTAAGATACCCGCAAATTATTTTCCATAAGAAACCAGCGGCGGCTAAAAGCACTGGTTTCTTATGATTTTTATTTTTTACAAAACAGTGTCCACAACCCGAATATCTTTCAAGTACTCAATAATCTGATAACGCTCCTCTTCAGAAAGCTTACGTCCTATAACACCTTTTTTCTTATTGTCTGAGAATTCATGACCTGTATTTGCATTACCTTTAATGTTGGTATCAAGTTCAAAATAATTTTTTATTTCAGTCATTTTATAGCCCATTTTTTTTATATCGTAATCCAGACTACCCAGATAAAACTTCTTTGGTCTTTCGGGTACCGGTAATAACAACGAGTAGATATCCGGTACCGAACCATTATGCAAAAACGGCGCAGTTGCCCAGATACCATTTAATGGCCGAGCTTTATAAGCATAAGGTGCTCGCAAACAATTTTTTCGATAGCCATTCATTTTATCCTGCTCTGTTTTTGACGTATTATGTGCTGTATACCAGTAACCATTCACTTCCTGTACTGCTGCTCCCAGCGAAGCCGCAAATGATTCGGCTTTTCCATCCGTAATTTTTGCGGATTTACAATAGCTTTTCTGAGCACCGTAATACACACCGCTTTCATCAAACCATTTCATATCTTCCAGATAAATACTGGTATTAAAACCAATACCCTGAGTGTCAACTTTCCGATTCTTTAATACCTTTGCCTGCTCAGGGTCTGTATTAATATAGTACACATCAACAATCGGTAAGTCCAGATAGCTTCGATTATGATCATCGGGTTTTGTCCAGTACTTCTGAGACCAGAATTTATCACTGTCCATAGGCGGTAAGTGACAGCCCTGACATAAATCCGCATACAATTTTGCACCTTTGGCATGTTTTTCCGTATCTATAGCTCCAAAAATAGTTTCATCCCATTTTGGATGTTGTAAACCACCAAATTTTCTATTTTCTGTCGGTGGAGTTTCACCGCCAAGTAATGTCTCCATCCAGTACAAATCATTTAGTTTTACAGATGATTTGAAATTGTCACTCGCTTTCTCATCCAGTTTTACATACGCCGCTACCCCCATCGCTTCACCCGAATTTCGAATCATTGGCCCCATAATGGATGCATCGTACTGAACCCATAAAAACCATGATGTATTCCATATATAGGGATAACTAACGGGCGCATTAATAATTGCAACATTATTATAATTTCCCGTATCAGTTGCGAAAACCGAATTCCCTATACGGTTAAGCGCATCCAGACGCGTGAAACCTTCGGCTGTCTCTTTTTTTCTACCTTTAACAAGGTTCTTAATGATTTTCACATATTCCTTAAACGAGTGGTCTTTCATATCATGTACGTTTTTAACATGACTACCCGATGCTTTTATTTCTGCTGGCTTTAAAATTCCGTTAACCTGGTTGCTAAGCGTATGCCTCAGCTTTCTTTTAAGTTCTTGCTGATTCTCTACGGTATTTGTAATACCTGACACCCGCGAAGAAAAACGTTCAAACTTACTTTCATCCAGATACGTTTCTATTAATGCCAGAGCCAATATAGTTGTAAGCTGAGATAGATCTGTCATCGCTGGCCCTCCATCGTATCTAACCACTGTGGTCCTGACACCATCCTCACTGGTTATCCGCATCTGCCCTGTATGACAGGCTGCACAGGTTAAGCCAATAGCATTAAATCGTGTCTTTGATATTTTCGGATTTTCAACATTATAATCAACAGAAAAACCAACCGGTAAGCCCGCCTGATTATAGGGGGTTACATCTCCAGTAATAAAGCCCAGACGTGATAGATAACCATTTTCAACAATTAAACCTTTAGATCCAGATAATGTAAATCCAGGTTGCTCGAGAGCTGCAAACCATTCATAGGGAACGGGTATCGTCATCGTGCCCTGACTCATATGGTGAAATTTTTGCCGATCTTCCAGTGACCAGCCCTGATCTAGCCACACCACATGACTACTCGGGGGAACTGTAGGTAGCTGGCTACAGCCGAAAAGAAAGGTGATTATGCAGACGAGAGTAAAGAGTAGTTTTTTATTCATTTATTAATCCAGTTTGATTTATTGTTGTACAGCGCTATGCCAGAAAATTCAAATATAAAGGCTTGAAGCTCAGTGTTATACGGTGTTATATAAAACGAATAGCAACAGAACCTTCAAACAAGTCTGACTTATGGAAGCAGACTATAGATCAAAAATCCTGCTCTTACAATGCAGAACAGTTTTTTTCATTCACTCGGAACACTGCTGGTTAAATATTTTCTGCGTTTTACAATATTCCAGAGCGAAATCAATATACGCTCTGGAGAGAGGCGAAAGATATTTTCTCGATGGATACAGAAGATTAAAAGTCAGCACTGGCATGGGCAAATCATCAAACAGGCTAACAAGCTCCCCTGAGTCCAGAAACGGCTTTGCCAGCAAGGGAGGAAGCTCCGTTATAATGCTTCCAGCAAGCACCAGACTTAGCAGGTGCGCAAAATCATTCACTTTCACTTTAGGATAAATGGCATAATCTATGCCCGCAAAATTCCAGACTATATCTTCTCGATTTCTACCCCATGCACCACAGGAATATATTGTGAGCTGCTCAGGATGTTCAGGCACGCCATGTTTTTTAAGGTAAGCAGGCGATACAACAAGGCAATGTCGGTATTCACCCATTTTTCTTACAATAGCCGTCCGAGTTTTTAACTCACCCACCCTCAGCACAACATCTACACCATCAGAAATCAGATCAACCCGACGTTCCGTGGTAAAAATATCCAGGTAGATATTGGGGTAACGCTCCTGAAAACAATTGAGCAAAGCCCACCAGAAGCCCACATCCCCTGGAATGGATAGCCGCAGTGTACCCTTAAGCTCCTCATTCAAGTTCTGAATCGCCAGCTCCCCGGCATTTATTTCCTCAAGCCCGCGGGATGCAAACTGATACAGGATATCGCCTTCCCGCGTTGTTCTGATTTTGCGCGTTGAACGCTCCAGCAAACGTACCCCCATCTGCTTTTCCAGATCACTGATTCTACGGCTCAGGGTCGCCACCGGTATCCCCGATCTGCGCGATGCCTCTGAAAATCCCGCATAACTCACGACCAGTGTAAACATATTCAGACTGTTCAAGCTCATCTATCTTTCCATATATGGAATAGTGTTTCATAATTTTAACATATTATCATTATATTCGATATGATATATGATGCTCTATCACTCACTAACACAAGAAGAATCACCATGAGAATAGCCTCAAGCTCACTATTTCTGATTTCTATTATCACGCTGAGCACTCTGGCCAATGCAGCGGATCACAGAGAGATCACTGCACCAGTTAAATCTTACTTTAAAGCTTTAAATGAATCAGATCACAAAACCATTTTGCAGCTTTATTCTGCCGAACCGGTATTTATGCAACAGGGAGCACCTGCTTTTGTTGGCAGAAATGCCGTAGATAAAGCCTATACTAATATTTTTAATTTACTCAAACTTAATGTTTCCTATGACATAATGGAAGTTCAGACACTCAGTCCATCCGTAGCCCTTGTTCGAACACACAGCGCAGGAACGGCATATTTCAGGCCTGATAAAACATCCAGAAATGAAGCCAGTAACGAACTGTTTATTCTCAGGCTGGAGAACAGAGCCTGGAAGATAGACCGTTATATTTTTTCCTCCGACCACCGTTAACCTCCCGGTATGAAGACACACATGGGTAAACTTATGAAAAACACACCGTATTCCTATGGGTTAGTGAGTCGTTTTTTTCACTGGCTAATGGCTATTATAATTATTGGTCTGTTTTCATCCGGGCTTTATATGGTTGAGCTATCTTACTACGATGACTGGTACCAGGCTGCACCTTATCTACATAAAAGCGTTGGTGTCACATTGGCTATATTTTTACTTCTTAGAGTCATCTGGAATGTATTTCAGATAAAGCCTGCCCCACTGACTGATAGCCTGGTTAAAAAACGACTCATTACTGCAACACATATCGGAATGTATTTATTATTAATTGTAATCTTACTAAGCGGGTATCTTATCTCAATTGCGAATGGACGAGGCATAGAAATTTTCTATTTTTTAAATATTCCTGCCACCATAAGCCATCTTGAAAACCAGCAGGATGTGAGTGGCATGAGCCATTTATATCTGGCGATTAGCCTTATCTGTATTGTTATACTGCATGCACTTGCTGCACTAAAACATCATTTTATAGATCATGATAAAACGCTGCGCCGCATGACATTTCACTAATATCCTGTAAGTTTTAACAACAACCAGACCACAGAGGAACAACAATGAAAAAACTACTTAGACTCAGCTTACTAACCAGCAGCCTTCTTTTAACCAGCACGCTAGTCAGCACTCAGGTGTCTGCGGAAAACTATATTATTGATACTGAATATGCACATGCCTCAATTAATTTTAAAATAAAACACCTTGGGTATAGCTGGTTAACCGGTCGATTTAATCAACTGGAAGGCTCTTTCAGCTATGACGATAAAAACATTTCCAACTCAAGTATTAAAGTGTCTATTGCCCCCGCAAGCATTGACACAAATCATGCAGAACGGGAAAAGCACCTGAAATCTGAAAAATACCTTAATACAGGCAAGTTTTCAAAAGTTACCTTTATCAGCACAAAAATCATTGACAAAGGCAACAACAGACTTTCATTAGAGGGTGATTTAACACTGCATGGTGTTAAAAAAAATGTAACGATTGATGCTGTAAAAATCGGTGAAGGAAAAGACCCATGGGGAGGATACCGTGTTGGTTTCACAGGTACGACCACCCTGAAGCTAGCCGACTTTGGCTATACTTTTGACCTTGGGCCCGCATCAAAGGAAGTTGAGCTAACTTTAAATATTGAAGGCGTTCGACAATAATAAACAGGTTTTTTAATCATTAGTCATTAGAAATTTTAGCTGATGACTAATGCTCTACATCTAGCCCCCCACCCAAAGCTGTGCATTTAATGACACTGGACACATTACCCATCACATCCGCACCAGAAGCCGCCCCACTGCAAACCCCTGGTGATTTAAACTTGCCACCTACTGTGTACAGCACCGAACGGAGAACCTTGTTCCCCTGAGTATCACGGTCAGCGCCCTGATTTATCTGTTTGGCAATATTGAACGGCTGGTT
>VAOX01051281.1_pt1 | contig 14044 bp, 7 predicted proteins | sample 3393891 | NCBI WGS metagenome assembly VAOX01 (sample SAMN08290429, study PRJNA428436) | hydrothermal vent metagenome | isolation source: Deep-sea hydrothermal vent chimney | place: Indian Ocean: Southwest Indian Ridge | depth 2822 m m | reverse complement strand
TGCACAGAAAGAGCGTTAGGGGATTCTTAAATGCCGGGTTTTAGTACAGGCTTAAAAAAGAAGCTGACGATTTCCCCCTGCACGGTGGATGCTGCGGGAAATATCAGTGTGGACAGTTCAAAAAGTAAGTTTGAGGTGATGCTTAATCCCTCAAATTATTCTCACGGTCTTAAGATTGGTTACGATAAAAAAAAGACCCAGGGCCAAACAGGTAATGAGTTAAAATTTAGCGCCGTTGAGCCCGAAAAAGTGAACTTTGACATCATCATTGACGGCACGGGTGTGGTGAATCTGACTTCTCCTGATGTCAAAACACAGGTGCAGTCACTCAAAGACGTGGTGTATACCTACGATGGGTCTCAACATGAGCCCAATCATATTCGCCTGCTTTGGGGAAGCCTCATTTTTTTTGGACGTCTTGAAAGTCTGTCTCTGGATTACACGCTCTTTAAGCCCAGCGGAGAGCCTTTACGTGCCAAGGTGAAACTTGCTTTTGCCGGGGCAATGAGTAAAGAAGAAGAGGGTTTGAAGGCCAATCGTTCTTCACCCGATTTGAGCCACCTGATTGAGGTAAAGGCCGGAGATACCCTGCCTTTGTTGTGTTACCGTATTTACAAAAACAGTGCATATTATGCCGATGTGGCACGCGCAAACAACCTCGTCCATTTTCGTAAGATTAAACCCGGAACAAAGCTCCATTTCCCCCCACTGAGATAACAGATGGCAGAATCTCCCGCGGCGGTGGTCGGCAGCGTCATCCGACTGACACTTTTTAGTAACGGTGCTCAAGTGGCCGAAACCGTTCGGGTGATCTCCGTGACGGTTACCAGTGAAATCAATAAAGTTCCATCAGCCCGTATTGTGCTGATGGATGGCGATATGCCGGAAAAAGACTTCCCTGTAAGCAATACAGATGATTTCAAACCGGGTGCAGAAATCAAAATCAATGCGGGTTATGAAGATGAAGAGGATACTATTTTTGAAGGAGTGGTCGTCAAACACGGCATTACGATTTCAGGAGAAAATGACGCGCAACTGGTGATTGAGTGCCGAGATAAGTCGGTCGCTCTGACCATCGGTCGAAAAAATGCAAACTATGTGGACATGAAAGACAGCGAAATCATTGCAAAAATCATTGGAAATATCAGCGGTCTTTCAAGTGATGTGGATGCGACGGAGACCTCTTTTAAGGAACTCGTGCAATATTATTGCACCGACTGGGATTTTGTGCTTTCTCGTGCTGAAGTGAACGGTCTTTTGACGATTGTCGAGGGGGCTAAGGTTTCCGTCAAAGCCCCGGATACCAGCACGGCAGCGACATTAAAGGTCACTTACGGTGAGGATTTAATCGACTTTAGTGCGGATATTGATGCCAGAAGCCAGTTGACGGCTGTGGACAGTGTTTCCTGGGATTTAGCCACACAAGCCATCGTGACACAGAGTGTCACACCGCAAAGCTTAAATAGCCAGGGCGATCTGGATTCAGCAACACTTGCAGCTGTGGCCAGCCCTGCATCTTTTGGACTTCAAACGGCTGCGCCTCTGGAGTCTGCCGCGTTAAAAACCTGGGCCACGGGACAGCAAATCAAAGCGGGTTTGGCGCGAATTCGGGGCCGCATGACTTTTCAGGGCACGGCCAAGGCCAAGATTGGTAGCTTAATTGAGGTCGATGGTGTCGGCAATCGTTTTAATGGTAGCGTCTTTGTGAGTGCCGTTTGTCACAAAATTACAACTGGCAATTGGGATACGGAGGCGACTTTTGGCATGTCGCCCCATTGGTTTGCAGAAAGACGTGATTTGGATGCCCCGCCCGTCTCAGGCTTGTTGCCCGGTGTGGGAGGCTTGCAAATTGGTGTTGTCATGAAACTGGATGCAGACCCGGAAGGAGAGCAAAAGATCCAAGTCTCCGTGCCCATTTTGCAGGCAGAAACCGAAGGGGTTTGGGCGCGACTCGCCAAGTTTTATGCTTCAGAGGGTATCGGGAGTTTTTTTATCCCTGAAATCGGGGACGAGGTTGTACTGGGTTATATCAATAACGACCCCTCGCATCCCATTATTTTGGGCAGTCTTTATAGCAGTAAAAGAAAACCCCCTTATGATTTGACCGCAGATAATTATATTAAAGCCATTGTGACCAAGAGTGAAATTAAAGTGGAATTTGATGACGAAAACAAAGTGCTGACCCTGCTGACCCCTGCGGGTAATACCATCGTGATCAGCGATAAAGACAAATCGATTTTGCTTCAGGATGAAACGGGCAATAAAGTCGAGCTGAGTGCGAGCGGGATTGTCTTGGATAGTCCAAAAGATATTTCCATTACGGCCACAGGTAAAATTACGCTTGAAGCGACAGGGGAGATCGGAATCACGTCTAAGGCGGATGTTTCGATTGCAGGGCTCAATATTACGGCCGAAGCCAATGTGGGTTTTACAGGAAAAGGCAGTGCCACCGCCGAATTGTCTGCCTCTGGGCAGACCACGGTCAAGGGCGCAATGGTGATGATCAATTGATAAAACACGGGATACAATAATGCCGCCTGCCGCAAGATTAACAGACATGCACACTTGTCCCATGCAGACGCCTGGCACGCCGCCGATCCCCCATGTCGGTGGGCCGATTGCGGGGCCGGGCATTGCGACGGTTTTGATCGGGAGTTTGCCTGCTTCTGTCGTGGGTGACATGGCAATCTGTGTTGGCCCACCCGATACGGTCGCAAAAGGTTCTGCAACGGTGATGATTGGTGGTATGCCCGCAGCCAGACTGGGAGACAGCACGGCACATGGTGGCAGCATCGTTTTGGGCTTGCCGACTGTCATGATTGGTGGATGAGACTGATTTAGGATGATGCATGAGTGAGTACAGCGGAGATAAAGGTTTTTTAGGGCTGGGCTGGGGTTTTCCGCCGACCTTTAACCCTTATGAAAAAAATGTTGGCATGGTTTCAGAGGAAGCCGATATTCAGGAAGCCCTAGGTATTTTACTTTTTACGGCGCCGGGCGAGCGTGTCTTTCATCCCGCCTATGGTTGCGGTTTGAAACTCATGGTTTTTGAGCAGATTACCGAAAGTGCTGTGACCGAAATCCGAGATGTCATTGAGCGTGCCATACTCTTTTTTGAACCCCGTATTACCCTCAATAGTGTGGATGTCGATACAGAAGAGATCTATGAGGGGCAACTCAAGATACGCCTGAATTACACGGTGCGTACAACCAATAATCGAAGCAACATGGTCTTCCCATTTTATTATCGAGAAGGGACGCGTTTGCGTTTGTAATCTAAGGAAGCTCTGATCACCCAGACTTAATCAGAGCTCCCCTCATTCTGTTTGGGCAAGACCGATGACTTTGAAGCGAGACCGAAACGATTGAGTAATGATGGCACAAGCCAAGATGATCGTCTGACCCCTGAACTTGATTCGGGGTATATTGACGTCGATGAACTGCGGCTTGAGGATCTGCTGGCGATGTCCTCAGACTATGCCCGCTTGCTTCGATTCTTCAATCTCAAAAATGAGCCGCATGGTGATTGGCTGCCTTTTTTTGCTTCGGATGAGGCTGTTATTTTTTCCGTTATTCTAAGCAGCGATCTCAAAAAAATAGAGTCCGATTTTTCAAATTTCATGAAGGAGCTGGCTTGGGGCATGGGCTCTGGCATGGGCTGCAATCTCTATCTCTACGAGCTCGATGATTGGAGACGTATTCCGAGTTATGCCCTGGCCAAAAAAATCGATTATTGGTTTACGCAATTGCAACAATCTACCAGTGATGTGGGTCGAAATTTAAATCAGAAAATATGGATAGAAATTGAGAGCAAATTAAGAGCCGAATTGCATCGCCTCAAACTTTTTTTGGAGCAATATGGTGAAGCCGTTTCTACTTTATTCGAAGCTGATTTTCACCGAGACTGGTTCAACACCCGTGCGAATTTTTCTGTCCCCAGCCCTTCTGAAAAAAAAGAAGTCATTGTACAGTTTTTAAAATCGAATTTTTACGCCTTTTTTAACACCCTGATTGCATTACAGGATGCTGCACGTCGTGCTTTGCCTCTCTCCTTAAAAAGCAAGCGTCATCATGCCTCTATTGGTTTATATATTGCTTTTGCGCATCTGTATCAGCGTGCACAAAAAAAACTCAACCGCTTTCCGCAGCGGCATTTGGATTTTTATTACACGGATTTGCTTAAAGTCCGTGCCAGAGCAAGGGTGGCGGACAGCACCTATCTTGTTTTTCGTGCAAATAGAGCAGGGCGTCCAGTTTGGATCCCGGCGAAGACGGCATTTGTGGCAGGGACGGATGCCTTAAACCAGGATGTGATTTACAGCTCTGAAAATGATCTCCTGGTGAATGATACACAAGTTATGTCATTGAAAACGCTTTGTTTTTCGCGAAATCCCTTGAGCTCACCTGAAAACAGTATGGATTTTGCGTCGGCGGCAAAGGTCAATACGATCCCCATTTTTGAAGTTTTGGAGGAAGACGGGGCGCAAAAATCGTGGCCTGTTTTTGGCGCACCCAAGACGGACGCTGGGCAGCGTCATTTTGAAGATGCCGCCTTTGGTTTTGTGCTTTCAAGCCCCGTTCTGGCCCTGAAAGAAGGGGATAGAGAGATTACGCTTTCAATCAAAATGACCTATCCGGAATGTGATGTCTTTGCAAAAGAAAATTTGGCGAAAGAAAATTTTGGGCGAAATTTAGATGAAGTGCTGGGCGATGTTTTGACAAAAATGATGACTGGATCAGAAGGTCGTGTTTCCCCCAGTCGAGGTGAAAAACAGGCTTTTTTCTTCAAGGTTTTTCGTCAAATGTTTCAGGTGAGTTTGAGCACTGAAAATGGCTGGTTGACTGTGGATCACTATTTGCCCATCAGTCGTATCGTGGATGCCACTGTCCCGGAGGATGTCCTTCAATTACGAATTCATTTATCACCGGAACAGGATGCTATTACGCCTTATTCTTCCGCGCTTCATGGTAAAGGTTATGAGACGCATTTTCCCTTAATTCGTTTGATGATCAACCCCACATCCTATCTCTTTCCCTATTCCTTGTTGATGCGTTTTATTGTGAAGGAAATTCAAATTGATGTCGTGGTGAAAGAGGCGCGGAACTTGCTCATGCATAATCATCTGGGGCAATTGGATCCGAGTGCCCCTTTTAATCCCTTTGGCCCAATTCCCGCCGTGGGATCTTATTTTATCATCAGCAATTCAGAATTAGCACACAAGCAAATCACAGATTTTGAAATTGATATCGAATGGGGGGATCTGCCCATTGCAGCTGGCGGTTTTGAGACCCATTACAAGGAATATACTTCGTCCTTTGAAAATACTTCTTTTAAAGCCAGTCTCACGACATTACGTAGTGGGCGTTGGCAGCCCAGTGCGGAAAACGAGCAAGAGCAACTCATTCTTTTTTCTTCCAAAGTGTGTGACGCCGGGGAAGATGCAGGTGAAATCCTCGATAAAAACAGGCGTTTATCCTGTGCGTCAGCGGTCAATTTTTTTAGACCCATTACAGGACAGATGTCGGAAACGGATTTTGTTTATTCACCAGAAGTTAAAGATGGGTTTTTTAAATTGACCTTGAGTGCGCCCGAACTGGCTTTTGCGCATAAAACCTATGCCATGCTTTTGACCCGTGTTTTGACGATGAACGCCCGACTCAAACATGAAAAGCTATTTAAACCGATACCGAATGCGCCTTATACCCCGCTAATCAATGCGATTTCAATCAACTACAAGGCCCAAGCCACGCTTCATCTTGAAGAAAGCCGTGGCAAGGTTGAGACTGTTGTCCAAGACAAAATGTTTCATATTCACCCTTTTGGATTAGAAGCGCTTTCTCCCGAATCCCATCGGCATATTCATCTTTTGCCGCAATATCTTTCGTCGGGGAACCTTTTTATCGGACTCTCTGCCAGCGTATTTTCAGGGACGCTCACACTTTTTTTTCATATGCGGGAAGATTCTACCCCTGAGACCGGAACAACCCCCAAGGCCTTTGAGTGGTTTTATTTGTCTTCAAATCGATGGACCGCGCTTAAAAAATCAGAAGTAATTTCAGATACCACCAGCGGATTTTTAACATCGGGCATTGTCAGCCTAAAATTACCGTCTCAGATCAATCAAAAAAATACCCTGATGCCGAAGGACTTCTATTGGTTGCGTGTGTCTGTCGATGAAAAACCAGAGGCCTTTTGCAGCCTTTATGCCATTTACACACAGGCGGCGAAAGTGACTTGGCAGTATAAACCGGGGGAGCAGACGCATCTTGAGGAAAAGCTCCCTGCGGGTACGATCAAATCGGCCCAGAAATCAATTTCAGGTATTGGCAGTGTCCAGCAAATTGTGGATTCTTTTGGGGGGCGGCCTTTAGAAAAACAGGCGCATATCAAAAAACGGATCAGTGAGCGTCTGAAACACAAAAATAGAGCGAGCAGTGTTTGGGATTATGAACGTCTGATTTTAGAGCAATTTCCTCAAATTTATCGCGTAAAGTGTTTTGATAACATGGTGTCTGAAGCCGATGCAAAAAAACGAATCCGTCCCGGGCATCTCTTGATTGCTGTCATTTCTCGTCGAGTGGAAGAGTCAAATGAAGGGGACTATCCCATGATCAATGGGGCGGTTTTAAAAGAAGTACACGCTTTTGTGAAGGCCTTGGCGTCTCCCTTTGCACAAATTGCCGTGCGCAATCCCGCATATGAAAAAATCCAAGTGCGTTGCACGGTGAAATTTAGAGAAGATGCACGTGCCGGATATTATACCGATTTGCTGAATCGCACGATTTCAGACTATCTTTCTCCCTGGCGAAAGATCGGCTATCGTGCAGGCTTTGATTGGTGCATTCGACGCTACGAGCTTGAGGCTTTTATTCGTGATATTCACTATGTGGAATTTGTCTCAAATTTTTCAATGTTGCACATTACAGCCCACGGTCAAAACCACTATCATCTTTTTGATACGGTAGATGGACACAGCGCAGATAAAAAGGTTGAAGAAATTCGTCCTTTATTTCCATGGAGCATTCCGATACCGCTCAAACGACATTTTATTGAAACCATGAATAAAGTGCAGACGATCCAGGCCGAAGTGACCGGCATTAAAGAATTAGAAGTGGGCAGTACATTTATTATTTCGAAATAAGCTGAGGTCGCTGGAAAGAAGTTATGGCAAAGAAAAACAGGGAAACATTAAAAAATTATTTTAAGAACGGGAGTTTACCTTCTGAGGATTCTTTTGGGGATTTAATAGACTCCAACTTGAATGTCATTGATGAAGGTTTTGACAAAAGTGTTGAAGAAGGCCTAAAAGTTTCTGCGCTGGGAGATTCGGGCAAGCTCATGAGCTTCTTTAAAAACATCCCTCTTCGCAATCCATTATGGTTTATAAAGGTCGATCCTAAAACAGATAATTTACTGATCGGAAATCCCAAAAATGAAAATGCTTTTTCATTGGCTCAGGATGCGCTTTCTGATACAGAAGTCCCGACTGAAGCCAATTGTCCCCCAGAAAAAGCAAAAGTTGGCATCAATAAAAAAACGCCGGAATGGGAACTGGATGTCGGTGGGGTTGTGCGTTCGGAAGGACGTATTGGTATTGGTGATAAAGAAGTGGCCGCAGATGGAAAGTGGCATCGTATCACCGATGCGCTCACGGGCTGTCATGCTTTCGAGGTGATGGCAGGTGTGGGTGGTCCTAAAAAAGCGGGCAAGTATGCCTTATTACATGCTTATGCCTTAAACACCTATAATCCCAAAGGCTGGTTTTTTAATCTTTTTAATCTCAAAAAAAGAATCAAAGCCCATCATGCCTATTACCGTTCGATAAGTGACAAATTGAAATTACGCTGGGTCGGTGAAAACCGAAGATATTTTTTGGAATTACGGACAAACAGTGACTACGGTGATGATATCTGGATCAAATATGCGCTCACCAAACTTTGGTTTGATGAGGAAATGAAGGATTCTCGTTCATAAAATCCGCCCATGAATTTTTGGAAAAAATGATGTCCGAAAGCAAAAGCATCATACGAAAAAAAGCGTCGGTGGATGCTTACAGTGCCGAGGGTTTAAAAAATGAAGGCCTTAAGGTGGTCCAGGATCTCTCTGGAGAAACGTGGACAGACTACAATCTGCACGACCCCGGGGTCACAATTTTGGAGCAAGTTTGTTATGCCCTGACTGATTTAATTTATCGCACAGACTTCGATACGGCCGATTATCTCACCGACAAAAGTGGTAAAATCGACTCTGAAAAACAGGCGCTCTTTCACGCGGAATCTATCTTTCCCAGCCAAGCCATTACCCTGCAGGATTATCGGAAAATTCTATTCGATGCCTTGCCGGAGATTGACTATGTTTGGATGCGTTTACTTGAAAATGAAAATGCTGCGCTGTCAGGAGATTATCGTATTTATGTCAAACTCAATGAAAAGCTTGAGGCGAAAGAGAGCAAAGGTGTTCAGCGCGAGATTCTTAAAAAAGTCAAAAGTATCTACTCAGCCAACCGCAATTTATGTGAAAACTTAGCATCCGTTCACATCGTCAAGCCAAAATATTACAGCCTGCACGGGGCCATTGATCTTTCGAGTGATCGTGATTTTTCAGTGATTTTAGCCGAAATTTATTTTCGTTGTGCACGGCGACTCAGCCCAAACATTTCTTTTCATGACTACGAAAAAAAACTGGCCGAAAAAAGTATGGAAGACGTGTTTGAAGGCCCCTTAACAAAACATATCTATATCGAAGGGGAGGATCTTAATCAGAGCCGTGATTCCATCACCATTTCGGCTTTGATTGGGGTGATCAATGAGATTGAAGGGGTGCGTTTTATCGAATCGCTTTGGTTTGAAGATGAAGCAGGACAAAAAATGGATACCATTTGGGATGATCCGGAATTGTTAACCGTGCCTTGTTTGCATCTCCCGGAAGAGCGATATGAGCTGGGCATCCACTTACTTAAAAATGGCCGGGCCTATCGTGTTTCTCTTTCTGCTGCACATTTGGAGTACGAACGACGTTATGCTCAGCTTCAAAGTCTTCGGCAGAATGAACAACATTTTGCAGGCCTGATACAAAGGCCACAAGGTGTACATCGTGATTTTTCAGAATACCATTCGATTCAAAATGATTTTCCCGTAATCTATGGCATCAATGCTTTTGGTGTGCCAAAATCAGAAGCTGATCCCCGAAAAGCGCAGGCCAAGCAGTTAAAGGCTTACCTGCTTTTTTTTGAGCAGCCGATGGCAAATTATTTGGCCGGTGTCGCGCAAATCTCCCGTTTATTTTCAACTGATGAGACCTTAGAACAATCCTATTTTTCCCAGGTTTTGAATGAAGACTGTGTGCCCAATATTACAGGGCTCTATCGAGATTCCGGCGACGACCTTGAAAAAAACATCGCACAAACCCTTTCTAAATACGATCCATTTTTTAATCGCCGGAGTCGTGTGCTTGATTATTTGTTAGGGCTTTATGGCGAAAAATTCAAACAACACTCCCTGCGTCAACACAATTGTTATTATGATGAAGAGGGCTTAGAACATGAGCTGATCCGAAATCAACTCAGACTGCTTCAAAATATTGTGGAAATCAGTCAGCAGCGTGCCGCCGCTTTTAATTGTCAGCAGCCCTCGTGGAATACGGATAACACCGCCGGTCTGAAGAAAAAGGTCAGTGTTCTGCTTGGTATCCACTATTCACAAAATCGTTCCCTCGTGGATGTTTTTGTGGAAAAAGGTTTGGAGCTGCTTACAGACGATGAATTCAAATCCTTAAAGTCGGGCACACTTGCTTTGGAATATGTGGATCTTTCATCTCTCACAGAACGCATTGAGCACGAATTTTTAGAAATCCCCCTGAGGCAAGCTCAGGCTACGGCGCAAGGTTACGATGCGCGGCAGTTGTTTCAAGAGATCGTTTTTCTTAAAAATAATAGTTTAGGGGTTTCCATCCTTAGAAATGGAATTCACATTGAGCGCTATCGTGTGGGGGCGCGTGGTGGCAGTGACGGATTTCAACTCGTTTTTAAACCGGGAGACGATGCACGTTGGGAATATCTGGCGGCCTTTGAGCAGATTGACGATGCTGTTTCTGCCGCAAACGCCTTGCGTCGACTGATGATAAAACTCAATGTCGAAAGTGAAGGTCTGCACTTACTTGAACACCAGCTCTTCAGACCCACGGCAAGGGCAGCTTATGTGGATATCCCAGAAGATTTTTACCCCTTTAAAATGAGTGTGATTTTTCCGGCGTGGACGGCCCGTTTCTATGAAAAAGGGTTTAGGCTCTTGGCTGAAGAGACCCTGCGTCTGAATGCACCCGCCCATATTTATCTTGATTGTTACTGGCTTGCGTTTCATGAGATGAATGTCTTTGAAGTATTGTATAAAAAATGGTTGGATAAAAAATTTCTTGAAGACAAAGTGGATTTTGAAGAAAATGCCTCAGATTTAGATGCCGCCGGGAAAGCACTGACCGACTTTCTTTTGTCTTTGCAGGTAGAACAAAAGAAAGCGCTTGTTGTTTGATCATGGAAGAAACAAATCCCGAAGAAAATCTCGAAGGTAATCCCGAAGAGAAACACATGATCGCGGATGCTATTTTTGACTTTCATTTTGAAGCAACATGCGCCGCAGCGGGCGAAGGTGATGTGCTTCGGGCTTTAATTTACGACATGCTCTTGCCGATTGTAGACGAGGTTTTCTCAGAAGTGTCTGTGCAAAGAGGTGGTTACATCGAACAACTCACGATTGATTTAGGCCGTATAGATGTGGCTCATTTTAAAGCTGACTTAAGAGACCGCCTGCGTCTCGCGCTCAAGTCAGCCTTAGAAGATCAACTGCCCTTACTGGGGACAGGGTATTGGGCCGCGAGAAAAAAACAGACCCTCAATCCCGACTTAAGCTTATTAGAAAGCTTTCTGACGAAGGGCCATTTTCCTAAGAATCGTACGCTTGAAAAAGGTCGGACGGTGGATGAAGTTTTAAGCGCGGTGCTTGAAGGCTCTCCTGCGGTTTTTACGGCCTTTCTTAGAAAAATGAAACATCAGCCGCAGAGACTCAAACGTCTTGTTTATCAGTCCTCCGAGCAGAGTTTGGCAAAACTTGTGTTGCTGCTTTCGCCTGTCGATTCCGAGCGTCTGCTTGCCCTGGTCAAAGCACTGAAACGTGTGTTTACAGACAATCCTGAACTGACTTTGAGTGCCTCTACTTTGCAGTACGACATTTGGCAGACCCTTCTGGGTTTTCTGTTGCAAGAAAACCAGGGAGATCAGGAGAAACAGGGAAGTCAAGAGAAACAAGGAAGTATTGATACACAGCGTTTAATGGATCACTTTATACAAAAAATGACGGCTGGCAATAAACCGCTCACGTCTGATGTTTTGCATATTTTTCGTGATTTGCAGCTTGTCACGCCGGATTCTTCTGATGCGACGGCAAGGCCAAGAGATGCCGCTGAGTCTCGCGTCTTTGAGGTCTTGGCGCAATTGAAGCGCCGCTTGATCACCGCAATTCAATCGGGCAATGCGGAAAATTTACGGGACATTTGGCAGAGGGTATTGCGAGATCATGCCGATCTTTTAAAAAGTATTATATTGGACGAGGGGCGTCGAATTGCTGTACGGCGTGTTTTATCGCGAAAACTTTCAGATGAAATGTTGGGTGACATTGTCACGGTGATTGATCCTGAATCATATGTCTTTGTGCATGAAATTGTCACGCGTCCTGCCTTGTTTATGCAGACGAACCACAAACAGACCGAAGGCTTGAAGGAAAGTAAAACACAGCTCTGGGAATTCACACTGACTTATCTCATTATCGAGCGTGGCAGTCATTTTAATAAAAAATCCTACTTGGGCAGTTTATTGGCTCAAATGGCCGCCCATGAAAACAGCCGCTATACTGATTTGCTTCAAGATCTTATTCATAAACTGGATAAAATTGAGATTGCAAGTGGTGTGAAAAGTGAAATGCGTGATCTTTTATTTTCACTCGTAGCGGAAGATGATCCAAAAAAATCGGCTTCTTCTTTCTCTGTTTCTGAGGTAGAGAAATCCAGCATACAATCCGACTTGATTCAGGCCTATGGTGATTATGAGACGCTTCGTATGGCATTTTGGGATACAAGTTCTTCTGAAAAATCGGGGTTCTCTCTTGATGATACGGTGCTTTTGTTAGCCTTAAAATCATTGATGAGTACCCACACTGAGATGCTCGTGCGATTTTTTCGCACACTTCAAGTCGAGGCGCGTGAGGTGGAAGCCTATCGCCGTGCATTTTCAGCCCAGGTACTTTTAAAGCTTGTCCACGTTTTTGTTTCTTTGCGGTTTTATGACGCGTCTCAGCGTGATTTGATGCAGTCTGTCGAAAAATATGCCTCGCTTCAGAATGATTTGAATGATTATTATGCGCACATTCTATTTTGTTTGATCCAGAATGTGAACATTGATTTCGAGGCGCTTTCAGAAAGCAGTGGGACTGCGCTTCAAGTTGATTCTGAGGTTTCTGAAAAAGAGAAAAATCGGGGTCTTCTGGCCGCAGAAGAAGCCCAAATAGACCTTTTGCGTATGAAGGTCACTGAAGCCTTGGTGCAGGGGAGGCCGCAGGCGGTTCAAGGTTTTTGGCCCTCCTTTATTCAAACCCAGGCCCCTTGGTTGCGTCAGGCCTTGTTTGTTTATGGCCGAGAAGCGGAAGTCCGTAAAAAACTTGCTCAGACCTTTCCCGATTTCATGCTTTTGGATCTGGTGCATCTGCTTGCGCCAGAAGCGGCTGAGATCGTTTCTAAACTTGTAAAACAGCCCCAGCTCTTGAGGGGCAAGTCTGTGCGCTCCTTCGAAAGTGAAAAAAAAGATAAAACGGTTTTTTGGCAATATACCCTGGCTGTGCTGTTGGTCGAGCGTGGCAGTCGATTTAATAAAAAAAGTTATTTGAGTCATTTGATTCTTCAGATGGCCTCGCACCGAAATACACGTGCGCAAGATATCTTACTCGGATTGACCGAGGGTTTTGAGGCCATCGAAATTTCAAGAACGGCCAAGAGCGAGATCTTGCTGATGCTCCGCGAGTTATCGCAAGAAGGCCGCGTCCAAAAAAAATCGCTGAAAAATGAAGTGACTGAGGCTGAAATTGAAGCTGAAGTTGATGCTGATGAAGCATTTGATGTAGAGATGGCCTGTCGAGATGTAAAGGATTTCTTGATGCGGGGCCGATGGTCAAAAAATGCTTGGAGTGCGCGTGCGGAGGCCTTTTTCTTAAAGCGCCTGAATCGGCTTTTTCAATCTCATCGCGCTCAGCTTTCCCGTATCTTTGGCGAACTGCAATCAGCAACTCTTTTAAGTGCAGCACAGGTCGTGCATTATCCCCCCGATATTTTTGCGCGTCTGATTGTCATCTTTCTCTCGCTTGAACATTCAGACGCACCTGAGTTCATGCAGTCCATGATTTCACATGCCGCTCAGGCAGACAAACCGAGCGTGTATTACCAAAAAGTCTTGGTCTGTCTCATCAGAAAAAATGTTGTCGATTTTGAGGCCATAAGCTCAGAAGACGGGACTGCTGCTTCTCAGAATCTGACAGGGGGGGCACATGAGCGTGATGCGGTGTTTTCACGCGAAAGAGACTTTGCCTTTGTTGAAAAAATACTAGGCGCTACGACGATTTTATCTGCACAGGTCTTGGCGCAATTTCTGCGTACCCTGGAAACCCTCGTCGGCGCTGCAGCTCAGGATCTCTCAGCTCTTTTGAAAAAGGGGCTTGAAGATCGGGGCTTTGCCCTCCGTTTGGTTCAGCTTTTGCCAGAACCCTTACTCGCCCGTCTGCTGCTGCTTTTGAACCCGATGGTTTTTGAGGCCATTTTGCGATGTTCTGATTTGATCCTCAGTGCCGCCTGTGCCAAAGAAATTGCCTTAAGTTCTGTCCGAATGAGTCGTTTGAAGTGGCAGTGTATTTTTCAGTATTTGTTTGAAGAAGGTCGCCGCTTTCATGCAAAAACGTTTGTATTTTTTTTAAGCGAGCGTCTTGCGCGTGATGCCTATTATTCTGATCT
>VAOX01055830.1_pt1 | contig 14060 bp, 15 predicted proteins | sample 3393891 | NCBI WGS metagenome assembly VAOX01 (sample SAMN08290429, study PRJNA428436) | hydrothermal vent metagenome | isolation source: Deep-sea hydrothermal vent chimney | place: Indian Ocean: Southwest Indian Ridge | depth 2822 m m | reverse complement strand
TATAAATGATCTTGCAATGTTCCAATCATCATGCTCTATAAATTCAGTTAATTTCAGAAAATTTTCCATAGTTTCTGAAACTTCTGATAATTTTGTTAATGTTCCAGTAGTTGAATTTGCTTGTAGGGTAATTAACATTTTTCTAAAATCTGGATATAATACATTAATATACTCATCCAATATTTCAATTGAAGTTAATTTAATTTTTTCACTTTTTAAAATTTTAGCTATTTTAAAACGTAATTGATCTTTATCAAGATTTTTAAATTCGATTTCTGTGAACCTAGATTTTAATTCAGATACTATGCGTCCTGGCTGATTACATGCTAATATAAATCTAGCAGTTTCATAGGATGTCTCGGTAATAGCTTTAAGACTTTCCTGAGCATTTATAGATAAACGATCTGCCTCATCAATGAATACCACCTTAAACCTTCCAGATGAAAATGTTGAAACAAAGCTTTGAACCACATCCCTTATATTATCAACACCAGTATTACTACTGCCATTTATTGTCAGAAAATCAACATCTTCAATATGTAATATACTCTTTAATAAATATACTAAAGATGTTTTTCCAGTTCCACTTGCACCAGTTAATAATAAATGCGGTATTGAATCTTCTGTAATAAATGAATTAATTAAGCTTTGCTGATTATCATTTGTAAATATAAAATCATCTATTAATGTTGGTCTATATTTAATATCCCACATATCTATTGTCATCATTGAATCCTATTATATAGCAATTATAACATGATTAATTATGTTAATGATGACGTGTTTGATATTTCCTGTTGTATTTTATTAATTAACGCATCTCTCTTTATTGGTTTGGAATGTATATGATTAAGAGTTTTAGTAATATTCTTAGGAATACTCATATTTAATTTTTTACCAATAACAACATTTACTGCTACAGTAAGCATCACAGCTAATGGGTCAAAAACAAATATTATTAATAATACAAACCAAAATACAACTATACTGGGATCTAAATTTAATGTCCTTGCAACATAAAAAATTGGCCCTAATTTTACTTCGTTGGTACTTTTTGAATTAACAAGGGATAATATCTCTTTACGTAATTGGGGTATTTTAGTATTCAATTTTTCTAATGTTCCACTATATGTTTTTAATAAACGTTGCCTAGCAGTTACATAATTATTTGGGAGTTGAGATATCTGATTATTGATAGAATTGCGCCTTGTTATATATGATTTTAATGTAATCTTTGCCATGTTTAATTGCGTATTAACTATTAATACCGGCGCGCTTTGTGCCTGATATGCCTCGGTTAAATACCCAAATATTCCCAATGATGTGATTGTCATTAATATTATAATTGAAATTATCAATAATATCTTGAATATTATTGATATACATGTGTAATATCTATATAAAAATGATATTGCCATCAATTTACCTGCTTCTAATGAAGCTCCCATAATAATAATTGATATTACAGATGTCGCAGCAAATAATTTGGTCAATCCAAAAATAGAAAAAAATGCAGAAGCAAATGCAATCGATGCTGCACTAATTCCCAATAATGTAGCAAAAATCATTAAAAATAATTCGTTGGTAAACTATTAGAAGTTGCAACTAATTTTTCTGCGGATGTTGCACTGCATAAAATATCATTGTACCTAAATTGTTCTGTCCACATAAAAGGCTCTATTAAAATATATTTAATGCCCCCATATTGTGCTCTAACAATTGAAGATAATTCTATCACTTCCCCCCAACGACACATTTTAATATCCTCTACCTTGTTACGCACGATGAACCCCCAAGTAGTAACATTATTGAATGATTTATCTACATATTTGTCTATAAATTTAAATATTATTTTTTTGTTGATTGGAATAGCATTCATTATTTTCTATCTCTTTTTATAGTTTTAACAGGTTTAATATCTTTATCCCCTGGTTTATGTATATTATTTTCTGTGGTTTCTGGTGTAGAGTTATCATCTTCTGAAGATTCAACAATTATATTTTCTAACTCAAGCACATCCTCAACTTCCTTTTTATTAACAAGCAAATCATCGTTGTTTATCATTTCTTCTATTCGTTTGCGAGATATTCTCTTACGTTTTCCCTTAACAAATGATTCTCTCTTAATAACCCCAACACTTTTATCTTGTTTAGATATTTTAGATTTAATTTTTATCAAATCAATATCAATTAATTCACCACGCATGCTTCTATACACTGTCATAGCACATCCTCATATTTATATTTATATTTAAAAAATTCATTTGGATCTAAATCATATTTTACACTATCAACATCATGTAATCCTATAAGATATAATATATATGAACTGCATGAACTGCCTCTTCCCGTCCCCCAAATTATATTTTTATGTTCAAAGGTTGAAATTATATAAATTATTGTTCTTAATAAATCTTCTAAGCCAAACTTCTTAAACAGTGATAATTCTAATATAACTCTATTAGCACATTTCTTTGGGGAATTAACTGTAATCTCTAATTCATGCATCAACTTTGATAATATAAACTTCTTTATATTTATATCCAAAAAGTATTTAGGGATATTCCAAGAAATATTTAATTCATTGACCTCTTTCTTTACAGTAATTGGAACATCTGCAAAATTATTATAATTTGTTAAAATGTCAGTATTTTTTAATGCATGTACATCATTTATATTATTTCCATTCAATATCCAACTTATTAAATTTTCATCATTGACTGATGATTTACCATCAAACCACAAAACCCTATCATTAAGAATAGTTTTCATGCAAAACTACTTCGTGATCCACTAGTATCTGTTATTGCTACATCAATAATACCTGATTTTAATTGACTACCTATTAATGGTTCACCAATAGGTTTCATATTTTCTTGGTTTGTTGTATCAAGATGAGTATCTGCTAATTGGTCATCAAATGAAATAACTGGTGTAGATGTAGATGTAGATGTAGATGTAGATGTAGATGTATTATCCTCCATCATGGAAGTTATATCTGTAGTATAATTGCGATTCATCAACTTGGCATTATTGGGTAAATTGGTTTGTGTTGTATTATGCCCACTCGGAGGCATACATTGCAATATATTTTCTTCTGGTGTAACCAGCGTGGTATCCAAGGCATTAATTTTATTTCGTATCAATTCCCACTGATCTAATGTGGGAACCCAATCATTCGGTTGAAACTCTAAAACTCCTACCAACCAATATTGTAATTGCTTTGGCGTTATAACTTCTTTTATTTTCTTATTGTATTTTTTCTTTATATTCATCTTATATTTTACTCCTAATTAAAATAAAATGTCTCCTATTGTAGCATCTTTAAGATATTTATTGTAATTATCTATAGGTGAAATACATACCCAAGCATCATCAGTTATATTATGGCATAACATTTGAGTTTTATTTATTGCGGGACAATAAATTGTATCTTCCGATTTATAATCTGTGGTTGCTCTGATTGGTTGTCCAAAATGCTTATTCTTTTTATTATCGAAACAAAATGCTAAATAATTTCCCCTTGACACTTCTGAAAATTCTACAATATCTAATTGTGAAGTGTCTACACTATAAACTAAAATATTCCAGTATGTAGGAACTTTGATTTTAGCGGTCCCGATATACATAGAAAATATAGGACCAACATATTCTTCTATAACATTTAATTGTATTAACGTAAAATCTCTATATTGTATATCAAGTACCCAACAATATTCTGATTTTAATGGATTGCTTATTGAATCAATGGATATTTTTGTATTGTCCTCATTTGAAATTATCATGGTATTATTTTCCAGTATATTCTACATTGTTTATTTTATATGGATACTTGTGTTCATTATAATATCTTATCCTATCTTTGGCATGTTTTTTTCCATATTTAAAATCTGAATATATATCAATAATTAACACATTATCCTTATCATGAGCTTTTCGTAAAGATCGTCCTATTGATTGAATAGTTTTTATATATCCTCTACCAGCATCAATCATTATAAACGTAAATATCCTTGGAATGTTTAACCCTACCGACGCTAATTTATAAGTCGCAATCACAACTAAATTGTTTTCAACATCAAATAATTTATATAATTTTTTCCTATCTTCATTTTTATCTGATTGATTAATATATCGTGAATTATCAATCAATGATTCTAGTTTTTTCCCTTCCTCTATTGAATTTACCAATATAAAACAATTTCCTTTTTCCCTAGATCGCACACCATTAATTATATTAGTTATAAATGCAAGCCTATTTTTGTTTTTCTTTGTAAATTTTCGTTCTGCATCATAATCGGGCAAAAATTGATTTTTAAATCTTATATATGATAAAGGACAAAAATTTACATCTTCAGTGATATGATTTGATTTATACAATTCCCAATATGAATGAACATCTTCTACCATCCCAAGCATCATTATTTTTGGTTTTGCCAACCAATTATTATTTATTAATGTATGTGATGAAGTAGTATGCTGTATATCCCCCAATGCGATATTAATGGTCAATAATTCGAGAGGATCTTTGGGTAATGTTGCGGTTACCCCTATTTTTATTGGAATATCTTTACCATACACATTTAACAAGGATTTTAACACATCCCCGCGTGCTCCCTGACACTCATCAACTATAACCACTCCAAATAATTGTACTAATCTTGGATTATTTTGTAATGCTTGCCATGTAGATATAATTATTTGTCCAGTTTCATCTTTTATATTTCCACTATATTCCCCTGCTGGGATTCCCACATTTAAAAATTCGTCTCTGGTTTGATCAATTAAATCTGTTGTGGGTACTATAATTAAGCATCTACGATATGTATTAGTAGTATAATATTTTGATAATGCTGCGGTCATTATAGTTTTTCCAGCACCCGTCCCTGCAATTAATATTCCTTTTCCATTATTAGATATTATAGCATTAATAGCCGTTATCTGGTGCGGTGCAAGGATTATATTATAATCTATAAAATATTGATCCGTTAGTAAGATATTTGGTATATTATATTGTTTTCGCATATCCAATAATGATAATTTATAACCCCAGTTTTTAAGAATTTTAATTATTTCTGGTAATAAGTAAATATATGTTTTTCCTAATTCACTATAAAAATATATTTTTCCGTCCCAACGCTTTAACATAAAAGATTTCATATACCTATGATTTTTTAAAAATAAACCATATACATTATGTAAGTATTTGTGTTCTGTGGGAGATAATCCTATTAATATTACATTAATTTCATCTAATATTTTTATAGTGGCGTTTTTAATCATATAGGGTAATATTTTCTAATTCAGCTATTCGTACCTTAACTATGTTATTTAATGTATATCCTCTAGCTTTAAATGATTCTACAATGCACTCACAAAGATTACATAGTTCCTTAAGCTCAATATAAATTTTATCATATTTCATTACTATGCTATTAGAGTTAATTATTCTATCAAATGATTTTTCAGTATGTGATAATGATTATCTCTTTATAATTTCTTGGTACACGTTTCCTCGTACCTGTTTAAGTTTAACACTATAATAATTTAATATGCTCTTTATTTCTGATCGTATTTCATCATAATATGCTATCCATGATGCTTGCTCCATGTTAGCAACTTCTATATTTTTACCATTTAATTTTATATTATCTTTCCAACCATTTAATTTAATATAATAACCATTTATTATATTAAAAATAGTGGTATCAACTTCAGCATCGGACAATTTATTTAATATCATTAATCTAACTCTATCTCGTCATCTCCGATAACAACTTTAATTGATTCTCCGTTATCAGCACTAATTAAACATTGTAAAATATCTTGCATATACTTGGCAGACTTTGACTCTTGAAATTTATCATCTTTAAACTTGTACCACCCTCCAGTTTTAATTACTATTCCCTGTAACTGGGCTATATCTAATAGCCCATTAAATTCGTCCATTCCTGTATCATAAGGAACTTCAATTTTCACAACTTGAAACGGCTTAGTAAATCTAGTCTTATAACCGAATGCTTTTAATGTTATACCAGTATGTAGCTTAGTTGTTTTATCTTTCAATTGTAATTTGGTTACTAAAATAATTTGAGAAAATGCAAATTTAAAAGCATCAGTTATAACCCATGGCATTGCCATTGCCTTCATAAGGTCTTGTTCCTTATATGGCTGTTGAGTACACACAAACACGATATCCAAATCCTTAATATCTTGCATTATTCGATTAAGCATTTGCTTTATTTGTTTGGCTTCCCCCCCAAAATCTCCTACGACATTACCCTTTTTATATGCAGCATCATCTGATTTTGTTAATAGGGCATTGACAGAATCTAACCCAATAAAAAATTTACCTGGAGCATCTGTATCTCTATATAATTTAAGGAATTTTGATATTATATCTGTTACTTGTTCAATACTTTTAACTCCTCTATACAAAAAATCATTAGCTGAAATATTAACTCCGATACTAAGCAAATATTTTTCATCAAGAGCATTTTCAGAATCAAACAACAATATTCCACATCCATCGTCTTGAGCGCGTTTTATTACATTGCCTAGTAAATATGATTTTCCAGATTGTGATGGACCGGATATTGCTGCCATTCTTCCCTGTGCAAATCCATACATATAATTACCAGATATCATTTTATTCAATGCATAATTGCCAGTATCTATCCAAAATGAGGGTGGAGTTGGATGATGCAATACTCCAACATGTTTAATATTTCTAAACTCAGATAACAACTTATTTTTATCCATATAAATCTCCAATCATACCCATTATTAAGAGTGCATTTTAAGTATATAACATTATTATTCAATTACAATTTTTATTTATTACCAACAACCATACTGATAATAAAATATTATCAGTATGGTTAATTATTTTAATGTCTATTTAAAATAGCATTTAGTAATGCTTCATCATCATCCTTATCATCTAAGATAGCTTTCTGAAGATCCTCTTTAATATTTACTTTTGTATCTTCCAATGGAGGGGTTCCTTCTTTAGAATCTATGGATGTAGTAACCTCTCTAGGCACATCAATAGTTGATGTCGGAGGTTCTATAGTCCTATCAGGCATTGCTGCCCTAGCTTTCTTAAGACGTGCTGTAAGAACATCTACATCATCATCGGCAACTAACCCACCATCACCTATATCATTATTAGCGTCGTCTGAATAATCTAATCCGCTTAAATGCGATTCTAACATTCTGCTGATTTTATCACTTCCTGGGTTGGATGGTAAAAATGATGATAAATCCAATAATGTAGACTTGTCAAATATATCATCTGAAATTGCTGACGATTGACGAGAAAAATCTGAGGTTGTGTAATCCCCAACTAATTTTCCATCAATACTCTTAGATGTTTTAGTTATAAAAAAATCATACCCGTTATGTATAGAGAATGGATCTTGTTCATAATCAATAATCATTGCATTCACTTTACTTTGAATCATATTAAACAAACTCCAATTAAATTGAATTACTTTAATGGTATTTGTAGAATCGTCATTATTTTTACTGTCTTTAATAGGATCTATACGAATAAATGCTGTAGTTAAACGTCGTAAATCTCTATAATAATATTTTCCTTTTGCTGTTAGATCGTCATGCTCGCTAGTTCCCTTTGCATATTCTTTTGATGCATTATAATAATGCTCGGATAATTCACAAATTGGACATTTTTCACCAAACATGCGCATGCAAGGTATTTTTTCATTTTTACCATTTATTGATAATCTATGTTCCTTTTTTTCTACGAACCATCCATTAGGATTCTCTTCATTTTTATCCAATAAAAATCTAACTTCTACTCTAGTATTAAAATCCATAACCCAGAATGGGTAAAAATCTCCTCCATGATTATTACCCTCCCTATTATGATCTTCATCACGTTTTTTTAGTATATTTTCTTTTAAAATTTCTAACCTTGTTTTTTCCATTTTTAAATCCTCATATGTTGGTAGTTCTTGGGTAGTTCTTGGGTAGTTCTTGGGTAGTTCTTGGGTAGTTCTTGGGTAGTTCTTGGGTAGTTCTTGGGTAGTTCTTAGGTAGTTCTTAGGTAGTTCTTAAGTTAACCATTATCAATATTATCCATTACATAGGGTAATTATTAATTATGCTGGTAATACTACACTTATTATTTTTTATAGCAAGAGGTTTTAGTTACATTTTTTAAAATCAGAAATAATTTCGTTTTTTTAAATTATTCATTACACCTATAATATGCTTACACACTCCAGGACTTTTAAATGGATTTACGAATGGCCTATTAGTAGTTTTAATGTATGGTGGAGGTGGACTACCATATAATGCATTTTGATTGTCATCCCATGTAGCGAAACGATAATAAAAGTCCATACATGAACATGATACTTGAATATCTTTAGTATCGTTTTTAGTAACAAAATATTGTATGTTTGATGGGGAGATTATTCTCTTTGAGCCTGGGGTTTCCCTATTTACGTAGGATACCCCATGAAATACAACTATTGTCGTGTATTTGTCATTATCAGTGTTAGTTTTTGTAATTACTTGTAAAATTTTATCTTTTACTGATGGAATGAATAATGCTTTCCCACGTTGGACACGCTTAGCCTTTTTATTTCTGGCAGTACCAAAATTTATATTGGTGGCATTTTTTAATTCTTGATAATATAATTCTTGTAATAATTTAAAGCGTGCCATCAAAATCCCTATATATTATCTAGCTATTTATATGATTTGCATTACTATATATTATATCATAAATATAATTATGAGCAGAAATAAAAATCCATACCTTAAAATATCAAATAAAATAATAACTTACACACCAGCCATGATATCTGAGGTTGCAAAATGTGCTACCGATCCAAAATATTTTATGGAAACTTATATTTTTATTAAAACATTAAAAGGCAAACAAAAATTTAAATTAAGATCATATCAACATGAGATGGTTGATGCATACCAACATGATAAATATGTTATTGTGTTGTCTGCTAGACAAAGTGGTAAAACAATCGTAACATGTATTTTTTTATTATGGTATGCAATGTATCATAGCGATAAGGATATTCTCCTAGCATCAAATAATTCTAAAAATGCAATGGAATTAATTGATCGCATACAATACAGTTATGAAGAATTACCTGATTGGCTAAAGGTTGGCATTGATAATGATAATTGGAATAAACACACATGTGGGTTTGATAATAAATCAAGAATTCTATCAACTACAACTTCAAAAAATTCTGGAAGAAGCCTAGTTATTGCAAAATTATATGTTGATGAATTTGCGTTTGTTCTCCCCCACATACAACAAGAATTTTGGAGTTCAATCCAACCAACACTAGCAACTGGAGGGTCTTGTATTATATCATCAACTCCTAATGGAGATATTGACCTATTCTCAAATTTATGGAGGGGGGCTGAATCAGGGACAAATCCCTTCACCCGGATAAGAGTTAAATGGGATGATGTCCCTGGAAGAGATGAAAAATTTAAACAAGAGCAAATATCAATTATTGGAGAGCGTAGATGGGAACAAGAATTTGAATGTAAATTTTTATCTGCTGAAAAATGTCTATTTGATGGATATGCAGTCTCACAAGCTAAAGAAAGGTTATATGATATAGAATTCACAATAGATGAACAGGATTTTTGGAAAACAATTAATAATCATTCTACATATTTAATTGGTGTTGATCCAAGCGAAGGGACTGGGAATGATTATTCAGTTATAGAAGTATATGAATTCCCATCATTAGAACAAGTAATGGAATATCGATCTAATACAGATTCATCTTATGTATTATATACATATTTAAAAAAGGTTTGTAGATTTTTTGAGGCAAATGCTCATGAAGTATATATGTCAGTAGAAAGAAATGGAGTTGGTAATGGAGTATTATCATTATATGAAGCTGATGAAGACCCATTAGATAAAACTATCTTTATAAGCGAATCTGGTAAAAATGGATATGGATTTTTCTCATCAGCATCAAGTAGACTTAAATCATTGCTAACATTCAAAGAACTTTTTGAGAGTAACCATTTAAAAGTAAACTCAAACATATTACTTACTGAAATGCAATCATTAGTAAAACGTGGGGGAAAATTTACTGCTGCAACTGGTGCAACAGACGATTGTATTTTTGCAACTCTTATAGTAATACAAATTCTATTAGAAATGGCTGATTACAATATATCAGCATATGATAAAATATTCAATATGGAATCCATTAATAATACTAGGTGGAGCAATCCAAAAATTAAAGAACATGCTGAGAATTATCCTATATTATTAGGGTAATACCATTTTATAATTTAGTTCCTGTACTTATAAGAGAGATAGGAACATATATAAATTCAATATCCTTACTTACTTTCAAATATATACCGACGTATAATTCATGTGCGTCAATTTGAGTTGGTGTATTATTAGTGCTATCAACTACTGTTAAGAAATCATATAATCCTCTACGTTTTACCAATGGAGTTAGTATAGCATCTACCCGATATTTGGCATTTTGCCATGTAATTTTATCATTAGGTTGAAATAAATAAGGGAACATCGCATTACGTACTACACGTCTAATATACATTACTAAACGTTCCGCATTAATTCTGTCTTCTGTATTAGTATTAGGATCTGATGTCTTTTCACCCATGATTATTATGCCACGTTCTGCAATATAAGCTATAGGATTAATACTAACAGGGTTTATGTATAATGCGCTACGTGTACCATCATCCATCAATTGTTCAGTAAATTGTGTTGCCGTTCCTAATGTTCCAGATACATACCCAATATCATTTAATTGCGGACAAACTCCTCTAGTGGTTCCAGCAGGAGCAAACCATAGTTCACCAACTAAATCATTATATCCAAATGATCTAACAATTGCAGATGCTGATTCAGATACGATTGTTGCACCATCAATATTTGAAGTAAGCCCGTGAGGATATGCATATGATATTAATTTAGAATTAACACGTTCAGTAGAAGTGGCCCAGGATGATATGCCATTAGGTCCAGTAGCATTTTTATCGATTGGTGTTGATCCAACAATAAATACCTCGCTTCTTAAACTTTGTGATAATGTGACCAATTCATTCCCACATTCATGATATCCAACACATGATGCGACGTTGAATTTATACACATCGGAACGTATTCCTGTTGATGGATCATTAATTATTTCCTTTAGCCGAGTTACAATTGCTACTCGACGGGCAGCATTATTGGCCCCCAATGAAGAATATTGTTTAAACTCTTTTGTTGTTTCATACTGCGCAGTGGCACTAATAAATATCCCCTCTCCTTCAATCGCAGTAAATTCTGTTGGTACAACCGAACCAGTGGTCCATGATGTTATAATATTATCAAGTCCATTATATGTACCTATTATTGTTGTGTAAGTGGGATCATATGTATTCAATGCCCCACTACCAACCCCAGGAACTGATGAAGCTATATTTTTATAAAGATTCAAACTACCAAATAATGGCAAAGTTCCACTAGTTCCATCTAGTGTTATCAACACTGCCGATGTAACCCCTAATAATGAACTGGTAATTCTTATTCTGCCATTTAACAATATAGCAGTACCACTAACACCTAATGCAGTATTTAATGCCACAATAAGAGCACCATAGGTAACTGCCACATTTCCCAGTATACTAACGGGAATTATTGATGTTCCAGTGGCTGATGTTATTTGTATATCTGCACCATATGTAGATGTTGATGTATATCCAGTAACATCAGTAGATGAAATAAACCCTCCCGTAGCATCAAATAGTACATCCTGATATCCAGCTTGGGATGTCGTATGATCATTAATAAACGCATTTATAAATTGATCAGATTTAAATGAATATAATGAAAATAAATCAACAGTCGCCTCAGTTACTAAACTTTCTAATTCGGTAGTAGTAATAGTAACTTTATATCCAGTATCTATAGGTAATAAATTATTCTGTGCGTTGTATGTTTCTATATATGATTGGATTAATCCAGATAATGTATTCCCAGCAATTTTTGTATTATTATTCCATAAAGTTTTAATATTAGTAATGTTATCATTCAGATTTACATTGGCTCTTATAACGTATGCTAAATTTCCAACTTCTAAATATTTATTAAGCGCCTCAAGCCCATACTCGTTACGGGAATCACCGTGCATCGGGTTGCCATTTGCATCAGTATAAAATGTTGGGATTCCATATAAATCCAAGCTCTGTGTAATACTTGTTACTGTACGAACAATACCACTTTCGTATGTGCCTATTGCATTTAATATTCCACCCGATTGTGTTTTTTCATCAGCAGTTGCAATAAAAAATAATGGAATTGTAGTTGCTTCGCCAACACCATAATAACTATTATCAATAACACTAACTGATACACCTGGACTAATTAATCCTGCCATGTCAAAACTCCTTAATAACTATTTCTCTATATTATTTATGGGATATGTAATTTAGAAAATAGTATAATGTGTTATTGATTATTAAAATAATTTAATATATTAATTAAGTGGGAGATTTAGGTTATCCGAATTTAATATTTCATCATATGGAGGATTTGGATAATTAATATTTATATTAGATAAATTATTCATATCACTTATACGTAATGATATGGATTTAATAAAATTATCTTTAAAATCAATAGGAACAGACATCCATATCGTTGTTGTAAACCCAAACGTGCATAATAATACCTTATTTCCAATGTCTACTGGATATGTATCATCAAATGTAATACTTTCCAATTTTAACATTGAAATTTTCATCCATGAAAATGGATCATCACTAAATTGTAATTGTATTATAGGATCAAATATTGATGTTATTTGTTCTATGATTTGAAATTTTTGATCTTCATTACTAGTATAAAGATTTAATTCAAAGGATAGGGTATATGGGGTAGGAACTCTTCTATATACTGTTTTTATTCCATCTGGGAATGATACACCAGTCGGCAAAAATGTTCGTCGATCTACAGATCCAACACCCTTTTGTTCAATTACTGACAACTCAATATGAGTCATCCTTGCTGAAAATAATGGTAAACGTATAGGTTTATTTGTTGTGAATCCAGCCAATATATTTTCTATCATCCTATTAGCCCCAGAATATCTAATTGGGACTGTTATGAACTCTTCAGATCCCATAGAACCTTTACCAGTTTTAATCTTCATTGATGAAAAAATTGACATAAATTGCAAAATATAATTTTTTATCTGTTTGTTATAAAAGTAATTATCGAATGATTTATTTTGTGATTCTTGTGGTAATGTCATAATATTATATCCTTATTATCCATTTGATACCGTCGCAGTTACATTTATTGTTGCTATCCGACCTGCACTGTCAGTAACCGTACACTTCCAGGTATTTTGATAGGATGATAAGTATGGAACTGGAGCAAACCAGTTGGTAGTGGAAGAATTACCAGAGACAATTGCTGGTTTAAATGGTCCGTCACCATTAACATATGTCCACACATATGTATATCCTGTACCACTCCCACCAGTTGCTGTAATAGTCACCGAATTTGTCGAAACATCAGTAGTTATTGGGGTTGCTGGGGTTGACCCAATGGCACTCGTTGGAGATGCAATTAATGATAATGCTACATATGCTGTGAAATAAATAGACACTGTTACTATTGTAGATTGTCCAATAGCGTCTGTAATAGTGCATGCTCCAGATCCAGTAAATCCCCCATTAACAGATGTTGGGGTCAATAATGAGGAAAAAGAGCTTGTTGCACTTGTTGGTGATGATGCCGTTATAGTAGTCACAGTAGATGTATTCACTGCAGTTCCGCCAGTGGTAATCCATGAGTAGGTATATGGAGCAACCCCCCCAGTGGCTGTAATTGTGGTTGCTGATGTATTTAATACTCCACCTGTACTGTTGTATACTACGGCTGGACTTGCATATGCCGAAATAGCAGTCATTGATATACTAGGAGTTATTGATATTGATGGTGTAATCGTTACCGGTGGGGTTATTGACGGAGTAATGCTTGTTGTTGGGGTTGGTGTAATACTA